>Ga0114918_10005685_pt1 | contig 10666 bp, 12 predicted proteins | sample LantaG_FD_87015 | JGI IMG/M metagenome (GOLD analysis project Ga0114918, IMG submission 87015) | Deep subsurface microbial communities from Baltic Sea to uncover new lineages of life (NeLLi) - Landsort_02402 metaG | ecosystem: Environmental > Aquatic > Marine > Oceanic > Sediment | place... | reverse complement strand
GTTATAAAAAATATTGCTCGAGCAAAATTACCTGTATTTCTTGGGTTATTAGGAGGTGAACCGACAATGCATCCACATTACCCTGAGTTGATAGATAAATGTTTAGAAGCAGTAAAGAAACATCCAGATGGTAGGCTGTATATAACTACAAACGGTTCAAATAAAAATAGTATTTTTAAAAATCACTAATATGATGATAAATTATATTTTCTTTTTAGCTTTCACCCGGAATATGAATTTAAATATAAAAAAGGATTTGAAATACTTTTAAAAAATATTGATACAGCTGTTAATAGAGGTTTCAAAGTAAAAATAAATGTAATGCTTCATTATAATGAAAAACTTTGGCAGAAAACGCATGATTTTGTTGATCAATTAGAGAAATACGGTGATAGAATTAATATTCACCCACATTTTTTGTATCCAGATGGTGATGTGCATAAATTAGAAAATTATAGTGAAAGATTTTATAAAGAATTTGAAAGATTTAAAGATTACCCAGATTATTTTACATTTGAAGATAAATTAGGTAATAAAAAAATGTATAATGATTATAATATTTTTGAAAATGAATTTACTAATTTTAAAAATTGGGATTGCTGGAATAATAATTATGAAATATCATATACCGGTGTAGTTCATCGAGTATGTTTTGAAGAAAGAAAAGATTTATTAACAAATCCGTTCTTTTTTAGAGATATAGGTAGAGTTTGTGCTGTATCTTGCCCTCATACAAGCTGTAATTGTGATGGGCTATTAAAGATATTTAAAGAAAAGAAACAAAATGCATAATTATAAGACAGTCGGAGTAGAGCAGGATATATTTACTATAGAAGTTAGATTAACATCAAAATGTAATTATAATTGCTACTACTGTACTGATCTCCATTATAATAAAGTACCATTTGTTATACATAATGTAAAACATATATGCGAGCTTATAAATACAGCATATGAACATTTAAATAAGCCTATATATATGTATATATACGGGGGTGAACCGACAATATACCCATACCTCTTTGATTATATAGATGGTTTATTTGAAGGGGTTAATAAAAATGTTAAATTTACATTTGATATACAATCGAATCTTGCTCTTAAAAATGATTGGTGGGAAAAATTCTGTAAGAGATATTCGAACAATAAACAAACAATGAAAGTGTGTGGTAGCTACCATAATACACAAACAAATATATCTACGTTTATTAAAAAAGCAATAATATTAAAAAAATATGGTATGCTTAACATGATATCGTTTATGTATAACAGTAAAAAAGATGTTATGAAAGATTTTAAATTTGCAACAAAAATTATCGGTACTGATCATTGCGAAGTATGCCCTTTAATTGATAGTAAGGTTTCACAACCAATAGAGAGTGATATAGCTGAAGTATCATATATTGAAAAAAATGAAGATATAAACGAATTAAAACAACATAGTTTCTTTTTTGATGATACAATACCGGTAGATAATCAAAAAAGATCTAGATTTAGTTTTTGGCTTAAAAATGATAACACTTTCACTGGCTACTTATGTAACGCACCTTTAGATAGAATCGTTGTTGACTGGGATGGTAGTTCTTTCTTTTGTGAAAGTCATTTATTTTCTGATACTAAACCGGTTTTTAATATAAATGAAGAAAATGATTATAAATTATATTTTAAAGATATAAAACCTAAAATATGCAAGTTTGAAAAGTGTTTTTTTAATATAGAAAGTAAAAAAATAAATATTGGTAATAAAGTGTCTAAAATATCTAAACTTAGTAAAGAAAATAGTACAGAAAGAAAAATATGTTAAATTTAAGCGTAAATTTATATGAAAAAAGAAAAAATATAATTTTTGTTAATAAGAAGAAACTATTTCTTAAATGTAAAATAGAACCAGATTTATATGATTATAATAAAACATATTTTGAAAATTATTATGATCATACAAAAGCTAAATTTTTATTAAAATATCATTCAATAACTCACGATTATTTATATTTTGAATTCCCATTAAATATAACCCCTCGTTTTAAATTTTGTAATGAATATGATTTTTGTACACAAATATCTAAACTAACTAATTTAATTTTTAATAAACAACACAAAGAATTGGATATAAATCACCCATTTATATTACAGGTAAAGCAATTATATGATAATAAACAATTAATTAAAAATAATTTAATTTTAAAATATCTTGAAAAATATATAAATTCACCTGAAAATAAAATGTTTTATATAAATGTTATTACAACTCTATCGGTAAATAATCTAATATATAATGAACATACCAAACAATATTTTTTCATAGATTATAATGATTTTGGTATAACATTAAATAATAAACAACGTTTTAGATTTAATAGTAAGGTTTCTTTTATATAATGAATAATGTAACACATTTTAAGCCGTGCGGTGGTATTGATAACAATAAACCACTTGAAATAATATATTATCTTCTAGGTACATGTAACTATAATTGCGATTATTGTTATTGGAGAGATTTAAAATATAAGGAAAATAGTTTTGAAGTACAAAAACAGATACTAGATAATTTGTTTAAAATAACGAAACCGGCAAATTTATTTTTATTCGGTGGTGAACCGACTTTATGTACATATTTTAAAGATATAATTGAATATATTTTTAAAAACAAACCGGAATCGATGACCGTTGAATTGCAAACACATGGCGAATTTAAACCAAGTGTTATCGAACAAATTAAAAAATATAATATTGCTGTCTCTGTTTCAATACATTATAATAATATAAAATCAACAACTAAAGTACTACAAAATATAATATTGTTAAATAAAAATAATATTTTACATAGGATTGATTTTATGTTTGAAGAAAAAAATATAACCAAACAAAAAACTTTTTTTAAAATGTTAGAGCTTCAAAACCTATTACATATTATAACCCCAACGTTTGGTTATATGAATTTACCGGATTTTAATAAACAATATTCAGATACAAAATTATTATATAACAGTTTTAAAGATTGTATCAAAAAATGTAAAGATATTGAAGAATATGAAATAGGTTTTGAACATGGAGATGTAAGTATAAAAGATGCGTCAGAATTATATGAAAAGGATTTAAACTTTAACGGGTGGAAATGTAATGCAGGTAGTAAAATGATTATTATTGATAATAAAGGTAATTTTAATCAATGTACAAGTAGTTATTTTTATGATACTATTAAACAAAATATACTCACTAATTATGATATGTTTACGAAAATGGTAACATCAAGCAGTTGTGTATGTAAATATACAAAATGTAATTGGGATTTATGGGTTGATAGGGTAAAACAATAATCTTAAATAGATATATATATATATATGAATGTAGATTGGGAAGTTGTAACTAAATGTAATTACACGTGTAAATATTGTGAAATTAAAGATACTATAGTCAAACCCGTTGAAGATGAAACAGTATTAAGAAATTTTATTAATATGCTTTCTGAAAAATATTCTAATACCTCAATATACATATTTGGTGGTGAACCATTTTTACATCCAAAAATTAAATTTATATTAGAATATTTATATTCATTAAATCAAGAGTTTTTAGTACAAACAAATTGTTCAAATTATTCGATGAACCAAATGGAAAAAATTAATATACCTATTAACATTGCAATATCTATCCATCCTGAAATGTTGTCATTGAAATTACTTGAAAATCAACTCAAGAAAATTAATAATTTTAATAGTAATATAAATGTTAACCATATTGCTGTAATGTATACAGGTAGATCAAGTTTAGAATATTATCTGCATGTAGTTAAAGGTCTCGAAAAATATAACTCACCCCTTAGTAAAAAGGTATATTTCCACCCTATCAGTAAACATAGACCGGTAGATAATGAAGCTGATCGACTTGATAAACTTAGAGATTTTATAAAACTTTCAGAAAATTCTGCTTTCACTAAAGTATTTAAATTTGAAAAAGCGGATAATGGTAAGCTTGGATGCGGTGCAAAATTGTGGGAAAAAATGATGTCGGGTGAATTTATAATAAAAGGCAAACCATGTATTTATAAAAATTATATTCTTTATGGTCCAGATTTAAAATCATATACGTGCGGTTATAGGAAGAATCCAACCGATAATATATGTCAATATAAAGTATGTCCATTAGCTTATGGCAGTATAGATACTATATATGATTAATACATATTATGATTATTGACATAGAATTAACTGAGAATTGTAGTCTACAATGCCCTGGTTGCTATCTTGAAGGTAGATCAAAACGAGAAATGTCTTTGACATTATTGAAACGGATAATAAACAAATATAAACCATCAAAGGTTATATTACGTGGTAAATGTGGTGACCCTACATATCATACAAAAATTATTAAAATTGTTGAATTTATAAAATCAAAAGATATTTTAATCCAAATGGATACAAACGGTCAACTACCAGTTACTGTACATATTGATAAATATATGAATAAATTAGATGTTATAAATTTTTCAATAGATGGATTTTACTCAGAAACATATAAAAAATACCGTATAAATGGTAGTTTACAAAGAGCTTTAAAGCATATAACATTAATGAAAAATTGTACAGCTGTATACAAAACAATTTTATTTGACTATATTACAGACAAAGAAAAAAGTGATATAGAAATATTTTGTATAGAAAACAATATATCTACACTATTTGAAAAGCCATGGAAAAAAATAAATAAAATATTTGATAATGTAGCAGAATTTAAATGCCGGTCTGGATCAAATGAATTACCTATTTTATTTGATTTAAATGGTAATATTTACCCTTGTTGTAATTTATTACCTAATAGATTTGAAAAAAACGATTATACTGCGGTATTAAATATAGATAGTAAACTAGTTAAAAGGATTACAGACTTTGATAAAACAAATTGTGACAGCTGTAAGTTACATTGCGGTATTCACACTAATATGCAAAAAATAATTAAACAAGAACTTTACCAATAATTATGATACATCCAAAAGAATATAAAGTTTTAGAAAATACTGGAAGTCAAGGTATATACAGTCACCATGGCGATTTTTACGAGATGCAAATGCGTATAACAGATTATTGTAATTATGATTGTAGTTATTGTCATTGGAAATATGGTAAACATTATGATTTTGATGATATAAAATCAACAATTATAGCAGCAATAGAAAATATAAACCATAATAAATTTCGTATTTTTTTTCATGGTGGTGAACCAACAACGCATCCTAAATGTAGAGATATTATTGATTTTATATTTACCCTTGAAGCGGATATTATAGTTGAATTTCAAACTAATCTATCGGTTGGTAAAAAATATATACAGACCTTGATAGATCGATATAAAAATCAAAAATTTGAAATAAATGTATCTTACCATGATAAATTTGTAAAAGACTTTGAAAGGTTAAAGGAAAAAATAGATCTTATATATAATAATAATATGTTAGGTAAAATAGATATTATGCTTGAACATGATATAGGTAGAGTTAATAATATTATTAAAAATAGTAAAGATCTTTTTCAAGAACCTTATAAAAATAAAATTGAATTAATACATGGGTTTATTGATTATAAAAATTCAACAAATATGTATAAATTATTCATAGAAAAACAATGTGAAGGTGTATATGAAGAAAATTATAAAGTAACATATAAAGATGGTACTGAAAAGGTTCATGATACGAACGATCTTTATGAAAACGGTATATCATTTAAAGGTTGGATATGCGGTGTTGGTAAAAAATATTGTATACTTAACGGTAACGGGGATTTTTTTATGTGTTGTTCAAATTTACTAGATGCAAAACCTGCAGGTAATATTTTAAAAAATCCTATATTATTTAAAATTAAAGCTAATAATTATACAAAATGTAAGTGGGATTGCTGTAAGGGTGAATTTTATATTGATAAATACAAGACAAAAAGCTTAAGCTCATGACCCAGTTATAAAACCGTCTTTAACGATATATATTATATAAACATAATTATGAATAATATAGTTGCAGAGCTAGTTAAATATTCATTTGATAAAAAACTAACACATGTACCATCAGCACTTTCAATGTTAACGTACATTGAAGCTCTTTTTCAAAATAAAATTGTTGTACCATATCGTGATAAGATTGTACTAGGAAAGCCTTTTGGTTCTCAAGCATATTATTTAATATGGAAAAAATTTGGTTATCTTAAAAATATTGAAGATCTTTCTGTAGGTGTAAAACATAATGAAATTAATTTTGTCGATTATAGTGAGGAAACGATGGGAAATGCACTCGGTGTTGGTACTGGTATTGCAATTGCTAACCCCGCATGTAAAGTTTGGGTAAATATAACCGATGCAACATTGCAAATGGGTAGTACCCTTGAAGCAATTCAATATATAGGTCATAATAGCGTTAATAATATGTTTGTTACTGTTGATTACAATAATTATCAAGTTACTGGCAAGACGTCAGATGTTCTTGATACCACTCCAGTTATAAGTTTTATGAAAAATAATGGTTGGAATGTTAATACTGTTAATGGTCATGATATAGATGATATAAAAAATGCATTTATAATGCAAAAAAAACAGGTTAATAACAAACCAAGTGTTATTATATTTGTAACAGTTAAAGGTTATGGGGTTAATTATATGCAAAACGATCCTGTACAATGGCATTATAAACCAATTGAACATTTATGAGATTTAATATAGCAGGTGCATTTAGCAAAAGTAAAGAACTAAGATTATATTTCTTTAATAATAAAAATATTATTAAAAATTTTGATATTACAGTTTATGATGGTATTAATAATTGTTCATGGAACGGTGGTCGCATTAATAGAGATATATGTTACGATGATAAAGTTATTAATTTTTACTATCGGAATAATATCTCAATTGCACTTACATTTACAAACCCTGTTATTGATCTGACAGACAAAACAGGTAACGAATTACTTAAAAAGTTTCATAAAAAAGGTAATGTTATTATTACTGCAAATGAAACGTTACTTAATTACATCAAAGAAAAATATCCTTTATATAAACATACGAGATCAATTACAAGCTTTGGTAAGATAAATGTTCCAATGACAGATGATGATTTTAATCTATATAAACGACTTGAAAACCAATATGATTATATTGTACCGAGATGTGAACATATATTTGATAAAAGATTTATAGATTTAGATCAAAATAAGTATGAAATTATGCTTAATGATACATGTATTTATAATTGCCCATATTACGGTATACATTTTGAAGAAATTGCTAAACAAAATAGACTATACACAAAACCATGGGTTGAAGGGGGAGAGAAAAAAATGTTTGAAATTGAAGAGTGTTGGATTTCAGAGAGGTCGACATATAAAAAGCCTAAAGTATTTGATCCAGATGTTGGACATAAAAAAACTATTGAAAAATTAGGTGATAATTATGGAATGGATTTAAAGACTAATCAAATAAAGAAACTAATGAAACAAGGTATTAACAATTTTAAGATAACTGGAAGGGAAATGAACTTTAAAGATTTTAACGATGAACTTAATTTATATTTAAAAGATGTATACAATTAATGTTATAGGAGCAGGTACAGCTGGATGTTTTACTGTTATGTATTTAGCAAAAAACTTTCCTGATAAAGAAATATATTGGTCTTTTAATGATTTAGATAACAATATTGGGGTAGGTGAAGCTACTGTACCATATGTAGTAGAGTTTTTATCAAAAATTGGATATAATTTTAATTACTTGGTAGATAATTGTAATGCTAGTTTAAAGTTAGGTATTAAATTTGATAATTTTAGTAGTAAAAATTTCTACCATCCATTCGGTAACACGAAAGATGAACAGAATGAATTAATCTATATGTGTGAAAAAAATAAAATACCAAACAATATACTAGATTATAAAGATATTGCTTGTCATTTTGATGTAAAAACATTAATACATGATATGTATAATCAAATAAAAAAAATTAAGAATGTACATATAATAAACACAAAAAAAGATTGTAATTTAAAAATTGATTGTACAGGATTTAATAGTTTAAAAACTACCAAATATAAACAATGTAAACAAATACAAAATAATCAAGCTTTAATTTATAGAAGTAATTATACTGATGATGTTAAAAAAATACCATATACACTTTGTACAGGTTTAGATAATGGTTGGGTATGGAAAATCTCTCTTAAAGATGAAGTATCATACGGCTACGTAAATAATGGAAATAAAAATAATAAAAAAGAATTTATAAATTATCTAAAGAAAAATAAGATTAATTTTAAAGAAGATAATATTAGGTTAATAAAATTTTTAAACGGTAGAAGAGAAAAACATTTAACAGAGAGTGAATGCCATATTGGATTGTCAAGTAGTTTTATTGAACCATTAGAAAGTACAGGTCTATATTTTACATGTTATGGTATTAATAAATTAGGTTCATATTTGAATGGTGACATAACTACAGATGAATACAACCAATTGTTTAATAATGAATTTGATTCTATCAATAATTTTATAGTAGCACATTATACAAGGTCAGATAATAATAATCTATACTGGAAGAAAATGAGAGATATAAAATATAAAATTACATATACAGAGTTTTTTCCAGAAACTAGTTGGAAATATATTATCGATGGGTTAAATAACGGTTATAAAATTAATTTAACTAAAAATTTTAAGAACATATTAACAGGAAAAAAATTTAATTAAAATGAGAAATACATTAGATATATTTTTATCAAAATATAATAATCCTGATTTATATTTTTTACATGCTGATATGTGGAGCTTTAAAAAATTTAAAAACAAATACCCTGAACGTTGTTTAAATTTTGGTATCGGAGAGACTAATATGGTTAACGTTGCAGGTGGTTTAGCCAGTCAAGGTAAAAAAGTAATTATATATGGGGTGGCAGGATTTGTATATCAAAGAGGTTATGAGCAATTAAAATTTAGTGTGGTAAATTTTGGTAAAAATATAACCATGGTTAATGCAGGTGCTAATGGTTGTTATAATAGATGTGGTATTGGTCATTTACCAAATGATGATTTCATACTAATGAATGCTCTCAATGTTAATTGTCATGAACCAACTACTCGTTCAGAATTTCTTGGTACTTTAATAAAATGTATTAGAGATACAAATACAAATTTTATAAGATTAGGTTGGGATAACTGTAAGTGGTAAAAAAATGAAAAAAAAAAATATTGAAAACATTAATATTAATAATATTAAAGAAGCTGGTGATGAAAAATATGATTTAATTACATTTTCATGGAATCTTATAGATATATGTCAATATAGATGTAGTTATTGTAGTGCAATGAATTTTAATCTTAATACATTTAAGACTAAACCACATCTTATTAAAGCATGGAAGAATACTATTAAATCTATAAAACTAATGGTTAAGACTCCATATTCTGTTGAAATACTCGGTGGGGAACCGACTTTACACCCAGATATCGAAGATATTATTTCGGAATTATGTAAACATAAATATTGTATACAGGTTGATTTAATTACTAATTTAGCAAAGCCTTATGATTTTTATAAAAAGTTTGATATTAAAGAAAATAATAAACTTACAATAGAAGCTTCTTATCACCCTGAATACTGCGGAGAAAAGTATATTCAAAAAGTAATTAACTTAAATAAAAATTTAGAAAATTTAAGTATATTCCCGAATATTAATCTACCTGATGATAAAAAATATTGGAAACAGACGAAAGATCTTATCGATAGATTTAAAGATAACGATGTATTTGTTAATCTCAATTTTTTACAAAGTGTAGATAATGGTGTTATTGGTAGTTGGTCTCCAAAATATCAAGATGATTTTTGGGTTTATTTTCATGATTATATTACACCGACTAAAAAAATAAAATCAAATTACGGTAAAGGTATAGGTATTAAAAATGCAACGCAATATCTAAAAGAACATGTAGGTGAAATAACAACCAATATTAAATACATCGATAATAATGATAAACAATACATTTTAACGGAAGGTGATATTAATAGATATGAACTTAATAAATTTAAAGGTTGGAGTTGTAAGTCATTAATGTATGTCATTAATATGGATGGTACAATACAAAATATTTGTTCTGAAGAAATTATACCAGTTCATAAACTCAATAAAACTTTTTTAACTAGTTGTATGACATGTGTTCTTGATAAGTGTAAATGTGATACGATGTTTACTTTTCATAAAACTAACCCAAAGTATAAAAAATGATAACTAACATATTTACTGGAGCGGAAAGAGGGTTTTTAGGGGGTAATTTAAAAAAACAAACCAGAGGTATTAACATTGATTACGGTAATATATTACAATATAATTACAATAGTTGTAATAATTTATTTCACTTTGCTGGTCCGAGTGATGACTTTGATTTCCATGAGAGCGAAAAAGTAGTAGATACAATTGTTAATGGTACTATTAACATGGTTCGACTTGCACAACAATCGAATGCTAAGCTTATATTCGCTAGTACAAAAGGTGTTGAATCACCTAATAACATTTACTGTTACAGCAAATTACTAATGGAAAAATACATTCAAGATAATTATGATGATTGGGTAATATTAAGAATACCTCGTGTATATGATAAAACGAGGAATAAAGGGTTGATGAAAAAACTTAGATTGAATATGGTT
>Ga0114918_10005684_pt1 | contig 10667 bp, 5 predicted proteins | sample LantaG_FD_87015 | JGI IMG/M metagenome (GOLD analysis project Ga0114918, IMG submission 87015) | Deep subsurface microbial communities from Baltic Sea to uncover new lineages of life (NeLLi) - Landsort_02402 metaG | ecosystem: Environmental > Aquatic > Marine > Oceanic > Sediment | place: Baltic... | reverse complement strand
TAGAAAACATCTTTATCATCTTTTCTTTTTCTTTCATGGCTTTTGCACCACATACGAAAATAAGTTCATCGTAATCCGGCATACCCCACTGTTCCAGCTCAAAATAACCGGCTTGATATCCTTTGTGCCGCATCGCAACGGTTTCATAGGTTTTAAACGGCCCCATAATAGCATCGACTTTTCCTGCTACCAAAGACGGTATAATGGCAAACCCGACATTTATGGGTGTGTAGTTTTTAATGCCGTTGATTCGTGCAAAAGCCTTAAGGAGAACATCCATTAAGCCTGGAACCGTATACCCGATCTTTTTGCCCTCCAGATCCGAAGGCTTGTTTATACCTTTCCCTTTTAAAAAAAGCAGGGTGGTCAAAGGGTGTTCGATTAGACGACCAACGGCAATAATGTCCAGCCCTTCGGAAGCAGCAATAATGGTCTGGGGTTGGTAGGAAATTGCAATATCAACACTGCCGGAAGCTGCGAGCTTGAGCGCATCTGAAGTGTCAGACGGGCTGAGTATTTTAATTTCCAGTCCTTTTTCGGAAAAATAACCCTGGTGTTCGGCCACGTAAATGGGAAGATGGTCCACATTGGGAAACCAGTCGAGCATTAAAGTCAGTTTTTGAGCAGCAAAAGCCGAAAATGCCCAGAGGGATAAAAGAATCACAGCAACTGAAACGAACAATCCTTTTTTCATAATATCATTCTCCTTAACCACGAAAAATCGTAATTAAAATTTGATGAATTCCTAAAAAGTCATTTTTCACCACAGAGAACACAGAGGATATTTTGCTTTATTAACTATTTATCTCTGTGGCCTCTGTGGTAAATTTAACTGTTTTTATTCTGTGGAATTCCGTGCTTTTCCGTGGTAAAGCCTAGTTATTTCCATTTAATAACTCTCTTCTCCAAAAAGCCGACAAATACCCACAGCGTCATCCCCATTACAGACAGCCACAGGATTGCGGCAAAAACCATATCAACTTTCAGCCTCGCATTCGCCTGTATCATCAAATACCCGAGTCCCTTCTGGGCGCCCACCCATTCACCGATAACAGCGCCGATGGTTGCCACGGAAACGCCCACCCTGAGTCCGGCAAAGAAATGGGGAAGAGCCCATGGCCAGTAAAGAAGGCGCATTGTTTTGAAAAATCGTGCTCCCATCAGTTGAAAGAGTATCCGGTATTCCCGGTCACAGCTTTTAAAACCTTCCAGCAGGTTAACGGTGATGGGAAAGAAGATAATAACAGCCGCCATAAAAACCTTGCTTGCAATGCCGTATCCGAGCCACACAACCAGAAGGGGAGCTATTGCAAAAACAGGGACAGCCTGGGATGCAACCAGAAAAGGGGCAACTGCCTTTTCTACTGATGGGTACGCAAACATGACCATGGAAAGAGGAACCGCCACAGCCAGGGAAATCAGAATTCCCGTCAAAATTTCGAGAGCTGTAATTCCTGCATGGGGTAGAATAAGGGGCGCCCGGAAAATTGCAACTTTCAAGATACTTACAGGAGCAGGCAAAATAAAGTCAGGTATATTTAAACTTTTGCACAACACTTCCCATAAGGCAAGGATAAATAAAGCGGCAAAAAAGGCAATAAGGCTAGACCGTTTCATTGTTCATATCTTTCTGCAACTGGCTGAGAACGTATTCTTTTATTTCAATTAGCCGGGGATCACTGGCATTTCGCGGTTTTTCATCGTCAAATGTAAATTGCTCACGGATACGCATAGGCGGCGATGTAAGGACCAGAAGCTCATCAGCCAGCAACAATGCTTCTTCAATATCATGGGTAATCATAAGAATACTCTTCTTAAATTCTTTCTGGAGCATTAATAGCAATGACTGGAGACTTCTCCTCGTTATGGCGTCCAGAGCTGAAAGAGGTTCATCCAACAGAACCAGGTCGCGCTCAAACATAAGTGTACGTACAAGAGCACAGCGCTGGCGCATTCCCCCTGATATTTCTCCGGGCATATAGTTTTCAAACCCGCCTATGCCCAGCCTCTCGAAAAGTGCCTGAGCCTTTTTCCTGGATTGATCAATATCCGCACCGGTAATGCGTGCCGGCAGCAATGCGTTATCCATCAGGGAAAACCATGGTAAAAGCAAATCCTTTTGCTGCATATATGCGGCTTTTTCTCTTAGGTGAGGGACCTTTTCCCCAAACAAGGAGATATCCCCCTCGTCTATTGGAACGACACCGGTTAGCAGGTCAAAAAGAGTGCTCTTGCCACAACCAGAGGGGCCTATAAGAACAGTGAATCCATTCTTTGGAACAGTCAAATTGAAATTTTCCAAAATGGAAAGGCTGTTAAAGTCTTTGCTTAGATTTTTAACTGATAGCATTTTAAAAAAGGATATGCGTTTAAGAAGGAGGTAGGATAAAAAGTGGTCATGAATTTATCGACTTTCCTTCGCCGGCATGATCCGGATCAGGTTCCAGGGGTCGAAACTTAAAGTCTCCTCTCAGCCGATCTTCACCGACTCCCCCAGTGCATTGGTGCTAATTGCTAACACCATCTGATTGGCTTGTCAAACAAATATGATATGATATTATTACCCTCCCGCCAAACATAAAAAGATGGAATCAATTTTATTAGAATTAAAAAAGAAAAGGCAGTAACGCTTAGCCCGCTACTGCCTTCTGTTTTTGATAGATTTTTACTTATTTACGGATGTCCCGGACTCCGGGAATCACAACAACCAAGTTTCCGCAACTGTGTGGTGTTCAAAAACCGTCTGATGGTAATGATACTTTTATTCCCGTATCAAGCCTGTCTTTTATAAAAAACGAGTCGTAGTTGACAAAACTGTAAAAATATGAATTATGATGATCATCAAAATCATTTATGCCGCCATTATGGTCTGGCTGTTCAGTTTGCTTTTTGTCTTCCTGGGAAGTCTCTGGGAATCACGAATAAATAATAAACCTTACTCATAGCTAAAAAGGATCTTAAAGCCACCCTCATCCACAAAACTGAATAGACTCTTCTCATCTCTAATAAAACGCTGAATCTCCAATTGGACACGCCACTTCAAAGGGTGAGGCTATTATGCAGTCGAATAATCGCTGCACAGATCTTGCTTATATTCATTTTTTCTAAAAGCTGTAATTCTTTCGCAGTGAATCAATATCAAATGTTGGGTGTAACAAAATATTATCGCTACACATAATAAACACATTAAAGCGACATTGAATGAAAATATTTATGCCAATTTCAATCCTTATTATGGAAAGATTAGATTGATCCTTTTGGGGTCACCATTATGCCACCCCTTTTCAAGGTGGTTGTTAACTATTAGAGATCAAACAAAGAAATTTAAAATAGAATAAAAAATGAGAAAAGAACTTTATATCCAAATGTTCAGCATACATGGTTTAGTCCGCTCAGAAAATATGGAAATGGGGAGAGATGCCGACACTGGAGGCCAAATAAAATATGTGGTGGAATTGTGTAAGTCGTTGAGCATGCACAATAGGATAAAACAGGTTGATCTGATTACAAGATTAATCTCTGATAAAACTGTTTCAGAGGATTATTCACAGCCAATCGAAATAATCAAGGATAAATTCCGTATTGTAAGAATCCAGTGCGGCGGCAAGAAGTATATTCGAAAAGAACTTCTATGGCCTCATCTTGACGAATTCGTTGATAAAACAATAAAATTTATCAAAAAGGAAAACCAGATCCCAAATATTGTACACGGCCATTATGTGGATTCCGGATATATTGCATGGCAGATAGCGGAACTGTTAGGTATTCCCTTTATATTTACTGGTCATTCCCTTGGAAGAGTTAAAAAAGAAAAACTTATAAATGATGGTCTTAATGAAACCGAGATTATTAAAAAATACAACATTAATCATAGAATTAATGTTGAAGAAGACGTTTTAAAAGCAGCAAACCTTATTGTAACAAGCACCAAACAGGAAGTTAAGAAACAGTACGGTATGTACCAATGCAGAAGCCTGCCGTTATTCAGCGTAATTCCACCGGGTCTGGATATTGATAAATTTTACCCATACTACCATGACATTTTACCTGAAACCAAAAAAGACGAAATTGAAATGCATGCACAGGCCTCTGCGTATGAGGAACTGAACCGTTTTTTTATGCAGCCGGATAAACCTTTAATATTGGCTATTTGCAGACCCGATAAAAGGAAAAATATCTCAGGCCTTATCAGGGCTTATGGAGAGGACAAGGACCTCCAATCTATGGCCAACCTTGCCATTTTTGCCGGAATTAGAAAAGATATTTTAAAAAAGGAAGAGAACGAAAAAGATGTTTTAACAAGAATGCTCCTTCTCATGGACAAATATGATCTTTACGGCAAAATGGCTATCCCTAAAAAACATGATTTTGAATATGAAGTTCCTGAGCTATATCGTATTGCTGCTGAAAAAAAAGGCGTTTTTGTAAACACAGCCCTTACGGAACCATTTGGTATCACCCTAATCGAAGCTGCGGCCTCGGGTTTACCAATAGTTGCGACAAATGATGGTGGTCCCCATGATATAATAGGGAATTGCAAAAACGGTATTCTTGTCAATCCTACCCAACCTGAAGAAATCAGCCATGCAATAAGAAAAATAATAGCTAACTCTGATTTGTGGAAAAGATATTCGAAAAACGGTACTATTAACGTTAGAAAGTATTATTTATGGGAAAGTCATGCAAAAAAATATCTTAAAGATCTTGGAAAGCTTGAAAATACTATAGGAAAAACAAACATAGGGATAGCAAAACCAATTGATCCGATTGGAAGAAGGATTATTAGCCTTAAATATTTTTTTATCACAGATATTGATAACACCCTTACTGGTGGAGATAAAAAACCTCTTATAAAATTACTATCACTTTTAAAGAATAACAGGGAGAGAATCGGGTTTGGCGTTGCCACGGGAAGAACTGTTGAATCAGCTGTTAAACATTTACATCAGAATGGTATCATTGATGCTGACATAATTATATCCTCTGTGGGATCGGAACTTTATTATGGGAAAGATCTTCATTTTTCAAAGGGTTGGGAAACACATATTTCTAAGCATTGGAACAGAGAAAAAATTAAAAATATTCTTGAGCAGTATGATTTTCTTGAATACCAGAAAGAAGATACTCAAAGAAACTTTAAAATAAGCTATAATATTAAACCAGATAAAGACAACCTCGCAAGAATACATAATATCTTAATTAAGAATAAATGTAAGTACAATCTGATTTATTCCCATGATAAATATCTCGACATTCTACCCTCTCGTGCTTCAAAGGGAAAGGCAATACGTTATCTGAGCTACAAATGGGATATACCGTTGCATAATTTTCTGGTCTGTGGCGATTCTGGAAATGATGCTGAAATGTTAAAGGGAGTATCGCTTGGGGTCATCGTGGGTAACTATAGCGGGGAGCTAGAAAACCTGAAGGGTGTTAAAAATGTTTATTTTGCTGATAAGCAATATGCAGGCGGTATAGTGGAAGGGATTGAGCATTATAAGTTTATTGAAAAAGCACATCTACCATAATCAGCTTATAGGGTTTTTTAAAATGGCACATGATTCGACTTTTAAGTATTTTAAAAGAAAAAATTTACACTGGGAGATCATCTGTGGCCCTGAAAAATAATATTCAACTTATATCCTATCCTGACAGTCTTGGAAAAAACCTGCAGGAACTGCACTATGTAATGAAAAGATATCTTTCCAAAGCAATCAGCGGAGTTCATATCTTACCATTTTATCCGTCATCCGCAGACAGAGGCTTTGCACCGATTACCTATTATGAAGTTGACCCTGCTTTCGGCTCATGGAAAGATATTGAAATGATTCAGGAAGATTTTGAAATTATGATTGATTTCATGGTGAATCATATCTCCAGGCAGTCAAAGTATTTTATGGATTACATTGATAACAGCATTGAATCTGAGTATGCTGATTTGTTTTTAAGCTTTAACAAATTAAGCCCCAACGGCAAAATAAGTGACGAAAATCTGGAAAAAATTTATACCAGAAAACCAAGGGCACCTTATCAGTATATTGAACGGCCAGATGGCTCAAGAGAGGTCGTCTGGTGTACATTTGGTTATGAGCAGATTGATTTCGATGTAAAATCGCCTAAGACCAGGGAGTTATTTCGGGACTTTCTTATATTTTTATCCAGAAAAAAACCGAAATATATCCGTATGGATGCGTTTGCTTATACCACAGTTAGAATAGGTACAAACTGTTTTTTTCTTGAACCCGATGTCTGGGATCTGCTTGGAATGTTGGATGAATTTGTTACACCATTTGGAACGAAAATAGTTCCTGAAGTGCATGAACACTATTCCCATCAATTGAAGCTGTCACAGAGAGGATTCCATATATATGATTTTGCTCTTCCCATGCTGGTTTTACATACCCTATATCATCATACTAATAAGCAGTTAATTAATTGGTTAAAAATCCGTCCGGAAAAACAGTTTACCACGCTTGATACTCATGACGGCATTGGTGTTGTCGACGTTACTGAACTTTTGACACAAAAAGAAATTGATAAAGTAATTGACGGGTTATATAAAAAGGATGCCAATGCCAAAAAGATTTATTCTAATGCCAATTACAAGAACATGGATATCTATCAGATAAATTGTACCTATTACTCTGCCCTGGAATGTAATGATGACTCCTATCTTGCCGCAAGGACAATTCAGTTTTACACCCCCGGTATTCCCCAGGTGTATTATGTGGGGCTTCTGGCTGGAAAAAATGATATAAAACTTGTAGAAGAAACTTTAAACGGTCGGGATATTAATCGGCACAACTATAACCTAGATGAAATTCATGAAGAGATTCATAAACCTGTCGTGCAAAGATTAATCAGGCTGATGGAATTTAGAAACAGCTATCCTGCTTTTGACGGAGAACTTACAATTGAAAATTCCAGAGAAAATGAACTAATTCTTTCATACGAAAACGAAGGATATAAAACGACTGCCTTTATCGATCTTGAAAGCTATAAAACAAAAATAAAATATTTCGATAAAAACATAGATTCTTTTGCGGAGTTTCTTGCTTAGGCTGAAATTTTCGAACCTATGTTTGAATAATGTCGTTTTTCCTGTAGAAATTTACGTGTTCTCGGATGCTTATAAACTTTTCTTGTTATTGATTTTTCAATAGGTTTTCAAGCATTTAGCTTCCGCCTGTATTTGCTTAAAAGACCCTCATCCAAAATTATTGCTCCGGATACCTGGCAGACTTCAGCAGCAAATTTTGAGGCTAATGTTCCAATTTTTTCAAGAGACCATCCGTGTAAACATCCGATTGCAAATACCGATGCAAATGCATCGCCTGCCCCAACGGTATCTGCAATATTTTTAATTGGTATTTCGTTAATCCGGAATTCCGAGGTGTTGTTATAGAGCATCACGCCGTCCTTTCCCAAAGTCAGTGCAATCACTTCCAATGGAAATTCTTGAAACAAAAATTCAAGATATTGATCATGACTTTTCTGATACCCGAAAATGCGGCTGATTTCCTTTAACTCGGTTTCGTTGAGTTTTAAGAAATTGACATTCAACAATGATTTAAAAATGGCTGCTTCAGAGATATGACCCTTTCTCAGATTTACATCAAGTAAACACTTTGTTTCCAGGTGGCGATGTAATAACAGGGTTTGAATATTATCCATTCCCTTTTTTGTTCTTTGTGCCAAAGTTCCAAAGTAAATAAGTGCTGGCGGAATCTTTAGGATTGCATCAATGCGATTCGTAAATTGAATATAGTCATAGGCGGCATTTTCTTTGATTTCATAAGACGGAATTCCCTGACTGTTCAGCTTTACATTAACCAGTCCGGTTTCATGTTCTTCATCCATTTGTATATCTTCAGGATCAAACCCATATGATGTAATTTTTTGGATGATGTCCTGTCCATTATTATCCGCTCCCACCCGGCTGATAAATCGTGTTTCCATTCCAAGTTTTTTTACATGGTATGCGAAATTGAAAGGCGCACCACCAAGATTTTTTGAGTTTGGAAATATATCAAATAATATTTCACCAATCGCGATAATTATTTTACTCATATTAAAAATCTCTTATCGTTCTTTATTTGATCATCAAATGAATATAGCAATTTATTATTTACTGTCAGCAGAATAAATACCATTATGTATTTTACATTATGATTGTTTTTGAATTTAAGACCAAAATCTTTATTACTTCTCCCCCATATAATGACCAAACCAACCATAATATATATTAAATATTGCTCTGTTTTTTTAAAACTGAAAAACCTTTAGTTTCCCGGGTTGATAATTTGGTCGAGCTTCTGGCTCAGTTTGTTGATTTGAAATTCCGCCCATAGAGGCAGGTGATCGCTGATCTTTTTTTTCCTCTTTTTTGGTGTTTTATCCTGAAAAGTATGGATCTCTCAAAATTTGACGAAAGCCACGATCCGGTAACCACAATATCTTGTGGTGCTGATGATGCTTATGTTTGGTATGGTTGATCCGTGGAAGCTGCTCGGAATTCATGAACATATCTGTCTGAAATTGCTATTTCTCCAATTCCTCTTTAATAGCAAGACCTATTTTTTCTAGCGTAATCGGCTTCTTTATATATTCGCCTGCGCCTAATTTTTGGGCTTTTTTCACTTCATCTGTTTCAGCAAGCCCACTGACTATAATAGCCTTTTGTTTAGGATGAATCTTAATTATCCTCTCGTATGTCTGGCGGCCATTTATGCCGGGGTCCATAATCATATCAAGCAATATTAAATCTACCATATTTTCTTTTAAATATTCAACAGTTTCTTCGCCACTGGAAACGGCTTTGGTTTTATAACCAAGTTTATCCAACATCTTACAGGATATTTCGCGCTGGCTTTCCATATCATCAACAACCAGAATCATCTCTTGGTTTCCTTTGTAATCTTTGATGGGTATGGACAAATCTTTATCCGATATTTCATATCTCGTTATCGGAAAGTACAGCTCAAATGTTGTTCCGTTCTCATCAGTTGTCACATCTATATAGCCTTTATGATCTTGTACAGCATTCCATACCACAGCCAGACCTAAACCGGTGCCGCTTCTGCCCATTACCTTCTTTGTATAGAAAGGCTCAAATATTCTCTCAAGGTCATCTGGTGATATTCCCGAACCATCGTCTGATACAGATAGAATGGCATATTCACCTAAGTTTACATCATCATATCCCCTTAGAGGTCTATCTACATAACGGTTGACGGTCGATATAGTGACATTGCCGCTACCTTCAATGGCTTCTGCGGCGTTTGACACCAGGTTCATCACCACCTTTCTGATATGAACATGAGAACCGCTTATATTTAGCAACTCCATATCAAGCTCGGTCTTGACAGTGACGGTGGGATGAAACTGTTTTAGATTTATAAACTCCGGAGAGCTCAAATAGTCATTTATCAGGTTATTTAAATTCAGAGGATCTTTGGTGATGGCTACTCCTCTTGCAATAGTCAACAGATCCTGGACAATGGCGACCGCCCTGTGTCCGGACTCATGTATTGTTTGAATGGGCTTTCTAAGTTTGCTGTCTTCAGGTAAATCCATTAAAATTAATTCCGGATAGCTCACAATTCCAGACAGGACATTATTCAGGTCGTGGGCAACACCACCTGCCAAAAGGCCCAGGGATTCCATTTTCTTTGATCTTGCGAGCTTCTCTTCACTCTTCCGCAGCGCCTCCTCCGCCTGCTTCCTGTTGCTGAGATCTACAATAATACCTCTCAAACCGATTGGTTTATTGTCTTGGTAAAAGACTCTTGAATGTATTTCAACTGGAAATGTGCTGCCATCTTTCCTTAACGCAGTGTATTCCATGCCTCCTAATATTTCTCCACTTAATACCTTCTGAATGTTTTCCACTGCCCTATCACGATCTTCCGGGCATATCATTTGAAGGGCATTTAATTTATTATCAAATTCATTTTCAGTATAACCAAAACAGTCAAGGGCATTACGATTTATAAAAGTGATTGTACCTTTTTCGTCCGTTTCAAAAACAATTTGAGGCAATGAATCCGCTAATCCCCTGAATCGTTCCTCGCTCAGCCGCAGTTGACTAACAAGATCTTGTAACTCAGAGGTTTTTGATCTGACATTTCTTCTCAAAGTGATATTAAAAAAAAGTAGTACCAAGAAGACCGCCCCGGCAAACAGTAAAGCAAATAGAACATAGCGAAGATACACCGGCCGGACAAAAGGTTCCCCCATCCATTTTTTTTCGATGCCATCGTGTTCCTTCTTATTGATTAAGGCGAAGCCGTCTTCCACTATCTTCAATATATCTGTCCGGCCTTTTTTGACCGCCCGATGGAATTCTCCGGTATAGAGGCTAAAGGAATAGCGGAATTCCTTTTCAAAATTCATTTTGTAGAGATAATAAAGCGCTGGTGGCTTGTCGATGGAAAAAACTTTAATCTCTCCGCCCATCGCAGCATTAACGATCGTTTCATAGCTGTTGTATTCCTTTATGCTGATAATACCGTTCTTTTTTAATACTTCAATACACGCATCTCCTGCCTTCACTCCAATTGTAAAGCCTTGCAGTGATTCGATATCAACAATACCGCCGAAGTCTTTATGAAAAAAGACAGGCACGTCTATTGTCGCATAGGGTTTTGTAAAGTCATATTGCTTAG
>Ga0114918_10005682_pt1 | contig 10671 bp, 6 predicted proteins | sample LantaG_FD_87015 | JGI IMG/M metagenome (GOLD analysis project Ga0114918, IMG submission 87015) | Deep subsurface microbial communities from Baltic Sea to uncover new lineages of life (NeLLi) - Landsort_02402 metaG | ecosystem: Environmental > Aquatic > Marine > Oceanic > Sediment | place: Baltic... | reverse complement strand
TTTAAAGAGGATTTTGATCAGTTTGAGATTGATCAGGCTGCAAGGCGCGATATAATGCACCTTCGCGATACAGTCATCTTCAATAAGCTCTATCTGTTTCAGCAGAAAGGAGTTATGAGTCTCATTCGAATGCTTCAGAAATACAATGGAGCCATTCTCGCCGATGCGGTCGGTCTTGGAAAAACATGGTCAGCTCTGGCTATTATGAAATATTTTGAGCTCCAGGGATACAAGATCCTGTTGCTTTGCCCAAAAAAATTATCCTACAACTGGACTCGTTATCTGAAGGACCGCCATTCTGTCTTTGAGGCAGATAAATTCGAATATTACACACGTTATCATACCGACCTGTTCAGTAACAGAATGAATAAGGAGGGCATGACTCTTTCCAATTTTAAGAGATTTCAGAAACTGCTTATCGTTATTGATGAAAGCCATAACCTCCGGAATGATAATTCAGGGAGATATAAATTCCTGGTGGACCACTTCTATCAGACGCGAGGTAACAGAGATATTAAAACCCTGATGCTCTCGGCGACTCCAATCAATAACAAGCTGACTGATATCCGCAACCAGTTTAAACTTATAGTTAACGGGTACGACGAAGGTTTCAAAAGCGTTGAAGGTATCGAAATAAAATCATTGCAGCAGAAATTCGGCGATGCACAGAAGTATTTTAATAAGTGGCAGTATGATGATAACCGCAAGTTAAGTTCGTTGAGAGCAAACATCCCTGAAGAGATCTTCAGACTGATCGATTCCACTGTTGTTGCAAGAACAAGACAGCTGATAAAAAAACATCTTGATGAAAGCCTCCATTTCCCAAAGGTGGAACCTCCTCAGAATATTCCGGGTGATGTAATTGAAATCGGAAATTATAAAACAATTGAAGACCTGCTCACGGCGATCGAAAATATACATATGACTGCTTATAAGCCGGCATTCTATATGAAAGAAACAAGAGCTAAAGATGCTACAGAAGATGAGAGGATAAGGCAGAAAGCTCTTGCAAAGATCATGTATGTATTGCTCATTAAACGTATGGAATCGAGTTGGTTTGCATTGTTCAATACAGTGAAAAACATTTATGATTACCATAGAACTGTTTACGGCCGGATTCATGAATATCTGAAGAGTAAGTCTGATTTCGATATAAGCCCGGAAGAGATTGATGAAGAAGAGAACGATTTAAAAGAAGTTTATGAAGCTATAGAATTTGACGGTTCTGATGAAATTGGCAAAAAAGCTCCGGTAAAGATCAGTGATATTGTGAAGATTGAGGATTTTGAAAGAGATTTCAAACACGACATTGCTGCTTTAAAAACACTGCATGACAATCTTTCAGAGCTTGATGTTTCAATAAAGAAAGAAATTAAATCCGGAACAAGTCATCGGTCGGCCGACACTAAACTGCAGCAGCTTATTGAAGTCATTCTGGAATGCCGAAAGAATAATCCACTTAGAAAGATAGTGATATTCAGCGTGTTCCGTGACACGGCAAAATACCTGTATGATCATCTGAAAGCCCGCGGATTTGACAAAATGGCGCTTATAACCGGTACTGAAAATCAAAGCACTTATATTATCAGGGGACGCAGAAGTGAAGATGACTTTGAACCTATTCTTGAACGCTTTGCCCCGGAAACAAAACTGTTCCGTGAAAAGGACTGGTCACATATCTATGAGAATCATAATATTGAGGAACCGAAAAATTTTGAAAAGTGGAAAGAAATCATAAATACTTATGATAAGGAGACCTCTGCGATCCTGAAGGAAGACATAAACCTGATAATTGCCACCGACTGCCTGAGTGAAGGACAAAATTTGCAGGATGCGGACTTCATGATCAATTACGATATACACTGGAACCCGGTCAGACTCATCCAGCGTTTCGGCCGTATCGACCGCATAGGATCAAAGCATGATAAGATCTTCGGTGTAAATTTCTGGCCCGCAAAAAATGTCGATGATTACCTCAATCTTAAAAAACGCGTTGAATCAAGAATGGCAGCCGGAGCATTGGTAGGTACCGAAATGCATACTATTTCAAAACAATTTGAAGAGATACTGGACGACAAGGATAAGTTGATCAACACACAGACAGAGAAACTGTTTAAGCAGCTTGAAATAAGCTGGGAGGACATTGAGGAGCAATCCGGATCTTTCGGGTTCAACGATCTTTCTTATGAGACATTCCGGCAGGAGCTGATCGAGCTGTTCAGCTACAAACGTGAAGAGCTTGAGAATATTCCAAATGGTGTTTTCAGCGGATTCAGCTCACTTCCTGAATCGAAGCTTCATGCATTTTCACCCGGACTCATGGGCTTAATGGGATATCCCAAAAAAGAGGAAGGAAAGAAAGATCATAAGTATCAGTATCTTGAGCTTTTTTATGCTTCGGCAGATGGTAAATTCTTTATTCTCAATAATATGGAGGTGCTTTATACTCTCCGTGAACATAAAGAATGCAACCGGTTTGTGCCGGGTAATATTGAAAGACCAGACGAGGAAACTATACTAAAGCTGAAATCATTCATTGATAAATGGATGAAAAGAAAAGCCGGTATCGAAGCCGAACAGCTTACAGTTGACATTTTCGACGGGGGAAACCTTAAACAGAAACAATTTGATAATGAAGCGCCTGAAGACAGGTACCGGATCGAAAATTATGACCTATTGACATGGTTCGCAGTATCCCGCAATAAAAAATTCTGAAATGGGAATTTCATTAACTTTTTTTCTTCATGAAAATATCCTTGAGTCAGGGGAAAGATTCTTTAAGAATATACTCGACATTAACGTAGCTCCAGCAACCACATCGGAAATAAAAATAAGGGAATTCATTAAGGATTATCTGACCGACGAAAAGCTTCTCGATAAAGTTGCCGATGCCCGCTTTATCGGACTGATAAATGATCTTTCTATTGAAGGGAAAAAACAGAAAAGAGATGTAGAAAGTGTTTTAAGAAATCCTCCCGGCGATTATGATATGCTTCTGGTTTTCGGTATAGAACTGAAAGCCGGTATTATACCAACAAAAACTGACATCAGCCGTCTCACAAGAGCATTGAACAGACGTTCTTATAACCGGCCGGTGGTGCTGCTGATAAAATATTCGGGACTTCTCTCTTTTTCTGCTGCCGAACGCGGAGAGTATAAAAAGAAAGGAAAAAAAGGTGAAAAGATCGGGAGAATAAGCATCCTGAGAGATATTGACCTGAATGATGTCCATTCCGGCCATGAGCGTATTCTTCTCCAGCTGAGAATCAATCCCCTTAAGATCACTTCTTTTAAGGATCTGTATGATCAGTGGCTCAATGTATTTAATATCTCAATTCTGAATAAGGAATTTTATAGTGAACTGTTTACATGGTATTTATGGGCAGTCAGAACTGTTTCTTTCCCCAATAAGGTTAACGATGAGAAAGACGATACCATTTATAACTCCGAAAATGTGATCCGCCTTCTCACCCGCCTTATATTTATCTGGTTTGTAAAAGAAAAGAGACTTATACCGGAAAATATTTTTGACAGGAATTTTTTACAAAATGTCCTGCAGAAATTTAATCCTGAAGCTGCAGACAATAGTGATTTCTACAAAGCAATCCTCCAGAATCTCTTTTTCGCTACATTGAATACTGAAATGCTGAAAGACGGGGGCAAACGGCAGTTTCTGAACGAATCAAAAAAGAATCAGAGCACGGGATTTACCGAGGAGTATATGGATCATCTGGCTTACAGGTACAAAGAGCTTTTCACGGACCCTATGAAAGCGATAAAGCTGTTTGAAAATATTCCTTTCCTGAACGGTGGTCTGTTTGAATGTTTAGATCGCCGCGATCCCGAAACAAATGAAGAAATAAGGATAGACGGATTCTCTTCAAAACCTAAGAAACAGCCAATGGTCCCTAATATCCTGTTTTTCGCGCACGATGATGATCTTGATCTCAGCGGTGAATTTGAAGACAGTAAAAAACATAAACACTCAAAGACAAGAGGCATTATAAATATTCTCAACAGCTACAAGTTCACTATTGAGGAAAACACGCCGCTGGAGCAGGAGATCGCGCTCGATCCGGAACTGCTGGGTAAAATATTTGAGAATCTTCTCGCCAGCTTTAATCCTGAAACCAAAACCACGGCCAGAAAGCAGACTGGCTCTTACTATACCCCCCGCGAGATTGTTAACTACATGGTTGATGAGAGCTTAGTTGCTTACCTGAAGACAAAGCTGACTGAAAAATCACAGGCTTACCAGCAGCTTGGAAATCCTCAGACAAATATTTTCGGTAATGAATATAAGACCGGACAGTTTGATATGCAGATTGACCTGGCTGCGAATAAATGGACAGGAAAAGAAGATTCGCTTGAGATAAAGCTTTATGAATTACTGGCTTATGAGAAAGACGGGAATCCTTTTAGCGATGATAAAGAGACCACCGATGCCATAATTGCTCACATCAGTGAATGTAAAATACTTGATCCTGCATGCGGTTCCGGGGCATTTCCGATGGGAATACTGCATAAAATGGTCTTTGCTCTTGGCAAGCTTGATCCGTGCAACTACACCTGGAAGCAGGCACAGCTTGAAAAAGCATTACGTGACAGACAGAGGGCCGAACTTTTTGAGGATGAAACACTCCGTGATGAAGCCATTACAGCAGCCGATGAGAAAGTACATTTTATTGAGGCAAGTTTTGGGGAAACAGGACATGAGCTTGATTATGCACGCAAGTTGTTTTTAATAGAGAATTGCATTTATGGCGTTGACATACAGCAGATTGCAGTACAGATAAGCAAGCTACGGTTCTTTATTTCGCTTATGGTTGACCAGCGCGTTGATGACGCTAAGCCAAACCGTAATGTTTTATCGCTTCCAAACCTCGAAACAAAATTTGTTGCTGCAAATACACTTATCCCTGTTGATAAACCTCAGCAGTTGTTATTAAAAGACCCTGAACTGGAAAAAACGGAAAAAGAGCTGCATGAAATACACCATAAAATATTTTTTACCCGCAGTTACACCGACAAGAAGGCGCTGAAAAATAAGGAACTTGCAACCCGCAGATTATTGCGTAAACTGTATATCGAAAAAGCCGGTTACAGCAAAGAGGCCGCGGAGGAAATTACCAGATGGAATCCGTTCGACCCGCTTAAAGCAGCTCCGTTCTTTGACCCGGAAGTGATGTTTACTCTTGAAAAAAGTAAGGATGGTGAGTATTTTAATATTATCATTGGCAATCCACCTTACATTCAACTGCAAAAAGATAAAGGGAAACTTGCTAATGAATTGAAAAATATCGGATATGAAACTTTTGAAAAAACGGGCGACATATATGCATTATTTTATGAAAAGGGATTCCAAATCCTGAAGATCAATGGTATTCATACTTTCATAACATCAAGTCAATGGATGAAAGCTGCATACGGGAAACCTCTACGCAATTATTTTCTCAACCAAAATCCTTTAAAACTTATTTTACTTGGTCCCGGCGTCTTTGAAAACACCACTGTTGATACAAACATTCTTATTGCTCAAAAAGGTTTTTATAAAAAGGAGCTTAAAGGTATTGTGATAGAAAATGTTTCTCAAATTGATAATATATTGAATAAACATCTACTAAATATATCCTATGTGTCTGAATCGCCATGGACAATTATTAAGCGTGCAGAACAATCAATTAAGAATAAAATTAATCATTATGGTAAACAATTAAAGGAATGGGATTTAAAGATAAATTTTGGGATTAAAACAGGTTATAATGAGGCATTTATAATTAATAAAGAAAAAAGAGATAAGCTTGTTTCAAAAGATCCAAATTCGGATGAAATAATCAGACCAATACTTCGTGGACGCGGTATTGAAAAATATTTCACTGTTTGGGATGGAGGATATATTATTAGCACTTTCCCCTCATTAAATATTGATATAAATAATTATGGTTCTATAAAAGAGTATTTGGAAAGTTTCCTGCCTAAACTAGAACAAAGCGGGAAAGAATTCATAAATGGATTAGGGAAAAAAGAGAAGACAAGAAAGAAAACATCTAATAAATGGTTTGAAACTCAGGATCAGATTGGATTTATAAATGAATTTAGTAAAGAAAAAATTATCTGGAAGCGAATAGGTTCGCAACTAAGATTCTCTTATTCAGACAAAGAAATATATTGTCTTGATAGTACATGCATAGCTACAGGTGAAAAGATAAAATACCTGACAGCACTTCTTAATTCAAAGCTTTGTAGTTACCAGCTTTTTGAGAATTCACCCAGAACAGGCATGGGTGATTTAATTATAAGTGTCCAGGCGCTTGAACCATTGGTAGTTCATTATCCTACATCACATGAGGAGAAGCTATTTGATAAGATAATAACTCAAATAATAAAAGTAAAACGGAAAAACATAAATGCTGATATTTTGATATTTGAAAACAGGATAGACCTTATGGTTTTTAAACTATATTCCCTTACCTATGATGAATGCAAGATAATTGATCCTGAAATTGAGGAACTGATAAGCCGGGCGGATTATGAAAAAGCCACCATTGAGAAGTTGGCGGAGTAGGAAAATAAATAAAAGAAAATTAACCCCCGGGTTAAATAAATAGCCATTTTATTTGCACATATTAACTTATAGCTTAAATTTGTGAAAAGAAAATGCCGGCATATTATCTCGTCTAAGGAAGGCAAACGAGCTATTTATGTTGATGAGGAGAATATGGAAGAGATAATGGCATATATTGGTCAGGATGACAGGCATAAGAATAAATTCAGGTATATAACCGCTATAATTCTCAGCGGATTGAGAAACACTTCTTTGTATGATAAAGAGGATATTAACGAAAGATGCAGGGATGTAACAGCAATGAAATTTTTTAAAGGCCAGGAAAATGACCGGATCTACTGTAAAGAGATCCATTCATCATCCGGGACTCATGTAATTGTTGCGGCAATTTTGCATCAGCACAAAAAAAGCACAAAACTGACTAAAAAGGAAACCAGCCTTATCGAAAAAGTCGGAGGATACGATTATGAAATTTAAAGATAAATACAATGTCAGCGAAGAATTTGCTGACCTGTTCGCTTTCAGTAATGAGGAAGAAGAGCTTGAACATGAGGCATATATGATCATGTTCCGCTTCCTGAGCGAACTGGAGAAATTAAATTCTGAAGATCGCCCCATGAAAAAGAAAGAGCTTGCAGAAAAATTGGGAGTTTCACCAAGCTATATAACCCAGCTTTTTAATGGAAACAAGCTGATAAATTTCAATACACTGGCAAAAATTGAAAGAGCATTTAACATCACTTTTGAAATTAAAACCCGTCAGAATGAGTCACTCTATTCAGCAGGCGATATCCCTTTTGAATCTTTCCCTGAGAAGCAGTATGAACCTGAAGGTTTCTGGATATGGTACAAGATTAAAAATCCTGATTATAAAAAGATTCAGGGTTGCGGTAAACCTGATAGTGTGGCAGAAAGTGATTCAAAATATAATATTGCCTGAATATGAAAGCAAAAAAGTCACCCCTGATTTTAAACAGTTTTCTCTTACTGAATCATAAATATCAGTTTATTCAGCCTTCCGACACACCTGATATCAATGATATAATGGATAAATACTATATTGATATAGATTATGCAATAAAATCCGGAGCAGACGGATTTTATCAACTATTTTCAAAAATTGGCATAAATAATATCGATAAACCTTTACCCGGTTACAAACTCTTCATTGAAGGGGTCTGCATATTTTCGTTTGATAATAGTAAAGAAATTCCCAAGTTGATAAAAAATCAGTTACTATATGCTTCGGGTATAAATATCTGTATTAATAGTCTAAGGAATATTATAGCAATAATTACTGCCAATGGCCCTTTTGGTAAATATACCCTGCCCGCAATAGATGTCAATCATTTAATGGCAGATAAAAAGAGGATCTCTCAAAAGAAGAAGTAAATGAATCCTTATCAGATCCACGGGAAAAATACAATAGGTCAATACAACCGGTGCATTTTTTTAAAAATTTTTGATGATTATCAATGATCTTCGTTCTTAATTCAAAAAAAGATAACGCCATGACTAAAACAGTGCTGATAACAGGAGCTTCAGGCGGAATAGGCCTGGAACTTGCAAAACTTCATGCAATTGTTATTAATTTTTGATAGAATTTTAGAGTCTGATAAGAAAAAGCCTGACGTAATCGAGTCCGTTTACAAATATTTATTATAGTAGTACAATTTATGAACACCGGTGAAATCCTCATATATCAAAACAAGGAAGGCGACATTAAGCTCGATGTTCGCCTCGAAGAGGACACTGTCTGGCTTACCCAGTCGCAATTATGCAGCCTGTTTCAGAAATCAAAAGCCACAATAAGCGAACATATTAGTAATGTTTTCGAAGAAGGCGAACTGCATGAAAACACAGTTGTTCGGAATTTCCGAACAACTGCTTCGGATGGTAAATCGTATGAAGCGAGTTTAAAGGAGATCGAGGGGGATATAAAAAGATTAAAGAAATCAATAAACAATAAGTAAATAAACGTCAAATCATTATGGTTTAATCCCATATATTTTACAAATGGAAAATGAAAAATCAGAAGAATTATTTGACTCATTTCTGAAAGATTATAAGATGCAGGAGATTGAGGCGGTCAATTAACCGGGTGGATTTTCGTTTTCTGATATAACCTGTATAATTTTACCTGATGAATATCCCGCTTTCACAGTTTCTTCAGTTAACCGACAAAGCAATTTATGACCGTGGCCGCTCATATTTCATGGACGGACACGTAATTTCTTTTGAAGAGGTTCAGCCGGGTAAATATGAAGCTGTAGTGGAAGGTACTGAAGATTATTTAGTTAATCTGACAGTAATTAATGGAAATCTTGAAGATTGTTCGTGCACCTGCCCATACGACTATGGTTCAGTATGCAAGCATATTGTAGCGGCAGTCATGTATCTTCAAAAAGAAGAACCCGGGTTACAGGAATCACCAAAGAGTAAAAAGACTGGTAAGAAACCTGCAGCTAAAAAGAAAACCGTTTCCGAACAGGTTGATGAAATGCTTGGTTCGTTATCACATGATGATATGAAGGAGTTTATTAAAAAACAATGTATCTCGGATCCTGAATTCCGCAGATCATTTATTTCGGGATTTCTGTATAAAACATCCGAAGAATCACCGGAAAAATACCGCGAACAGGTTAAGGGTATTCTCCGAAGTGCGAAAGGGAGGGATAACTTTATAAGCTGGTCGAGGGTCGGGATGGTTGGCAAAGCGGTAAATGTAATGCTCGAAATAGCTAGCCGCCATGTAAGTGAAGGCAATTTTATGAGCGCCATCAATATCTGTTTCCCGGTAGCAGAAGAGATGGTCAAAGCTCTTGATTATGCCGACGACAGCAATGGCGACATCGGTGAGAATATCAATATGGCTTTTGATATTCTGGCAAGGATTTCGGAATCCGAAATACCTGAAGAGGTCAGGATTCATATTTTCGAACAGGTTCAGAAGTATTATCGCAAAGGCACTTTTTCAGGCTGGGACTGGCATACAAATCTCCTTGAAATCGCTGTCCGGCTTGTTAAAACAGAAACAGAGGCGGATACCGTAATGTCACTTCTCCATACTCATACACATTATGAATACGAGACCGAGCAGATGACAAAACTTGAATATGAGCTGATTAAGAAAATGGCAGGTGAAGATGAAGCCGAAAAATTCATTGAACAAAACCTTGATAATCCTGAGCTAAGGCGCAAAGCATTAGTGAAAACTATAAAGGAAAGAGACTTTGAGAGGGCTGAAACTCTTGCAAATGATGGGATTAAGCTGGATTCAAAAGATAAGCCGGGACTGGCTAAGGAGTGGTACGACTGGCTTTTGAAAATTGCTCTGGGGAAAAATGACAGAAATAAAATTATCGAATATGCAAGGTATTTGTTCATAGATGGTTTCCTGCATGACCAGGATTATTATGCCATTCTTAAAAAGTTTACGGAACCGTCAGAATGGCACAATTTTGTGGAAGGAATGATTTCCGACATAAGAAAAAAGGGTCACTGGTCCGAAATCGACGTAATAGGAAAGATTTACATTGAGGAACAATGGTGGGAAAGGCTTCTGGCTTTGGTCAGCGGAACCAAACATCTTCCTTATATTCAGCATTATGAGAAGTACTTGTCAGGTAAATACCCGCTTGAGCTGGCTGAACTTTATGAATCGGGTATAATAGATTATCTGAAAAGAATGACGGGAAGGAACCATTATAAAGAAGCATGCCGTTATATGCACCGTATGATTAAGCTTGGCGCCAAACCCCGTGTTATTAACCTGATAACAATCCTCCGTAAAGAATACCCCAAGCGAAAAGCTTTATTGGATGAACTGAATAAAATCTGAACATCTCGCCCTCTCGTTCTCATTATTAATCACCGCTGTGCCTTTGCGCCCCTGAGTCTCTGCGCAGTTGAGCCTTTTAGTACTTCTTTAGCAGGTCCAGCAGTTTGCTGTCGAGTTTGTGGCCATACCAGTCGGTGTATTCAATATCAGTACGGCGTGAATCAAGTATTCCGAAATCGCCTCTGAAGTTCCAGAGTGCATATCCGATACCGGCATTTGTAAGGATATCAATAACATCGCCAAACCATGCAAGGAAAACTTCATG
>Ga0114918_10005681_pt1 | contig 10671 bp, 12 predicted proteins | sample LantaG_FD_87015 | JGI IMG/M metagenome (GOLD analysis project Ga0114918, IMG submission 87015) | Deep subsurface microbial communities from Baltic Sea to uncover new lineages of life (NeLLi) - Landsort_02402 metaG | ecosystem: Environmental > Aquatic > Marine > Oceanic > Sediment | place... | reverse complement strand
GAAGTAACCGTCGAAATCCATACTAAAAAAGAAGTGAAAGTAACCAATGGGTTTCAGTCTGCTTGGGTTCCTTACAATATCATCGATGAGGACTCGGAAGTTTACGAGAAGACCCCAGTAGGTTCGTCTGCTACTCTGGTCATTCCATTCGATGTTGCTTTGAATCTAGGGCTGATTTAAGCCATCCAATGAAAACCCCCTTATAACAAGATATTATTAAGGATTGTCCAATGACTCTCATAAGTATACCTATTCAGAATATAATCCCATTAGGGCCAGATTGTTCGGTGCGTAACATCAAACGGGCTGTTATCGGAGGCCGAAAATGTATGTCCGTTTGTCCTTTAGAGAGTGTGTGGACCTATGACCCCTGTATGCCAGCTATTTCACCTGCTTTTGGATCAGGGCAAGTTGTAGCAGCTTTGATAAAGAATGACTTTCGAGGCTTTGCCGATGATTTGGTTCTATCCCATCGAGGGAAACCCCGATCTCGTATTTACCCTATTGAGTTCAGCCATTTCAGAAACCGCTTTGAGTCCGTAGAACCTTCTTACTCCCTACTCATTAAGAAATTCATCAGGGATATGACAAATTTTGAACGTGTCGTTTTTGTTATGGGGTTGAGGGTGGATTATATGCTGTCCTCGATGCCTTTTATCAACTCTTTTGCGAATTTACACTGCTATTATGTCAAACATTTGATGGACACTATTAAAGAACGATACCCCCATTTGGAATTCTCACTTATTCATATCACTTACGTGAAAACTGGGGTTGAAATTCATCAAGTCTATGCCGATGCTATTGACTTATTGTTGTCTAAGGTGCCTTCTTGTTTGCCTAAGCGTTTAGTGGTTGCAAAAAGCAGGGATGCTTACCGTCCTGAATTCGAGCAGTGGAGAACTCTGGCCTCAGAGATTTTTAACCTGGTTTCACCCTCCCCGTAAATCCAAACAATGTCTTACTCAAGGCTTTACACTCCATTCCATCCAATACTTCAGAATAACGTTGAAGAACCTGATGGACTCCCCCTGTGAACCTTCTGATATGAGAAGGGTCATTTGTTGACGGAACACTCCCTACAATCAAGACTCCTGTAGGGAGTGTTCGAATCAAATTCAGATCATTCACCACATGTTCTAAAGTTTCCAGGATCGTGAAATATTGGTAATTATCCCACTGGGAGAAATCTTCAAATGTGGACAACCAAATCTGGCATTTACCCTGAGTTCTTGCACGAGATTGTTTAACTGCTTCGGGGGAAAAATCCAACCCATCAATATTCAAACCTGCCTCTACTGCTGTTTGAAGGAATCCTCCCGGCCCGCAACCGATGTCTAAACCTTTCTGAGAAGACATCCCAAAACCGACCACAGTTTTAACGGCCCAGTCATAGTAAAATTGCCGGTTTCGTTCGTATCTACCTCCGGCAAATACTTTATCGTAATATTCTGGGGGTGCTTCAGGTTTCATCGTGTGAGAACCAGGCTGTGATATTGGTTTGTCTTCCAGTTTTTCGATCTGGGAAAACCAGAGTTTCTGTGTGATACCCGAGATTATTGAGGAACTCATCATTTAAATGAGAGACATGCACTTCGAAAGGATTCCCTCCGTATTCCCCTTGGGGGTATTTTCCGTTGGGGCATCCTAAAATCACGATATGTCGAGCCAGTTTTTTGATCTTCTCTAAGATGCCGGGTAATTCATTTTCGGGGATATGCTCCGGCCCGTGCCACCACATCACCACATCATAGACATCCCCAGAGTCCAGATAATCCCGAATGTCTGAATGAATGACTTTCGGAAAATGTTCTCGAAGCCCCTCAACATTTGGCAACCAAGCATCCATCAAGGTGACATCCATCCCTTTGAAAAGGCTCAGATGGCGGCCACCCATATATCCAAGAGCTTTCGGGTTAGTTCCCATTTTTGCTCCGATATACAGGACACTCTTGTAAGTTTGGAGCTTTGGGTCAGTTCGAAGGATACTGGCTGGGCGCTCGTAGTAAGGTTTAACTGAAACAACTTCTCGTTTAATAGGCATTATACACATCCTTTACACATTGGTAGTTTTCGCAAGTTACCTAATCTAAGGGTTTCCTGGTATTCAGGACTGTTGACAATTTCCAACAGGCTTCCTCTTTCAACCACATTTCCCAGATTTGTTTGATACAAAAAATCATGGCAGCATATCGTAACGTTTCCTTTAGGACTGATAGCGGGGTGTGTCGTAAGACGGCACGGGCCTGTTGGGGATCTCAGGATAGACACTCCTTTAGGTTTGGTGTCGAGCCAGTACCCTGCTGTCTTTGTTACCCAACGGAATCCACGGGATTTGAAAAAATCACCTGTCTCAGCTAAGTGTTTTCGGCTGGCATCAGTGACGATGGTGATAAACACAAGGTTCAGTCCCTTGTATTTTTCAGCCACTTTCATCATCATTTCGATGTTGGATCGAATGACTTTGGGGTTACAGGTTACAAACTCCTCAACCATATCCTCGTCTTTGAGAGAGGGCATCGTAATTTCCACTGTAAGCTGTTGCCCCTGCTGGTTAAAATTGGACACCATATTCTCGAAAGCAGCCCCCTCGATAGGAACCCCAGCTTTAGTTGCTACGTTAACAGCCATCCCAATTCGGGACAGGTGGGTTAGGAAGTCATGAACGGAAGGATGACAGAAAGGTTCCCCACTCATATAAGGGTAAACACTTTTTACACCGTCTTTTTTTAAGATAGTTGCTATCTCATAAAACAGGTCATTATCCATCAGTTCTGGGGTGGATAAACCCAGACTTTGATGGGCACAGTAAATGCATTTGTGTGGGCAGATGCTACTGATGTCCAGAATGACTTTTTTATCCCAGCCTGGTTTTCTACCGAAAGACATTTTTAACAACTCCTATTTCTGGGGTGATTTGTTCAGGTTTCTCCCCTTTTTTGTATTTTTCAACGTTTTCCAAAAGAAAGGCTCTGTGTTTTTTTCTCATCTGTGATCCATACCGAGTATCCCCACTCGATGTCAGTGATTCCGTATGTACTCGTCGGATATAAAGATATTCGGGAATAATGTAAGAACGAACCCCTAAAAAATGAAGCCGAGAGGCTAATTCTGAGTCCGCTGAACACCTCCAAGGTCTATACCCCCCACCTTTTTCTAACACCTCTCGTCTGAAAGTCCATATTCCGGCAGGAGAGCTTTTCCCTTCTTCTTTTATCACACCATCACGCCAGGTACTGATGTACGTGTTAACCATTCCAATTTGAGGTTTCGTTTCGAATATTTTCAGTATTTTGGATAGTCTATCGGGTTTTACTTTATCATCGGCATCAATCCGCCCAATGATTTCTCCTTTAGTTTGTTGGATTAAAGTGTTGGCCACAATGTAGGTTCCATAGTTTTTATCCATTTCATAAATAGTGACGGCTGGGTGTTGAATGGTTTTTACTGTTTCTAGTGTTCTCGGGCAACCATCAACACCAACCAGCACCTCTAATTCCCAGCCTTCAGGGATAGTTTGTGCCAGTACACTCGTTATAGCCTCAACGATGAAATCAGGGCAATTATAAGCTCCCATTATGATGGAAACAGTTTTCATTTTACACCTTTTCGGGATAAATGACACAATGTCGAAAATCGGAGCGCCCTGGTACACCACGGTAACACCCTCGAGTAGCTAAACCTCTCCAAGCATCGAGAACTGATCCCATATCCAAGCAAGTTTTTCCTAATCTGTCTCGAAGCAAAATGCCGATATCTTTTGCATATCCATAACCCCACATAACAACGGGTTCTTCAAACTGCAAATTGTTTATTCTGTCTTGGTACTCGGCGACCCCTAAATTATGGTCCAAATGGATCACATTCAAATTTTTAACAAAAGGTCTAAGGTTCTTTTCCAAAGTATCCCCATGATTTGTGATTACTGCAACACCTTTACCGTGTAGCAGATCGTTGAGTTGATTGGGGTCTCCTATTCTCTGTGATAACCCTGCTGCACACACAGAGACATTCTTAGGGACCAAGTAGGCGGGAATATTTACGGTCGGGCTTGACCCTAATCCCACAAGGTTAGAAAATTCCATTCCTTTAAATATTGGGGCAGTGATCTCAGATAAAGCTTTTTTCAGATCGGTCGGGAGTTGCCAATCCACAAACATTTGTTTCTCTCTTTTCTTTGGCATTTCTTCACCGAACAAATGAGACCTTATGAGATAGGATTCCCCATCTCCTATACGTGTAAATACGAAAGGCTCCTCATTTTTTATTGCATCCCTTACACGCTTTAAAGCATATGCTATAGGGGTTGTTGCTCTAACTTTTGGTATCAATTCTGTTTCTTTGTTGCCCATAACCATCGGTAATCACTCCCTGATTTTTGATCCTTTTTCGGCACACCCTTCATAATAGGCTCCCACGTATGACCAGGTGTCATTATATTTAGCCATTCCCCAAGTGCCTCTTGAGTAGCTGGGATATCCGTATTTCTCATCTGGGTTTCCATTTTTGTCCCGAACTCAACCACAACCCCTCGATCTGCTTGCTGTAGCAGAGCGTTCAATTGCTGTTTCACATATTCATAACCATCAGGACGTTTCATGAAGTGGTGCATAACGGACAGGCAAAGAATCCAATCCCATCTTTGGGACTTGGCAGCATCCCAACCATCTCCTCGAAACCAAGTAACAGGAGTTTTCTTCTGGTACTTTCGAAGGGTCTTATCAACGTTTTCTCCGATGTTGTAATACACTGGACTTTGTTCTGCTGCTGTAGCAGAAGCACCCTTATCAGCCATATGGAACGAAATCCCACCTTGATTTGCTCCGATGTCCAACACTGATAATCCAGCCCAATTAGCTTCCAACAACTCAATAGCTGTTGCACGATGATGAAGATCCCGTGCTATCTTCCAGTCCTGAAATTCAATGTGGTCGATAGGATGGTACAGTTTACGAGAATCCGACCCATACATTCGGCGGGCAGCTCTACTTAGGGCATCCCATTCAGGAGCACGGGCAATAATCTTGGCTGATATGGGTAATCCCAGCATATACATAATCGATGCCCGGTGATGGCCATCTTTGATTACGATAGCTCCCGTCTTCGTAATTGCAATATCGATAGGCTGATTGTGGTCATACCCTGAAGCCGAAATGTCTTGCCATAATTTCTTGAACTTTCGGATTCGTACAAGAATAGCTTTTTTGTCAATCTCTCCGTTTCTCAAGCATTCGGCCCAGCATCCCCCACCTTTTTTCTTGTATTCTACAACTCCTGAAAAATACGGGGTGTTTTCAGGAGATACCGGAATATTTTTTTGCCACAGTTTGATGGTTTCGATATGGAAACTCCATTTCAACAGACTTGGTTCCATATGTTCGGGATCGATTTTTATGACATCGGTCATTATGCCTTCCTCCTATTCAGCGGTACATCTAATAATATCGAACAGTTGTTGGCATCTAACATCTGCCGAGTGATTTTCAAATACAAATTTTTGAGCCCATTCAGCAACAGAACCAATATCTCTGGTAAAACTGAAAGGCTCTGATTCTACTGGTATGTAATGAACATCGGGTACAAACCCCAAGTCATCCAAATCAGAGATTGGTTCAAAGAATGGTGTACATCCACATCCCGGGATCTCAAAGAATTTGCAAATCGGGTAAGGGTCTTCGATATACGGGACAGGGGGGATTCCTGACGATACAAAAGCCCCCCGAAAGTTGCTCAAATATTGATAATAGGCTTTTCCAACGATTTCGTGCCGTAACTTTTTACCTTCGTGGGAATAACCCGGATGTGGGAGAATATTGAATTGTTCAGGGTGATGTCCAGCATAATTCAACATTTTTTTACGGGTTGGGTAAATACTACCGATGGTACAACCACTCACAACAATGAGAGGTTGCCGGTTTTCCCAAAGTGTTTTTGCTTCAAAACATTCCATTGGAGCAAACCACGGAAACAGTTTTGATTTATGATGGTAGTCTTTAAATGCTCCCATTTTCATAAAAGTTTTGTGATACGGCAGTAACAAAACATCGGCATCCCGAAAAATACGGTGTCTTGATTTTTCGCCGTCCGAATTGAACCAATGCAAATCATCCCAAAAAAGAATGGTCTTAACCCCATACTTTTTCAGAAGTCTGTTAGTTTTTGTGGTCATCCCAGAGGCTCCAATAGCCACCATCACATCAGGAATCTCCCCGGCCTGCAGGCTCTTGATAATCTCTTCTTCGGTATCCCCAATTTCTACAAGTTCCATATCCGAACTGGTATCTAAATGATGCCGGATCGTATGGATAAATAACGAAGGAACTCGATTCACCCTTTGAAACAAATAAGGTTTGTGTGGGACGGCAACTTTAATCATCATACCCCTCCAATACCTCAGAAGGGACTGGACGACTTACTCCTCGGGTATTAGGGTCTTTCCAACTACCCTGTAAAGTTTTTTGGCTTTTATCCCCGTGAGGGTCTTTGTAGTCTGAAGTTTCAGGATGCCACCGGTGAAACAAGTAAATCGATTTTCGTCGAATGATTTCTAAACCTTGTTCTTGCTTACAATGCCAATGCAGATCATTATCTTCACCGCCCCATCGAGCAATCCGGTAATCCCAACCACCAACTTTTAGATAGGTTTCCCTGTGAAAAGCAGCCATCCCATAGCCTTCATCCCGCCAGAATCCATTCGAATAGATCGGGTTCTTGGTATTCCCTTTGATGCCCATAGGAGCATTCTTGTGAAGCCCATAACAGATCGGGAAAATGACTTTCTCAGGAGATGTATGCCGACGTACCCAAGCCCAATACAATGGGCTGCTGACGGCCATATCGATGTCAAAAAACATCAGCAGGTCATATTGGGCACAAAGGGCTGCCAGGTGAAGTCCTTTACCCCGGGAGAAGAATTTGTCGTGTGAAGGTACTATTTTGAACGGCACACGGGATTTCTGAAGCACTTGGTGAAGATCACAGTCGTCGGAATCAAAATCCGTAATGACGATCTCGTACAAAGAAGGATTATCTACGGACAGATTCATATAATCGATGAATCCTTCAAACATCCCGACTCGATTCTTTAGACTGATGCAGATACTGATAGGATCGGCAGGGTGACTGACACCAAGTTTATGGAACAGTTTCTTGTCGCCTTCCAATCCTTTTTCATAATTGAAGTTGTCTTCCTCGACAAGGGAGTAGGGGTATTTCCCATTCAAATAAGACCACAGATCGTGACTCCCATACGTTTCTGGAAACTCGATATCAGACCACAGGAAATCATAGCACGGTCGGGGTGAGATGGTGGTGAGAAGATCCTTATTCCGGTTAATCAGACTTTTATCTGCTGTTCCCCTGCTGGGACCCCGTTCAAAGGTCACATCCCTGTTCTCCGGTATTTCCAGCATCCATAATGGATGATCGAATGGATGCTCCCCTCGAAGTTGAAGCAATTTGAGGGTTCGATCCGTCCATTCTTTGTGGCCGTGTCCCCGGCCTACAAACCGCATATCCATCCCACCGGATACATCCAGAGCGTGCCGGGTGTGAAACGTGATGACTCCGGGTGTGGATTGGGGGTCCCGAGTACGTTTGTACTCAAGGAATTGGAATCCTCCGATATTTTTGAAGTTTCCAGTCTTTTTCCAGGTATTTTCCCATTCCACAATGGGCCCATACATCATATGATGCACTTCAGCAGCTTGGCTGGCTTGCACGTATTTATGGAAAAAACTCCAATCAGGAACGTTGCAGTCATCCTCAACCAGGAAAAAATAGTCACATTGCCGGTCGAATAGATACCGGAGAGCATTATTCTTGACCCAGGCAACTCCCAAATTTGTCCGATGAAGAACCGGAATGTTCATAAGGAGTGCCGGAGGTGGGGTTGGATCACTTGTGGATAGAACCGGCTCCAACTTGATTCCAACTTTATCAGCCTGTTGGACCATCAAAAACAGGTTTTGTGCCCAACGAGTCAATGCTTCAGGTTTATTATAGGAGCAAATTCCGATCCCTACCACAATTTGTTTGTACGCAAATACTTCACGAGGGACAACCGGATCGGGAACCGGCGGGCGGTACGTGGGAACTTCTTTGGGTTGGGGTTTCAGTGCCGGGAGATATTTGATACAGTCCGGCAAACTCGATTGCTGAAGAGTGCCTTCCCCGTGAATCACAAATCCGCCTCGACTGGCCCTACCGGTTACTTCAACGACAGGACGGGGGTACAGATTATTATCGTGCTGGCAACAAACAAGGGCACCCATTTGGTCGGTAGTATCGATAAAGGGTACTTTCAAGGCTTTGATAAGGGTGGCTAATGCCCCATCCTCTCCTTTGACCCTGCTTGGCCAGCCTCCGAGTTTACGTAGCATTGCTGCATCGTAGTTCATCGAGGTACCGACGAGTCCCCACTCAGCTTGACCTTTCCATCTCATCACTCGATCTCTTTGAAGATCGTAGAAATAGATTTTTCCAACTCCTGACCAGGCTGCTCCCATTCGGTAAGCATTCACGGCAGCCATCAACCGGTCGGGAGGTTGAATGTCATCATCGTCGGTTTTCATCACCAGAACGGCATCTGTAGCTTCGAGCATCAGATTGAGTTTCGAAGTCACGGTGGGGGAAGGCGACACAATGTATTGAACCCCTTCATTTTTGGCTACCACCATTCCAGGATCATTGGCCATCCCTGACACAAGGATGTTGTATATCCAACCATCTGGAACCCGTTGTTGTTTCAAATGTTCCAAACAGGTCTTCAAAAGTTCCGGTCGGTGGTGCGTAGCTACAAAGAAAGTAGCTTTTTTAGCTTTGAGGGGTGTTGGTATAGGAGGTTTCGGTTTAAGGGCTTCTACAGGCTGTTTTGGCTCTGCCAGGGGTGTTACTGTTATGGGTTCTGCCGGAATAATCAGTGCTGCATCCGTTGGTTCATAGACCGGTGTCCCCCATTCACCTAAAACTTCTCCTTTGGCCAACCAAACTGGAGTTCGTTTTGGAGGGACTGCATATCCGGTCAGAATCTGAATTCCTGATTTATCCGTCAGAAAGGTGTGGCTGGGAGCTGAAGTTTGTTGGGTCTCCACATATTTACGAATTTTGGGGAGTTTTCCCTCCCCTGTCAGATTCAAAACGGACTTGGGATGTCTGCTAATATTCTCCCACGTTCCGATGGCAATTTCAAAAAACCGATCTTTGAGTACAGCATAAGGATGGATTTGAAAGAAATACCGGCCTCTCCTCTCCAGCATATTCTCGTAACACCATCTTCGAAATTGAAGATCCGGCAGTGTTTGGGGGGATCGGATATACTCCCACTGATGTTGATCCAAAAAAGAACGGGCTTCGGTTTCCAATAGGGTGTTATTAGAAAAAACCTGTACCGAGACAGCTAAGTCTGTGCCTAACCTTTCGATGTCGTTCAGTAATGGAACAACGGACCGATTTGCATCATTCTCAAAGACAGGAATGATGATATGAGTTGACGGCCGCATCGGTACCTCCTCAGTTGCTTTATATAGTACCAATGATAAGAGGGAAACCGAGTATTATTTTGGATTTTTTGCATCTGAACAGGGAGTATCGTGATCATCTCCCCAAATACCATTGATTTTGGTCTGCCGATACCCGCATCGTTTACATTCTCGGGCTGCACAGCCTTCAGTTGCATCACAGCCACAGAGACAATCGAATGGCTCCCCCTCATCCCATTGATGAGCTCCGGCCAAACATTTAAAGAAACCTATGAAAAAATCAAACATTGTCATTTCCTTCGGGAATTGAAGTATCCGTGTTGGGATGCAGCCAGGAGTTAATAATCTTCACAGCATCCTTATTGTCTATATCTAAGAGATTAGGAAGAGGCCCCAGAAGACCAGAAATCATTGCTAAAACATTTTGAGCAGACGTTTGGAATCCTACAGCTTCAACGCCGTGTCTCGAAACCAAGGCATCGGCCCCCACTTTAGTCAATTCCATAAGGAATCTTCCATCAGCATCATAGCCGTTGTAATGGCCATCACTAAGCCGGATTTCCTTCACCAGAGAAAAAGGTGGTGTTAATTCTAATTCTTCAGTCATCTTGTATTGGCCTCAGATTTTCTTGTTTCGTGGGTTGATCTCCTGCCGGTTCAAACTCGTGATACCAGTATGGAGCAATACCGTAATCGTGTGTCACCCACCAAGCACCGGGGTGCCCTTTGATGGGATTGCCGACGATCCCTATGGCATCCCCTTTTCGATTCTCAAGATACTGGGGGGTTACCAACAGTCTGGGGTGCAATTCCACAGTTGTTGTAATTACTGTGAGACCACTCACAATTTTGTCTACCTTCATACAAACCTCCTACGGCATATTACCCTATTCTGAGGGAATCCACACGTAGAATTTGTGTTCCTTCACATAAATCGACTCTCTGTCCTGTTCAGATTCAGACCACAACCCCGAAGCCCAAATCTTGGCAGCCTCCTGAGTTTTGCTGGGCTTGTAGACGATAACGTTCGTGTTTTTCTTCGGAAGATGCTTGTGGAAACATTTTGGTAATTTTTTACCGGGGATGACCATGATTTTGAACTGGTCAATGATTCCAGAAAATGCCCACATCCGATCTCTTTCTTGTCTTTCTAGAACTTTCTTGGGTGGCCGCCGGTGTAATTCGAAGATGT
>Ga0114918_10005680_pt1 | contig 10674 bp, 7 predicted proteins | sample LantaG_FD_87015 | JGI IMG/M metagenome (GOLD analysis project Ga0114918, IMG submission 87015) | Deep subsurface microbial communities from Baltic Sea to uncover new lineages of life (NeLLi) - Landsort_02402 metaG | ecosystem: Environmental > Aquatic > Marine > Oceanic > Sediment | place: Baltic... | reverse complement strand
CCCGAACTAATGTTTTGTCTAAAATATAAGGAATATTTAAATAATCCAATAATTCTAAAAGGGACTTAAAATGATTTCTGCATTCTGAACAAAGATAATCTAAAGCAGTTGGAGCTCCTTTTTTAATAGATGAACATTTTTCAGACTTACAATCCAAAACCCTCAAAGGATTTTCTTTTATACGTCTTCGACAATCAGCGCAAATCTGTTTGTTATACTTCCTGTAATATTTTTTTAATTCTTTGATATAAGTTGGACGACATTCAGAGCATCCAATACTATTAAGTAATAAACAAATATCTTTTTTCTTAAACCCTAAATTTTCTAAAAAAAGCCTTGACGCAACAATTATTTCTGCATCAGCAGCATAAGATTCATCTCCAATCATTTCTACTCCTAATTGATAGAATTGACGATAACGGCCAGCTTGGGGTCTTTCATGACGAAAAAAAGGACCAAAATGATAAAGCTTAACTGGTTGAGGCAAATTAGACATTCCTCTTTCTATATATGCTCTTACTACTGAAGCTGTTCCTTCTGGTCGAAGAGCTAATAACTCTTTATTTTCTTTGGTTTTGAGAACATACATTTCTTTATTCGCAATATCTGTATTCTTACCTATGCCTTTAGTAAATAATTCTGCTTTTTCTAATATTGGAGTTTCAATTCTTTGAAAACCATAATGTTCAAAAATCTTTTTAGCATTAGATAAAATCCAATCATAATAGAGCCAATCTTTTGCCAAGATATCTTTCATTCCGCGAAGCGTCTGAAATGATTTTTTTCTAGAAACCATAAGCCATTATTCTTTGTGAAGGCCAAAGCCGAAGCCAAACCCGACCAACTATTAATTCTTTTTCTAGAGGCCCCCAATTACGTGAGTCATAAGAAGCTAAGCGATTATCGCCTAAAACAAAAAGTTCATTTTCTTCAAGAGTTAAACTAAGATTGCCTGAAGTATTTACGTTTTCTGGCAAAAAATTTTGATTTAAAGAAATTAGAGAACCAGAATTGTCGAATACATTTATATTACCATCTTCTACTTTTACTGATTCCAAAGGCAAACCAATGATTCTTTTGATATAATATTGACCTTGATGATTAGGAGCTTTAAAAACTATTACTTCATATCTTTCTGGTGTTCGAAAACGATAAGACAATTCATCGATAATAAGATAATCTTGTGTATAAAAATTTGGTTCCATACTACTGCCATGAACTATAAAAGGTTGAACTAAAAAATATCTTATAGGGGCAACTATAAGGATAGCGATAAAAATCATTTCTATATTTTCCCAAAGAATTTTCTTCCACATATTAGTAAAAATTCTTAATGATAATACCATAATTGAATCATCAAAGCAAATATGTTAAATTATACAAAGCATGGCATTAATTAAGAAAAAAATTGTTTTATTTGGATTAATTATTGGTGGGATTGTTCTCCTGTTTTTTTTATTTTCAGGATTAAATGATTCAAAAGAATACTCTTTTTCTTATGATAATGCTTCTAATATACTCTCAGAAAACGAAGCTCTAAAATCAGAAAATTCACCAATTAATATACTCTTTTTGGGAATATCAGGAGAAGGATCGCTAGGCGCTTTTCTTACAGATACTATTTTTGTTACCAGCGTTATTCCTTCTAAAAAACAAATTACAATCATTTCTTTACCACGAGATTTATGGGTAGAAATTCCAAATGGATCTACTGGAATAAAAATTAATTCTCTTTATGAATTAGAAAACAGAGGAAAGAGTTTTTCCAAAGCAGATTCTTACAATCTAATAAAAGAAAAAGTAGAAGATATAACAGGACTACCTATAAACCATACCCTTATTCTTGATTTAAAAGGATTTGAAAAATTAATTGATTCTTTGGGGGGGATAGATATTTGGCTTGAAGAAGATATGATTGATCCAAACTTAGTAAACCCACATAACCCTTCGGAAATTTTTCATCTCTCTGCAGGATGGCGTCATTTAGACGGAGCATTGATTATAAAATTTATTCGAACACGTTATGCCCCTAATGGTGATTTCTATAGAATTGAACATCAGCAACAAATAATTGCAGCTTTAAAAGATAAACTCACTAAGTTGGCTGATGTTTGGAATTTAATTAGTTGGTTAAAAATTTGGCAATCTTTGAGTGGACATTTCATTACTAATCTCGATTTTAATACAATATGGCAAATGTTTCCTGTTGTAAAAAATATCTCTTCTGGTCAAATCCAATATCTTAGCATAACAAACAGATCTCCCGATAAATTATTAATGACTTCTACTATGTATGATAGCTGGTCAAAAAAAGATATCTATATCCTAATACCAAAAAAAGGATTTGAAAATTATGAGGAAATTAATAATTATATAAAAGAAAAAATTTATGAATAAAAATTTTCTTCTCGTTGGCTTAGGAAATCCTGAAAAAAAATATGGAAAAAACCGACATAATATCGGTCGTAATTTTATTATTTTTTTAGCAAAAGAATGGGGTAGTTCTAATTGGGAAAATAATAAAAAATGCTTCGCTGAAATAAGTTATATTAATACAGAGGATAAAAAACTTATTTTAGCCAAACCATTAGTATTTATGAATAATTCAGGAAAAAGCATAAATCAACTTAAAAGATTCTATAACATACCCCTAAAAAACATATTCGTTGCACAAGATGATGCAGATATAAATTTAGGAGATTTCAAAATAAGTTATGATCGCGGATCAGCAGGACATAATGGTATTAAATCTATTGTTGATTACCTCAAATCAAAAGCCTTTTACAGAATAAGAATAGGTATTAGACCTTTTTCTAAAACCAGAAAAAAAGCTGGAGATTTTGTTCTCAAAAATTTTACTCTTCAAGAAAATAAAATTTTAGAAAGACTCTTTCCAATTATAGAGGAAGAGATAAATAACAAAACGAAAAATTAAAATACTAAGTATTCCTAATGCTAAAGTGCTAAAAGAAAGGTAGCTCAGAAGCAAGAAAAATTCCAAGTTTATAAGAATTAAAACAAAAAATGACGGTAAAAAATCTGGAAGCGAAGTATTAATAGAAAAGAAATAAAAATAGGAAAAAACTATCAATCCCAAGGCGTAAGTTAAAAATCCAACTAAAAAAGGATAATTAAGAAAAAAATAAAAACCATAAGAAATAAATGCCCAAAACAAAAAAAGATAGTAAAATAATGGTTCCTGCAGACTTTTTCCTTTTGATAAAGAAAAAAACAATTTTTTTCCAAGAAGACACAAGAACACTATAATAAAGCAAATTACCCATAAAGGCTTCACATAAAGAATTAAAATATTAGCTTCTAAAAAAGCCAAAAAAAGAAAGACAAAATTAAACCAAGAAAGACCTAAGAATAGTTTCCACAAAAAAATTATTAAAAAACATAAAAAGATAGACTGAAAAAGATTTAAAGAAAAAAGAATACTACCAATTAAACAAAAGCTGTAAACTAAAAAGAAAAGAAGTATTCTAATTCCGAGAAAAGAAAAAAAATCTTTTAATTTTTGCATAAATTCAATCTATTCTTCTTTAAGGAAACAGAAATTTTGTTTCCTTCTTTTATTTGCCCTTTAATAATTTCATCAGCTAGATGATCAAGAATTTCTTTTTCTATTAATCTTTTTAATGGCCGAGCGCCATAATCAGGACTATAACCATTTTTAGCTAAATATCTTTTTGCTTCTTTATCTAATTTTAAAGAAATCTTTTTATCAGCTAATCTATTATTAACTATATCTACTTGTAAGCCTACTATCTTTTCTATATCACGAATGCTTAATGGATTAAAAATAACAATTTCATCAACACGATTAAGAAACTCGGGACGGAATTTTTCTCTTAATGCGTCGTGAATTTTAACCTTTAATTGTTCTTTTTGTTCTTCTACTTTATCCTTTTTATCCATAACAAATCCTAATGAAGCCATTTCTTGTAAATATTCTCCCCCTAAATTAGAGGTCATAATAATAATCGTGTTCTTAAAATTAACTATACGGCCTTTACCATCAGTAAGACGGCCATTGTCTAATACCTGGAGTAAAATATTAAATACTTCTGGATGAGCTTTTTCTATTTCATCAAATAAAATCAAGCTATAAGGACGATGTTTTATTGCTTCTGTTAATTGTCCGCCCTTTTCATAACCAATATACCCTGGAGGAGAACCAATTAAACGAGCCACACTATGTTTTTCCATATATTCAGACATATCAATACGAATCATCGCTTTTTCATCAGAAAACATAAATTCTGCTAAAGCTTTAGCAAGTTCTGTCTTTCCTACTCCAGTAGGCCCTAAAAACATAAAAGAACCAATTGGTCTATCTTCTTCTGATATTCCTGCGCGAGCCCTTCTAATAGCTCTGCTTACTGCAAAAATAGCTTCTTTTTGCCCTACAACTCTTTTAGATAATTCTTTTTCCATCCTAACTAATCTTTTACTCTCTTCTTCCAACATTCTTGTTACAGGAATTCCAGTCCATCGAGAAACTACACGAGCAATATCTTCAGAGATTACTTCGTCTTTTAGAAATCTTTCTTCTTTAGAAATCTTTCTTAAAGATCTTTCATTGGCCCTCAAGGTTTTTTTTAATTGAGGAATTTTCCCATAAATTATCTCTGCTACTTTATCTAATTGCCCGTTTTTTTCATGTTCCTGCGATTCTTTTTCTAATTGATCAATCTCTTTTTTAATACCGCTCACTTCGTTAAATATCTTTTTTTCCTTCTGCCATTCATTGTTTATCGCATTATATTCCTTTTTTAATTTTCTTAACTCATTTTCAATTCTTTTTCTGTCTTGTGTTGTTTTTTTACCATCACGTACTTCTTTCTTATTCGCCTCCTTTTGTAATTCCAAAAATTTTATTCTATTTCTTAATTCAGAAACAGACAAAGGAATACTCCCAATTTCCAAACTCAAAGATGAAGCAGCTTCATCTATCAAATCTATAGCTTTATCAGGTAAAAAACGTGATGCGATATAACGACTTGATAATTGTACCGCTGTTACAATAGCTTCATCTGATATTTTTAATCCATGATGAGTTTCATATTTTGATTTTAACCCACGTAAAATTTCAACAGTTTCTTCTATGGAAGATTCTTCAACTAGCACTGGTTGAAAACGCCTTTCTAAAGCTGGGTCTTTTTCAATATATTCACGATAATCTTTAAAAGTAGCTGCTCCAATGGCTCGCAATTCACCTCTAGAAAGAGCTGGTTTTAATAAATTAGAAGCGTCAATAGCCCCTTCAGCAGCTCCTGCTCCTACTAAAGTATGGACCTCGTCAATAAAAATAATAACATCTCCAGCTTTTTTTATCTCTTTAAGAAGGTTTTTTAATCGTTCTTCAAATTCCCCTCTAAACCGTGTTCCTGCTATTAATGATCCTAAATCCAAAGATATAATTTTTTTATTAATCAAACTCTCTGGAACATCGGAAGAAGCAATACGCTGAGCCAATCCCTCAACAATAGCTGTTTTTCCAACACCTGCCTCACCAATTAATATTGGGTTATTTTTTGTTCGACGAGACAATATTTGCATAACTCTCCGCAATTCTTCTTCTCTTCCTATTACTGGGTCTAATTTATTCTCTTTTGCCAATTGAGTAAGATCTTGTGTGTATTTTTCTATAGCACTAGCTCCAACTTCTTGAAATTCATCAGTAATTTTTTCACCATCTGTATAACGATGAAGAGCTTCTAAAAATTCCTCTTTCTTAATATTAAATCTACTCAATACGTCCTGCGCAGAATTCTTAGTAACAAGTATTCCATAAAATAAATATTCCGGAGAAATAAATTCATTTTTTTCTTCCATTGTTTTCTTAGCAGTAGCTTCTATAATCTGTAACATTTCTTGAGAAAGATACATTGGACCAAATCCCTTACCAACAGAAAAGATACGGGGTAATTTAATAATTTCTTCTAATACATTTTTCAAAAAATCTTTTACATTAATTTTTAATTCTTTATTTAATACCTCTCTTAACCCAGAATCCTCTTCATCTAATAAGACATACAAAAGATGGAGAGCGCGCATCTCTCCCTGACTTCTTTCCATAGCCATTTGTTGAGCTCTTTCTATGGCTGCTTGAGCTTTTGCTGTAAATCTTCCTAAAGGCATATATAAAAATTAAATATTAAAAATAAAAAAACTGTTACTTAAGAATATTTCAATTATAGCAATGAAAAATAATTTCTTCAACTCATAAACAATATAAATATTATGTGCATTTGGCACTAAATATATAAAACTTAAACTAACTTTTTCTATTTCCCAAAGCGACGATGTCGTCTTTGAAATTCTTTAATAGCTAAATCAAATTGTTTTTTAGTAAAATCAGGCCAACAGATTTTCGGAAAATATAATTCTGCATAAGTACCCTGAAAAGGTAAAAAATTAGATAAACGCATTTCTCCAGAAGTTCTAATAATAAAATCTACATCCGGCAATCCTTTTGTATCTAAATAATTCATCACAACTTTTTCATTTATCTTCTCAGGAGATATCTTCTTTTGTATAATCTTTCTAATTGCTCTTACTATCTCATTCCTACCTCCATAATTAAGAGCAATGTTTAAAACCATTTTTTTATTATTCTTAGTCAACTTCTGCGCTTCTTTAATATTTTTTTGAAGATCTTTTGGCAACATTTCTAATTCTCCTATATGACGAAATTGAATTCCCTTTTTATTAAAATCATAAGCATATTCTTTGGCAAATTTAACAAATAAATCCATTAAATAATCTACTTCTTTTTTTGATCTTTTCCAATTCTCCGTAGAAAAACCGTATAAAGTTAAAGTTTTAATGCCTTTTTCAGCGGCATAATCAACAATTTCAATGACTCTCTCTGTTCCCCTTTTATGCCCAAAAAAAACAGGAAGTTTCTTCTCCCTAGCCCAACGACGATTACCATCTATCATAATACCAATATGCTTTGGCAAAATTTGTTTCATATTATTCTCTAAACCCTGTACCAGCAGGAATTAATCTACCAATAATAACATTTTCTTTAAGACCTTTTAGATAATCCTTTTTTCCTTCAATAGCTGCTCTAATTAAAACCCTTGATGTTTCCTGGAAAGACGCTGCTGAAAGCAAACTATCAGAATTCAAAGCAACGTTTTTAATACCCATAAGTATTTCTTTTGCTTTAGGAACTTCTTTCTTTAATTTTTTCAATCTATTAACTTCTTCTTGAAAAGACCTTTTGGACAGAACCTCACCAGGAATAAACTCACTATCACCACTGTATGTAATCTTTAATTGAGAAAACATTTGTTTAATGATTATCTCAAAATGTTTATTATTAATATTTTCACCAGCAATATCATACACTTTCTTAATTTCTTCCAATATGTATTTTTGACAAGCATCTCTACCTAAAACCTTAAAGAGCTTTTTAATATCAATATGTCCTTCACAAAGCTGAGTTCCTTTTTTAATTTCTTCTCCATTTTTTACCCATAAAGTTACTGCTTCAGGAATAACATATTCAAGGATACGAGATTTTTTCTCATTCGGTTTTATTCTAATAAATGTTTGATGTTTTATCTTTGTTATTTCTATTATCTCTCCGTCAACTTCACTAATAGGCGCTTCACCTTTTGGTATTCTTGCTTCAAAAATTTCTTCTACCCTAGGTAAACCTTGCGTAATATCAACGGCACGAGCTACACCTCCTGTGTGAAATGTCCTTAAAGTTAACTGAGTACCTGGCTCTCCTATAGATTGAGCAGCAACAACACCAACTGCTTCTCCTAAATCAATGAGTTTTTTCCATGCCAAATCAAGCCCATAACACTTCTGACAAACACCATCTAGACTTTCACAAGTGATTGGAGAGCGAATTAATATTTCTTCAACTGATGAATTTACTATTTTTTTAGCTAATTCTTCGTCAATCAATTCACCTGTTTTAGCAATAACTTTACCTTTTTTATCAACAGCATTAGATCCTAAAATTCTTCCGAAAATTACTCCCGTTAAATCTTTATTCTCCTCTTCTACCTTCTTTCTATTAACAATCAAACCTTTCTTCGTACCACAATCTTTCTCTCTAATAAGAACATCTTGAGCAACATCTACCAATCTTCTAGTAAGATAGCCTGCGAAAGAAGTCTTTAAAGCAGTGTCTGCCAATCCTTTTCTTCCACCATGAGAAGCAGCAAAATATTCCAAAACATTAAAACCTTCTTGGTGAGAAGATAAAATAGGCATTTCAATTAGACGCCCAAGAGGACTAACCACGAGTCCTTTTATTCCCATAATTTGTGCAGCAACTGCCCAATTTCCTTTTGCTCCAGAATTGAAAAATATATGTACAGAATCATCAGGATTTAAAACTTTTAAAACTAATTCTGATATTTTATCAATTGAATGACGCCACTGAGATTCTGTCAAAACCTTTTTTTCTTCTATGGTTAAAAGTCCTTGTTCGTATTGAGTTGTAATTTCCTCAACTTTTTTAGAAGTTTCAGCTAAAATTGCTTTTTTCTCTACAGGAATTCTTAAATCAGTGAGCCCCCATGACATACCTGATAAAGTAGAATGATAAAAGCCTAATTTTTTTATATTATCTAAAATTTCAGCACTCTTGTTAAAATCTTTGTAGTGATGAATTATATCTTTTGTAATGCCCTTTATATCCTTACTCGTTATCATTTGGTTTATAAACGGAAACTCATCTGGCAAAACCTCATTAAAGATAATCCTTCCTACTGTAGTACTAATTAATTGATTCTTTTCTTTTAAAATACGAACTTTAATTCTTTCCTGAAGCTTAATTTTTTTATATTCATAAGCTAATAATGCATCATTTGAATCAGAAAAGATTTTTTCTTTTAAATTACCCTCTTTAATTTCTTGCTCAGACATATCCATTGTTAACCAATAAATGCCAGCCACCATTTCATGACGAGGTAACATCGCTGGTTCTCCATCAGATGGTTTTAACAATCCCAATGTGGCTAACATCCTATTTTCACACTCTCTCTGAGCTTCTTCAGATAAAGGAATATGAACTGCCATCTGATCTCCATCAAAATCAGCATTAAAAGGAGGACAAACCATTGCCGGAATCTGAATGGCTAATCCTTCGATTAATTTTGGACGAAAAGCTTCAATACTTAAACGATGAAGCGTAGGCGCCCTATTAAGAAGAACATACTTAGTTTTTACTATATTTTCCAAAATCTCCCATACAGTATCAGAACCTTCTTCAATTAAACGATTTGCTGCTCGAGGATTAAAAACAATTTCTCTTCTTATTAACTCTCCTGCTACAAAAGGTTTAAATAATTCTAAAGCCATTTTCTTTGGCAAGCCACATTCATGAATTTTCAATTCAGGGCCAATAACAATTACTGAACGACCTGAATAATCGACTCTTTTTCCTAAAAGATTTTGCCGAAAACGACCTTGTTTTCCTTGTAAAATATCAGCTAAAGAACGTAAAGGACGATGCTGTGCTGAATGCATTGGAGTAGTCCCAGAACCTTTTCTTATTGAATTATCAATTAAAGCATCTACTGCTTCCTGCAGCATTCTTTTTTCATTTTTAATAATAACTTCTGGCGCTTTAAGTTCTAATAATTTTTTTAGACGATTATTACGATTAATAACTCGGCGATAAAGATCATTTAAATCAGATGTAGCAAATTTCCCTCCATCCAATTGAACCATTGGACGTAAATCTGGAGGAAGAACAGGAAGAACAGTTAAAAACATCCATTCTGGACTTGTCTTTGATTGCAAAAACCCTTTTGCTAATTTTAAACGATTAAGAATTTTTTTATCAGCTAATTTTGTCGTTGATTTTTTTCCAATTTCTTGCTCTAAATCATGTACTAATTTTTTAATATCTATCTGCTCCAAAAATTTTCTTACTGGTTCACTTCCTGTTTCTGCTGTAAAAACTTCCCCGTATTTTTTTGAAAGCGTCAAATAATCAATTTCAGAAAAAATAGCTTTTGGTTTTATTATATCTAATCCCGATCGCGCTTGATTACGAGATCCTGTCAACTCTTTCTTCTTATCTTTGGGCCATGTTTTTAATTTTGATTCATATTCAATATATATTTCATCTAAAGCCCTCTTTTTTGCAGCTTCGTCCACAGAAGTAACGATATAACTGTTGTAATAAATAACTCTCTCTAAAGCAAGCATTGGAACATTAAGTATTAAAGCAATTCGAGAAGGAATACTCCGTAAAAACCAAATATGAACTACTGGGGCAGCTAATTTAATATGACCCATCCTTTCTCTACGGATAAAAGAACGAGTTACTTCTACTCCACAACGATCACAAACAATACCTTTATAATGAGCCCCTTTATATTTTCCGCAAGAACATTCATAGTCTTTTACTGGTCCAAAAATCTGCTCAGAAAAAAGACCTTCTTTTTCTGGCTTTTGAGTACGATAATTTATTGTTTCAGCCTTAGTAATTTCTCCATGCAACTTATTGCTTTCAATATATGACCAAGATAAAATTTCTTCTGGAGAAGCAATTTTTAAACCAAGCGCTTCAAAATCATTAATTTTTTTCTCTGTATCTTTTAACATAAATTATTTAAATTATCCTAAAAATTTCTAAATAGATTACTCCTGTTTTGTTTTTTCATCAGCTTTTACTCCAATTAGATT
>Ga0114918_10005679_pt1 | contig 10675 bp, 15 predicted proteins | sample LantaG_FD_87015 | JGI IMG/M metagenome (GOLD analysis project Ga0114918, IMG submission 87015) | Deep subsurface microbial communities from Baltic Sea to uncover new lineages of life (NeLLi) - Landsort_02402 metaG | ecosystem: Environmental > Aquatic > Marine > Oceanic > Sediment | place... | reverse complement strand
TCGGCAAAATCACAGAAGACATCAACTTGATGACCTGTTAATTCTTGATAGCGCTCTACTTGACCCATCCATGCGATGGTATCACCTAAGCCTCTCCCTCCAAAAACAATTCTAGTTTTCTTCATACTGCTTTTCTTCAACTAAAAGAGAACCCGTGGCAATATTAATTTCCTTTTTAATGGCGGCACGACGGTCGTTCGTTTTATAGACTGAGCGAGCTAACTCTATAAACTCATCGTCAAATTCACCATTTCTTTCTTTGATTCTTATATTGTCTTCTATATGCCATAAAGCTGTGTTGATATCGCGCAACTTATCATAGAGCTGATGAGGGTAAATCTCAAAGGTGTCTGCGGCAGCTCTTAATGTCGCATACTCTTTTTGAATATTTGCTTTTTTTATGCTATCTTCAATAAAAAACAATTTAAGCTCTAATATTGAAAGCTTATCTAATATTTCGCCTGTGGCTACTTCTATCTTCATAGTAAACGATCTATTTGTTTTTTAACCATTTCGAAGGTGATTTCCTTGCTGCATTCAAAGTGACGGGGAGTGTTTTTATGCCGTGGGCACCACATCCAATCGTTTTTGTCAAAAGGAACACACTCTGGATCGTTCCAGCAAGAATTACAAACGCTTTTGTTTATAACTCGATAAGGAGTATAGAATTCAGTTTCTGTTGCAGAAAACCCAGAAATCAACACAACAGGCTTGTGTAATGCCCACGCTAGCCAAGACAGTCCTGACCCAAGGCCAATAAAGAAATCACAAAAATAAAGATCATTAACCCTATCCGAAATTGGAAAAAATTCATCCCCATCTTTCGCCCAGCATTTTTTAATCACATTGTTAGGGACCTGATTAAAATTAGGAGCTACCCCAAAAGAAGCGTGATGGTCAATGCACACCACCTCGTAATCTAAAGAACGAAGATATTCGACTGTCTGCTCCCATCCAGTAGGGTTGCTCCAATATTTACATTGGGCAGTGCTCTGTGTCGCGATGCAAATATAAGGTTTATCAAAATTATTTTTTAAATTAGCGGGGAGAGAGATTGGGGGTTTAATCTCGGCATAGGGAAGTCTTAGTAGGTCTGTCGCGTGGCATATGTTAGGTTTAACAAGGTCGGCCATATCATGAACTCCGATCTGGCATGCCTGAGTATAACCATAGTTTTTAGCTTCTTCCGGAGCGTTAATGGGCTGGTCTAAAAAATTTAAGGATGGGTAGCCATCCTCAAAAAGATCTCGCCATTTGGGGGTAACGTAAATGTCCACATCTACCCCGTGTAACAGTTGGAATTCTCTTACGTGAGGAATCCAGCTAATATTATCCCCTAACGATTCAGAACCTAGCTGAATTAAAACCTTCTCCCCCACAAGCTTTTAAGGCTTTGGGGCCGGAAGGTAACTCTCAATCTCTTCTTCGGTTTCACCTTCGTTTTTCCGAAAATAAAGAACTCCTTTCGAGCGTTTAGCGCAATCACGAGCCCATAAACGCGCTTGCTTTTCTCCGAGTTTTGAACTATAGCCACTCATATAAGTGCCACGTTTATCTCTTACAATATAAGAGCCGCTTCTTGAAGACATGTTGTCGTTCATTTGTTTTTTTAAGAAACTTGGATTAAGATATCGTGAATCATATGGCGCGTCTTATAGTCCAACACGCGACCTTCGTCATCTTTAGGTAGATCGTCTACCACCTGAGTGAATTCAAGGCCTAAGACATGAGTCATACATTTAATTTTTCTAAAAATACCAATCTCTTTATACTTCAAGATACTCCACAAAGTATCAAGTTGTTCTGAGTTGGCTGATTCAATAGCGCTAACCAGTGTTGCTGGAGCGTCCGTTGTTGTTGCTAATGTAGTACTCATTTGTATATGTAAAAATTTTAACTAAAAAAAAAGAAAAGTCAACTTTTTATTCTGATATAACTAAAAAAAGATGACTGTTTGTTTGTACGTGTTGCATTTTAGAAGAGAGAGACTCCAGTAGTTTGCTTTTGGGTAAAAATAAATATTTTAGTTTTTTAGAATTGGCTACTTGGTATTCAATGACGTTAGACATAAAATTATCTAAGGCAATAATGCACTCCTCTTCAGGCGCATCCTTTTCAAGTTGGAGAATAAAGTGATGCACATTTACTCGTATATCCCTTCTACATATTTACACAAGCTAACACCAAATTCTTTTGCTAATTCAAAAGCAAATTCATCTTTATCATATTCTTCCTCATAACACACAATCTTAATGCCGTAAGACGCAATTGCCTGTATGCAATGCCTACAAGGGGAAAGACTGCATGCTAAAAGGTAACCTTCTTCAGGTTTAATATATCGGAGGGCGTTAATCTCGGCATGAATAACGCGTTTTCGTCTCTCGTCTCGGTCGCTCCATTTGATGTTGATTTTAGAGGGTACGCCGTTGTACCCTAGGGACGCTACAGAGTGATCTTTCCGAAGGATAGTGGCCCCGACCTTGACGTGAGGATCTTCGCTGCGTGAAGCAGCAACACGCGCAAGGTCAAGGGCATATCTAACCCAATCAATTCTTTTATTCACCTTTTTTGAACTCTTCGAATAGTTCTTGAAGATCAATTACCACCATAGCAGAAGTTCTCTGAATACCAAAGTCTTCTGCATCCATATCGGAGTCTAGTTCGCTTAACTTTTGATACTTGCCTAAAAGCTTTTTAAAAGCTTTAAAGGTTTTAGTCGGCTTGGTTCGTTCGAACTCACTAAAGGAGGTGCTCATAGGTTATACTAGTTGTTCTTGTATTTTTTCTAGATCAAGAACAGCCTCATTGATCAAATAAATATATTCCTCTTTATCTTCATCACTCTCAAAAATGGGAGCGTAAGAAACTAGAGTATCTGACATCTCTGTTATCTTGTCTGATAGGAGGGTGTTTGTCATTTTACTTCAATAGGGCTGGGATTTCTTCGTTATCGGTGGTGTTAGTGGCCGTCGCGGTATCTGAGGAGCCAGAAGGCGCGTCGTCACTTTGGCTCATGTCCTTAGACTCATAAATAATGAAGTCAGGAGCGTTCTCGCTAGTCTTGTTCTTATTCGCAAAAACAATAACCTTGTTTTTTACCTCTTGTCCCATGTCGTCTAGGCTTTTGATGACGCCAGTCAGGTAGTTCTGGCTCTTGCCTTCCTTCTTCCAAAGCGCTCCGCGCTCACGTTTTTTCCATTGGGATTCCTTAGTATTGTTGTCCATATTGTTATTCATATTTTATCTTAATGTTTTTTGTTTGCTAGTGCTGTGTAAGATTCTATCTTCTATAAGAAGTATAACGTCTTGGTTTAGTTTGTCAAGCCAAATTGGCGATACTCTTGTGAATTGTGGTCGCTTTTCCTCGCAGATCGCTAGGGCCTGTTTTTGGGAAGATGTTCGGTTAATTACATTGATTGTCATAATATATAGTCCACTATTGTTTAAATTTGTTTTGAAAAAATTTTTTGATTCACAGTGTTTTAGTTTTCGCTTTTTAATCCCAATCAAAAACTTTAGTTTGGGTCAGTGCAGTTTTTACTTGGTTTTTGATGTTCTTAAATTTTATTATTTGTTCGTCGCTTAGGTGGGTCGGCCATTCGTGTCCCCATTGATTTTCCGCATGCCATTCTACATATAAATGATCTATTAAATTTATAGTGCCTTTTTTGATCAGATGGTCCAAAAGATAAAATTCTAACCCCTCTATGTCACACTTGCAAACCACAAAATCTTCCTCTTTAATATCGAGGCCCTCTAGGAAGCAACTAAAATCTATTTGCTTAACGGTGGCGTAAGTGCTCCAGCCAGAAAACCAACTTCTAGTATTGTTTGCTATGTCTCCCAAGTTAGAAACATGTTCGTATCTAACCATCGCGTCTGATTCCCCCACTGCTTCTGCGTGAAAATTAATATTAATATTTTTGCGACGCTCTATTTCTTGCCGTATTTTTTGGTGCATAAGCGGATCGGGGTTAGGCTCGAAAGAATGAACTTCCCAAGTAGAGTCAATTTGGTACTCGGATACCATTTTGTCCAGCCCCTCAAAGCAATGCGCCCCTAAATCAAGAAAAAATTTCATTATTCCTAAACGTTATCTCCAAATAGGACCATCGTCATCATCTTCGTTGCTTTTCTTGTGGATGACCCACATGAGAATAAAGGATGCTGTTAATATAGCCAATAAATACATTAGTCTATAATACCTAAGATTTTAACTACTTCACGCTTAGGGATATCATCCCAACTTTCCCAGTCAGCTGCCGTTTCGTTTTGGTATTGTTTGTTTTTCCATAGACCACGTAAAATATCTTTAAATGTAGAAAAATCTTCCTCCCCTAGGTCTACTTTTTCCATCAATAAATTGATAGGGGATAACTTGTCTGGTCTCTTAACCTCTTTTGTTACAGGGGGCGTAGTGTTACCTTGAGAGCTGTCTATCTCGTCGGCCCCTACGATGTGAACATTTAAGAAGTTACGAACACAGCGTACAAAAGCGCGATTAGCGGCTATGGTTTCCAGAAATTTTTGTGCAAAGCTGCTGGTATTGTCAGTCGTAGCATTAGCTATGTCCTCGAAAGACACTCGACTGCTTAGGCGGTCAAAGTAATCGTCATCGCTTTGTTTAAGGGAGTTATATGTGCCTGATTCAAAGTTAGGTATCCAATGTATGCGGCATTTCACTGCGACATGATCTTTTTCGCATTTGATTACATCATAAGTAACAGAATCAAAACCACGCAACTTAGCTAACTCTTTGATACCTGACAGTTTAATAAGTAATTGGTTATCAGCTAACCCCTCCGGAGAACGGGGCATTGGTTCTCCACGTGATTCAAACCATCCCTTGTTAGGATAAAGATGTTTCGGGTCGATCATAGAGCGCCAATCTACCGATCCGTCTTCGTTAAATTTGTAATCCGTCTCTTCGAGGAGGCCTTTTTCGTTTCGTGCGTATGTCATATATTGTTAAAGAGTCTGTAGTGATCTAGTTCTTTCCAAAAGTCTTTTGTATCATACACTATTTCAGGCTCCCCTGTCAAGACATTTTTTTGTTTTTTTGCTTCGAGGCACGAATATTTTTCGCCTTCGCTAATTAAAATTTTACCAGATAAGAATTTGGTATTTTTATTAAATTTATTTAAAGATTCTCCGAGGTCTTTTTTTGATTTAAAAATGCTTTCCTCAATATCAAAGTCAAATAGTTCAAACCTAAAATCGCTAAGTCTTTCTTTGTTTTCGCAGAAAATTTCTAATTTGATGCCGCTTGCAGTTATTGATTGCAAATACTCTTTCGAAAAAGAATCATTTATGTTAACAGTAAGTTGAACAATACTTGATTTAAAATATTGTAACAAACTTAAATTTATAGGCTCCTCTATAAGCAGGTTAACCGTTCTCCCTTGAAGCCAATGTATGATACGCTCCTCGTGAAAATGATAGTCGGCACGAAGGTTGATGGCTCTTCCTTGCAAAAAGCTAGAAGGAGCGATATAATCTGGAATAACTTCAACCACTTTAACGGGGTAATGGTCTCCCATATAGATAGTTTCAACGTCGATAAGGTGATCGATGTCTAGTTTCTCCAAAATCATAGAAGCTAGTTTTTCAGGTTTAATAAAGTTGATAGTTTTAGGCGTTTCTGCCATTCCATAAGAAGGGAGGTTGCCGCACCGGTCGCTGCTTAATGAAGAGTGAAGGGCGCCCCACAGAGGAGCGGTACACGCAGCGGGATAAGCAGAGTAAAGGCCAATGCTGGGCACGCCAAACGCTGCAGCATGATAAGCCGAAAGATTATCTCCAGAAACTACCAAGAGAGAGTTTTTGACTAAATAAGCTTCTTGTTTTTTTGTAAGGTTAACAAAGGGTTGCGTTCCGGCTACTATATCGCGCTCGTCGCTATTGAAGGCATATATTTTAATATTCGCCGCTCTTAAGCTGTTGTCTATATAAGATAAGACATCTGAAAACAACTCATAAATATTTGTGGGGTATTTGTTTCTCAAGTCTAGTACAATATAGCTTTCGTCCCTTAATGGAAAATAAGAAGAGGCTGGAGATGGGCGTACTATCTTTACTCCGCAGTTTGTACTGTATTTCTCTAGAATGTTCATGTTAGGTTAAATTCAAGTTTATCTCTACCGTGACGCGTATAGTTTAAGGCGCGTTTGGTCTCAAGCCATGGCAAAAAAGCCATATCAAATAGCCCTTCTTCCTCCGCCTTACCTTCAAAATAAAAACAATCATCCATTTCATTATAAAACTCACAGACCTTATGAATATAAGGGCTCTCATCAATCAAAGCAAAGTGTTTTCTCTGAGTAAAGAAATATATATCGTGGTCTGGATAAAGCTTTTTGAGCGACTCGACAACGCTAAGGCTCATGAAAACATCTTCCTCGTGGTCTGGCATGACGTAAGCGAGTCTTTTATTGGGGCGACTAGTGTCTATCTCCTCTTTGAGAGATTTTTTAAACAGCTCGGCGTTTTCTTTTCTGGCTGTTTGGGAGAAAAAGTTCAAGATATCTTTTTTATTTTTACCTTTAATAAATTCGTTCATCCAATATTTGTAGCCGTTGTCGGTTTCGTCAATATCCATGCGAAGCATGTTTTTGTAAAGGTCTAGTAGCCATCTTGAATTGTTAGAATCTTCGGGAGGTTGGTAGTCTGGATCTCTTTTTTCTAATTTGGTGGCGCTCAAATCGATAGAGCTCCAATCTATGAGCGGCAACTCATTAAACAAATCTTCAAAAAATTTACCTACTACTTCAATAGAATAGTTGTCAACAACGAATTGGCGCGCTTCTTTACCTTTTGCCTCTCGCTCTGAAGGGGTCATCTTGTAAACCTTAGAAAGCTGCTTAAAAATAGAAGTGGCCGAAGTGGATGCTTTGATAAACTGGGTGCCGGGTTCGCGGTATTCGGCCCATTCCAAAGGAAACCCTCCACTTGTAGGTGTGCAGCAATCTTCCCCGCAAGAATAGTTTGTAACCAGTGTAATCAACTCTGTTAATTTTGCTTCTTGAATAGGAATTTCCTGACCTCCACTGGTAAAAGGGTGACAGTAAACGTCCATTAAATTATAAACCTCGTTTAGCTGTTTTTCTGAAACTCCTACTTTGATATTTGTAGTGTGCAAAGATCCGGTGGTGTTGCAAGCTGAACAATCTTGAGCTTGTCCTGTGTGGCTACGTATAAAATACTGATGGCATTTGCCGCATATATAGGTAGTTACGATGTCGTTATTGTCTAACTGTTTCTCTTTAATGAGAGTAGGTATATCCCACCCTTCGGCCCAGTGGGTATGCAATAAAAGCTTAGGGTTAGAATCGGGATGTGCCGCTTTAAACTTTTTAAAGCCCTCTAGCAAATTAGGAACGCTCTTTCTTAATTGATTCCTAAAGACGAAACCAATCACAAAGTTTTTAGTGAGCCCGTGCTCTTCTCTTAAGCGAGCTTTTTCTTTCTCGTCTATTTTAAAAAAATGCTTAGTTTCAAGAGAGCCTCTAACTGTCTGAATATGGGTGTGACCTACTCTTTCAAGTTCTCGTTGGGCAAAAGAAGCCCATACAAAATAATGTTTAATCTTAGGGGCCGCTTGTATGGATTCAGGCAAAAGAGGCACGCTGTCAAGGGTAGTGTGTATCATGCAGTGCATTTTGTTCCACCATGAGCGAGAGGTAAACCCTGAAAAAGCCCAAATATCTTCTATGCCTAGGTAGATGTCAGGTTTTTCTTCTGCGATGATTTCATTGATGAGCGCGTGGCCGTAGCCAGCGTTACGCTGCTGGTTTGGGTCTTTAGAAATTTCCATTAACACCTTTTGATTAGATGGAAGGGTCCCAACGGCTTTCCAAGGCATATTAGGGACTTGGTCTTTGTGTTTAGCGTTTGATAGCTCTACAATCTCATATTTACCTGTTTTGTATAAATATTTTAAAAGATTTTTTTTATGTTTACCAAATCCTGTAAACGCCTTGCAATGATTGCTATGAATAAGAATTTTCTTTTTTCTTTCAGCCATAAAAGTTACGGATTATAAAAAAACACACCCACAATTCAACTTGTAGGTGTATCAAAACGAAATATAATAAGGTTATTTATTGTTAGTTAGCGTAATCGAACAATTGTTCTGGTGCTTCAATGCCTCCTATAATAGTATAAACCACCAACCCCTTCTTAATGCTGTGGTAAATACCACGGTGGACGGTAGAGCCAGAGCCCAAAAGACGACTCAACTGCTCAAAACCATGCTCGAGGCTTTCCTGTGCTGTATTATCAAGAGTCTTGCGGTCGCCTATCACAACACAGGCTGCTACGTCGCCAGTAGATACTTCAATGTTTGCTAAAATATTTTTCTTGAGATTTTCTCGTACTGCGTAGCTAATATCGGTCTCCTCTATACCTTCGGCGTCTTTTGAGACAGGGACTGCCCCAAAGGATATAATCCCTGACGAAAAAATGGTGTCAAGATCAGCTTTGTCAAAAGCTGTGTATTGGGAATCTTGGCAGGCTATTTTATTAAATAAATGAAACAAGGAACAAATACTTGTGTTCGCGGTGCCCCAAAACTGATTAACCGAAAGCCTAGGGTAGATTTGTTTGATACGCTCGTTGTCTAAAATAACAAGAGGTGAAAGTGTGCCTGCTTGAGACTGTTTGATAAGTATGTCCGCTGTTTGCTTAGCGTTCTGTTGTACGCGCGAGCCCTCTGCTCGAGTAGGAAGAGCTACCACAGACCCTACCAGAGCATCAGCATCTGAAGCTTCTATATTGTAACTCTGACAAAGGTCATGCGCTATTTCTACCACTACTGGGCCTCCGCCAGCCCCCGTACCACCACCGGCCCCAATACATACTAAAACTCTATCAAAGCCACCTTTAAAGGTGCGTTTTAGAAAATCAAGGACATCTTCCCTATTCTCTCGAAAAATATTTTCAGCTACTTTGCGATCCTTCCCGGCCCCCTCTCCTCCTATAAGGAGTTTGTTTTCTCTGGGCACCTTAATTGATTTTAAGTCTTGGGCGGCCGTATTAATGACCGCTACGCGCCTGTACCCTAGCTTCCAAAATGTCTCTGCTAATCGAGACCCTCCCTGTCCTACTCCTACAATAGCGAACTTATAAGCTGAGTCAAATTTATCCTCTATCTTGGCCTCTATGGGTGCTTCTGAAGGCAATGGAATATCAGGGATATCTACCCCTAGGTCATCATCTGTAAAGGCCTCAGCATCAAAGCTAGCCTCTTCTGCGCCATCTTCTGTAAGCACAGTTGGGGCTTTATCTTCTGCGACCTCATTCGCCTCGTCTGCCAAATTTTCTGTGTCACTCATATTTTTTTTGTTTTCCTCTTCCATGTATTCCCGTAGGTTGGGCATTATAATTTACACTTAAAACGGTGCGTCGTCGTCCTCTTCTTCCTTTACGGCAGGTTTTTTGGGCTTAGGGGGGGTCGATTTTTTAGGGGATGGGCGATGGCCGTCAGCTGTATTATCTGCGCTAGAAAATTCACGGTTTTGAAACAAAACATCAAAATACTTATAAATCAATCTCTTGATCGCCTGTACTTCTCCGGGTTCCAATGGCAACCTAAAAGTTTGGTTGCCGTTTCGTGTCACTGAAAAACCGAAGGCTGGAACCACAAAAGAGTCGTCACCGTCTTTTGTTTTAACTGTGCGCTTTTTGTCCCATGGGGCGAGCTTAATAATAGTTTTGTTATCGTTAAAAGAGTGGAAAGCGTTCCATGAATAGCGCCCCTCGAACGCCGACAGAATTTCGCCTAGCTCAAATTCATTTAGCTTGAAGCTAATATTTTTATCTGGGTCTTCTCTGTTTTGAACAAAAGAGCCCGTCTTGGTTTTGTCATTCCAGCTATGCTGCTGGATGGCATTTACATAAAGAGTAACATCTTTTTTAGTGGAGATTTGAAAGTTGAAAGCGTTGCCGGTTTTCTTCGAGTTAGGCTTATAAATAGCTACATTCATCGTGTCAGATTATAGTGTAAAAGAAGCCTTATTCAACAAAAAAAAGCCACACTAAAAGTGTGGCTAAAATGAAAGCAAAAATATTTATACAAAAATAGGTTATGGGCCAGTGGGGCCACCCACATTGCCAGAAGAATCGCTTGGGCCAGTAACATCAGGGCTCTGATAATCGCTACCATCTCCTACGGAAGCTCCCGCAGAGCCAGATTCGCCCGCAGAGCCAGATTCGCCCGCAGAGCCAGATTCGCCCGCAGAGCCAGATTCGCCCGCAGAGCCAGCCTCACGAAAAGCGACTACGTCTTTTTTGATATTTTCTAGGGTGGCCTCATCGGCTTCATCTACAATATCAGTTGCACGGGCCACACAGGCATCCCGAATAACATTTAGGCACTCGCCCAAGGTAACTCGATTGATCAGCAAGTTTGCAAAATCAGTCTTTAGTTCCCCGACCGTACCTGTTCCTACGTTTCCACTGGAAGATGTAGGCTCCGTCGCTTCAGTACTTAAGTTCGAACTCATATAAAAATAGTATAGGTTTAAAGCGAAAAATCAAGAAAAAAATCTATATAAGGCCAAGTACATATGTGGGACTGGGGGATGGTTAGACGACCTGCGAGATGATCTGTTTGATGCGCTCCAGCTTGGTTATCACCAGTTCGCGCGTCTCCGCGCTCAGTGGAAGCGTGTCCCCG
>Ga0114918_10005678_pt1 | contig 10678 bp, 11 predicted proteins | sample LantaG_FD_87015 | JGI IMG/M metagenome (GOLD analysis project Ga0114918, IMG submission 87015) | Deep subsurface microbial communities from Baltic Sea to uncover new lineages of life (NeLLi) - Landsort_02402 metaG | ecosystem: Environmental > Aquatic > Marine > Oceanic > Sediment | place... | reverse complement strand
TGTAACCAATGCAATTATACAAACTATAGCCTCATTAAGCTGGAACTAATATGATCCCCATCCCAATAATAGGTAGTATAAATAATGACTTGGTATAATCCCTTAAACTGGGGTAACAGGCCACTATGACTTCTTTTCTTTTAAGATATATAGGTATTGTTATGATTAAAAAATTATTAATTGGTTGGGTATTTGAAGCTGTATTTGATTTGATTATTGAGTATGCTGAGAAACTTGCAAAAAGAAGCGACACGCAAATTGATGATGATGCGGTCGCTAAATTTAAAGACAACAAAGATAAGTTTATGGCAGCTGCCAAAGGCAGACTATAAACTTATATCATTGAACCAAGCTGTTGCAATAGGATGGAAAGGAACTCCATCCTTTGTTAAGTTTGCATATTCAATCTTCACATATTCACCAAGAAGTTTGTCTGCATTTACCATTGCCTTATACTTCTCATCCATTGTTCCTGGGGCACTAACCCAGAATGTTTTTCCTTTATATTGGCATTCAAGTCTAGCCCACCCATCCTTTGATGGTTCTATATTTATTACCATACATTCAGTATCATGGCAGCCCTTTACTTTAAGAAGTGAGTATGATCTTTTACCATGCTCATATCCTGTATCACCATGCCTTACAATTGACCCTTCATATCCACCTTCCCTGCTTTCTACAAAGTGGCCATTTATTTCATAGTCATCATACACTATTTTTGTCTCTGCTATCTCTACAGACTTAGGCCAGCTTTGTCTTGATAGCCACGCAAAGCGGGAGTTATAGTTCTCATCATCATGGATAACATCATATACCATTAGCTTGATACCAGAGCTTTCCGCTTGGTTTCGTTTAACTAATGATGATATCTTCTGAAGTGATAGACCATGTACATACAACTCACCATCAATAGTCCCACTATCAAATGTATCCATCTTTAGAATCTCATCTGTTATATGCTTTATTGTTGTAATAGGTTTCCCATTCCTACTGTATGCAACAATGTCCTCACCATCCTTTCTAATCAAACAACGATGCCCATCATACTTTCTTTGTATATAACATGGGAAACTAATATGTCTGTTCTTGATAGGATGAGCAAGCATAGGCTTCAAGAATCCAAGAGCATTGGTCACTGGCTTCTCTCTTATCTCAGAAAGATTATGCCCGTAACCTTTATCAATCTGCTTCATCACGCGGGAATTGATTCGATGTTCAACCTGCTCTTCAATTGTTCTGCTCTGTTTCCCTTCATCAATTGTTTCATACTTTGTTTGGATTGATCCACCAAGTTGACCAAACTCTATGATGATTGTATCAGCTTCTGAGCTTATGCTCCACACTCTTATAGAACCTGTTACATCTTTGGTATATAGTGTTATTTCATCCATTTCAAATTCTCTCTCTAAGGCGTTAAAATTTAAGGTAGGCTATCCTATAGGGTAAGGCTAGATCGCCCCGTGTACCCCTATAGGATTCGCCCTATTTTAGTATATACCAGCTATATTTGCAGGCTCCCACTTATTTCCTACCAAAGCGTTTGTCATTTCACCAAGGTCATCAACGTGAGCAAGCACAGATTCTGCTAACATTACATTTACTCCATGGCCTTCAAATGATATACTTACAATTGGCTTACCATCACAATAGAAGTATCCCATTTCCCAGATAGTTCCAGTGTCTCTTCCATCAATGACAGCAACCATATGAGTACACTGATCAAGGTTATATACATTATCATCAAATATCTTTTTCTTCGATTCCATTATTTCTTCCTTGCTCATGTCAAGGAGTACACCATTCAAGCGTGGAGAGAAGTATGGGATGCCAACATCATCTAATTGATTCTCAATATCAATTACTGATTTAAGTTGTTGTTTATTAAAGAACGGGGCTGCTATATAAACTTTCATTTTGATAACTCCAAATATTTTACACGATGTTCATTCTCAGGATTGTCTTTGATATATCCTGCACCAACAAGCTCAAAGTATTTGTCAAGGATTGGGTTGTCACCAATCTCTGATAATCTTTCAGCTAACATAGCAGGCCACTCACACATGATAGGGCATGGGATGCCAGGGTCTTCATGTAGGACTCTGTTATATACATCAGCCCAGTAAGGATCAGGCTTGCTATTACCATTAGGGATGAACTCCCAGAACTCTTTGGCTGTCATCTTCTCAATGAAGTCCTTTGCTATTCCACCCCACATATCCAGAGACCAGTCAATGACCCAATGACAACGCATACTTATCAAGCGGGAATAAGATTGCTTATCAATATAGAATGCCATTGGAATCATCGACCCTTGATTAAGATCAAGAACAGCACCTTGCTCTGATACAATATTCCATAGGCCAGTTTTGATCTTGCTATAATGCTGACGCAGGAACTGTGATGCCAAGGCAGCCTTCATTTCATAATGACCAAAGATCATATTTCCCGCTTCTTGAATCCCATCAACCTTTTCAGAATCTTGGATCATATAATACTCAAGTGATGAACCAATAGTTGATAGTTTATATTCATCATAGCCAATGTCAGCAGCCATTAACATCTCTATGCCATATGTTTGGAATAGCATCGGTGATACAATCTCAATGTTCTTAATAAAGGATATCAGTACACGGTAGTCAATTGTAAAGGTATAGGTTGAGCTCACAGTCAGCGGAAGTATGTCACGTATCTTATCACGGCTCTCTCCAGCTCTCATCCTTCTGAGCATTTCTGTTACCCGTTCCCCATCTTCTATTCTATCATAGTATTCTGATGATAGTCTAACAGTATCCTCATCAATAGGCATTGAGCGGGTGCTAAGTGCCCACCCTCCCATTGGACGTAGAGAGAAGATAAGATCACGCATGATAACTGAGCTTCTCATCTCAAAGGTATAGACTAGCATTGAGTTAAGACTCAAGTCCATCTCAGCTACTTTATTGAAGTTAAGATTCTCCTCAGTGAACTTAGGTCGGCTTGTCTTCCAAGCATCTAAGCGGTGATCCATCTTACCTAACAGCTTTACATATGGTTGTAGTGTTAACATTTTGTTTTCTCCAAGTCAATTAGTATATGTATTAAATCTTCAATCTCACTAACAAGCAATGGGTTAACCATGCCTTCCATCCTTATCAATGATTTCTTTATATTAGGGACAATTTCAAGGAATGTTCTGTTGCCAACATTCAATTCTTTTCTTACTTTGAAAACAACAGCAGCTGCATCAGCAATTCTTATTGCATCACCTTCAAGAGAGCTGTCTTTTGCATTAAGCCATGCATTGAATATATCATCACTATTAAAGATTGTATATGAAATATCCCTTGCTGCTGCAGTCTCAAGTGCCTTTAATGATTCTGTTATCTCCTTGTTTGCATACTTGGTTGGGGTTGGTATATCTCCAGTAACAATCTCATCCATGTCATGTACGATAGCAGCCTCAAGGATTACCGCTTTGTTTAGTTGATACTTGTCGGCAATAAGTAGCCCAAAGAATGCAACCACTGCTGTATGTTCAAGGACACTCTCATCCTGTGAGCAATACCTCTGGCTCCAACGTGTTATGTTAGACATTCTATCTAAGAAGTCAAATATTTTCATAGTCTTTCAATCTCCCGTACTCCAATTGTTTGCCACCCAGAGCGGATAGTCCCTTTGACTACCACAACATCACCTATGGCTAATGATTCAGATAACCCCATGCCGTCTAGCCTTCCCATATCAAAGGGTGCTATTGTACATTTGATATCCCCTGTGTCATCACTGACAACTAAGTTAAGATAATACTGATTATCTTTAACCAATTCCCCTTTGCGTTTCATTACTGATTGAAGATCATTCCTGTCACGCAAATCTTTCTTTATAACTTTACCAAGAGTGATACACTTGCCTTCTTCAAGCTTGTCAATCTGTGTAATGTTATAGTTGTTATAGTAAAAATTGTAGTCTTCAAATAAAGGATTAAGCCTATCAAATGGAGTCTTTGGATTAAGTAACTTTTCCATCATTGCCTTTGTGAATACACCACCTGCCTCACGTCTGCCAATGATTTCCTTTGCCTTCTTCTCTCCAATCCCAACGATGTTAGTGAGCCCACCTATTAACTTGCCATCATAGATAGTCCAATCTATATCAGATATATCAGGATCAACAGGTATATACTCAATCCCATACTCTTTAACATACTGACGTAGCATCTTTAGGGCATGCTCATCATCCTTTGCATTATTCAGGTTAGCAGCAAGGAAGTTCAGCGGATAGTAATGCTTACAATATGCACACCAGTAAGAGATCATAGCATATGCAACAGCATGTGACTTGTTGAATGCATAGCTTCCCATACTTGCTATAGCTGACCATACAGTTTCAGCTTGTTCTTCAGTGTACCCGTTAACTGCAGCACCATCTATGAATTTCCTTTTGTATGTAGCAAAGAATTCATCACCACGAGATTTAGATATGATCTTTCTCATGACATTAACATCACCCCAAGATAGATTACCAAACTCTCTTAGCAGCTGCATAGTCTGTTCCTGATATACAACAATGCCATTTGTTTCCTTGGTTATCTTTTCATATATCTCACCATGGTATACAGGTTCTTCACTTCCATCGTCAACGTTGATGTAGTGATTTGTACCCCCAGAATTAAGGGCACCAGGACGGCCAAGTGCAGTGATAGCGGCAAGATCAGAGAAAGACTTGACATTGATTCTTTTATTGACCATAGATATAGCATCCCCGTCAAATTGAAATACATCAGAAAGCCTAGCCCCATTAAACACATTAAGAACATCAGGATTTTCAATATCAATATCATATATATCTTCATAGTCTACTCCAGATAATCTTAGACAATCTTGTATAACAGATAGAGTTCTCAGTCCAAGACAGTCAATTTTAAGTAAGCCAATCCCTTCAGCCTGTGGCCCTTCAAGTTGTATGTTACCACCTATTGTATCAACTGATGCATAGTTAGTAATTGGTTCTGTTGTTACTATGATCCCAGCCGCGTGCCTTCCGCTATGTCGTGCGTGTCCTTCTGCATATTCAGTGGATAGCATCTCAGGATAACGATTAGCAAAGTCTTTACCAATTACCGTACCTTCATATGTATCAGCTAGACAAGCCTGTGATCTTGCATCACCTGAGCTACGTTCAATTATTGTATTCTTCAGTTCATCCAACTCATAAGCGGGAATCTTGTATTCCTTTGCAAAGTCACCAATAACAACCTTTGGCTTATATGTAGATACAATACCTAACTGATATGCTGATGAATATTTCTTAGCTGTATCTGCTATTACTGACTGACGTTCCTTATCAGGATAGTCAGTATCAATATCAGGGAAGTCATAACGGTTGGTATCAATGAAGCGTTCAAAGATAAGACCATGGAGTATAGGATCAAGGTTAGTGATGCCCATTACATAACATACCAAGCTACCTCCTGATGAACCACGTCCTGGGCCGACAATCATTTTCTTCTTGGCATCTTGGATCATGTCACCTACAATCAGGAAGTAATCTTGGAAGTCCTTACCTCTGATCATATCAATTTCAAACTCCAAGCGGGAGACATATTCAGGCTTGTCAACTAGACCAAGTTTTTCTAATCCTGCCCAACACTCAAGTTCAAAACTTTTCTTCTTATAGTATTTGATCATACCAGACTTAGGTAATTCAGAAGCTACAATTTCAGTACCAATCATATTTCTTATGTGAATTCCTTTATACTGATACCCAAGATCAATAAGGTCTGTGTCACTAAGCATCAAGTCTTTCTTAAAATGAGGCCCACGACCACCTGTAATACACTGATAAGTTGATAGATGTTCTTCTTCAAGATACTTAGCTGTGTGAGTACAAATATCAGAGTATTTATAATCACCTTTAAACTTATCTGAAATAATGATACAATCAATATCAGCAATATCACAAGGAAATACCCTGTTAAAATAATATTTTTGTTCAGTGCTCTTTGTATAAAGTTTATACAAATCTTGGATGCCCTTTTGACTTTTAGCAATAACAAGTATCCTTTCTCCAATGTTATAAGTGTCATACTTACTTCTTGATTGTATCTTCTCATCAGTAACAAATACCTCAAGCCCATAGATTGCCTTGACTCCTTTCTCTTTGCAATGCTTTTCAAATTTAACAAAACCAAAGGTTATTGTATCAACAATACAAACTTCCTTATGCCCAATTTCAATAGCCTTATCAATAGCAGCCTCTAATTTAACAAAGACTTCTTTGAAGCTATACTCAGTCTTTATAAAGATCAAGATCAATCACCCCTCTTTCTGTTAGTTCATGGAAGCAACGGACTAATGCAAACACATCATCCTTTGCTCTGTGAGCTTTGAACTCTTTCTGGAACAGGATATAATGAAGCCGAGTAAGAGACAAGCGGAAGCCCCTGATACCCATAGTTGATTCAACGGTGCATAGTGTCCGCTTGGGTGTGGGTGGCTCTATAGCCCAGCGTTTGAATTCATTATTAACCATACCAAGATCAAAGGAAAGATTGTGTGCAACTAATAGATCAGTCCCTTCAATTATGCTATGGATATCAGCAGCAACCTCTTGGAAGCTAGGCTTACCATCAAGGTCTTTGTTCTTAATCCCTGTGATTCTTGTAATCTCATCAGAGACAAGCTCATAAGGATTAATAAGGTGGTTTACCTCATCAATTATTTCAAAGTTTTCGTTTAGTTTTACAGCGTAGAATTCAATTATTTTAGGTTGATTTTCAACTGGTGCATTATCAGGAAGTAATAAGCCAGTGGTTTCAGTATCATATATTGTTATTTCCATTTCCGTTCCTCATTGTGAAGAATCCTTGCACTGATGAATGCAATCTTTTGTGAGTCTCTTAATGCACTGTTGCCTTTCTTTTTCTTTCCTTGCCTTTCTGCTGCCTTTCTCCAAAGTGCCTTAAATACATTAGACTCATGCGGAGTCATTTCAAGATTCTCAATTACATCAAGACACTCTGCATTATATGGATCACCCCCACTTATAGGATCAGGGACATGGACTATGTAATAGCTACAGCTACCACCGGAATTTTCAACTGCCATTATTATTCTCCAGAGACAAGAAATGCCTCACTAGGAGGCATCTCAGGTTTAAAGGTTAGTAGTGATTAAATACCACAAGACTCAGCAACCTTATTCACAGTCTTACGAATAGTGTTGTGTTGTGAGAACCAACGACGTGGGTTAACCTGATGTACAGGATCAAGAGCATCAATCACTGCATTCAGACCATCTTCATCCATGTTAGGATTGGCAATCAGAGCTTCATGAAAGTTGGTAACAAAAGGATTGCGGTTACCAGAAGAAGTAACCTTCTTGTAACATTCCATTTCATTCTTCTTGGCATATGCACGAACCAGGCCAGCAGCTGACTTCTCAGAGAAGGTATCAGATTTGCTCATCAGGGCAGCAACTGCAGCATCAAAGCCTTCTTCAGTTGATACATCTTCAACAGAGCTAGATACCAGCTCATCTTTATCTTCTTTGCTGATTGCACGGCCAGTAGCAACCATCAGTTCATTGAACTGGCGAGTAACAGTTTTGAAAGAAGAACCAGCAGCAATCATGTCCATCTTTACTTCATCTTCACCTTTCTTTGCTTTGATCGCATCTTCAAAGGCAACCCCAATTTGGCTATCAGCCAATGCAACTTCTTCAACACCTTGTACTTCAGTTTTTTGATTCTTATTTGATTTTGACATTTTTATAACTCCAGTTTTAAATTAATTTGAAACCTTATTTATTTAAGGTGCCCCTATTATAAAGGACTCCCAGATAAAAAGATATAGTTTTGGTCATTAAAGTTTTCTATTCTTTCATAAGTAAATTCTATACTCCTGTCTGTTAAAAGCTATAGTCTGATATAATTGGATACTTTGTTGAAGTATCAACCATAATCCTATTTGGTATCCTATACACATCTGCTTCTTCCAATGCCTCCTCAACAGAGTCAGCTTTCCCACCTCTAAAGTTGATCCAGTGATTAGCCTTAAACTTGCCATAACCTCTGCTATCTAAGAATACATAATCTGAATAAACATCTAATCCACAGTGATATAACACTTTTAATGAGTCAGGTCTATGTGGTTTCTTATGTGCTTCATAGCTAACTTTATCAACTTGCTTCCAATTTGTTTTCCTAGCAATTACTGCTACACCATCTGATCCAGATAGGCCATGCTTAAATGGGAACTTGTAATTACACCATTTACATATCCTAACTGAAGGATGGTGTATTGCATCACAGGTAGGGCATGTTTTTGTTATTGGTTCTCCACCAACACCCTTCCCTTTTTCTTTTACAGTTATTGAGTTAACTGGGCCGAGTCGTTTTGTATTTCCTGCAAAGTCGAGCACAACACAGTGAGCTTTCCCATCAAATTTGCGCATGCCTCTGCCGATTGTCTGGACGTGTAGGACAGGCGACTGAGTTGGCCTAAGCATTCCAATGAGGTCGATCGAAGGATCATCGAATCCCGTTGTAAGTATTCCAACATTAACAAGGCATCTGTACTTTCCAGATTTGTAGTCTTTGATAACAGCATCTCTATTCTGCTCCATTTTTGAATGCACTACATTTGAGGGTATTCCATGGCGGATAAGTACCTCAGCAATATGTTCTGCATGGTTTATATCAATAGCAAAAACTAACCACTTCTTGTAGTTTTCACCCACTCTTACAATTTCTTTTACTGCAGCTTGTGTTATACCATCCCTATCAAACTCACTGGATAGTTCAGTCTCTATGAAGTCCCCACCTCTTGTATGAATCTTCTGTGTATCAAATTCAAGCTGGGTTCTTATAGCTTTAATGTCACTTATCCATCCTTCATCTACTAGCTTGGCAAACTTCTCTCCTGTTGTATAATCAATACATAGATCAGTGAACAGCCTGCCTTTCCCATAGATGTATCCATCACCAAGTCTATAGGGTGTTGCTGTTAGCCCCATATACTTTGTCTTGCCCATTACCTTGAACAGTTTCCTATACATTCCAGAGCCTGAGTTTGGTATCATATGACACTCGTCAATTATAACAAGGTCATACTGATTGAATTCCCTTCCACGTTTGTATATAGACTGTATCCCTGCAACGGTTATATCCGCTTTGGTTCGTTTACCTAAGCCTGCTGAATAAAGCCCTACGTCACCACCAAGATGAAACTTCAAAGCCTCATAGTTTTGCTCAAGTATCTCTTTGACATGAGACAATATAAGAACCTTACCATTGAATTTGTTTACAGCCTTTTCTGTTATACCAGCAAGGACAGCTGTTTTACCAGATCCAGTTGGATAGGCAGCAAGCGGATGATTACCAAGCCTCATGGAATCAAAAGCAGCCCTAACACCTTTTTCTTGATAGTAACGTAGCTTAAACATTATTCTTCAAACATGGGATCAAGTTCCCAACTTCCACACCCAACTCGTTGATGATCATGGGTTAGTTTTACATTTGGCATTATAGGATGTTCACATTCCCAATTACCTTCTTCAGCTATTGACACAAACTTACAAGTTCTACAATTCTTTTCAATCTCTGCACCTTTATGACATATTGGAGAGGCTGAGCAGAACTTACATTCAAACCATGTTGCTTCTCCAATCTTCTTTGGTAGGAATTCAGCATATAGAATGTCAAAGGCACGCTTTTCAATTCTATCAAATTCATCCTTATCAAAATCATAAAGTATGTAGGAACGCTCCTCATTGTCTTTGTTGTGAACAATGAATAGACACTTCTTGTGACCTAGCTTACCCATATATGAATTGATCTGTGAGTAATACTGAGGATCAGACAGCTTCAATCCTTTGTTAAGGTATGTATTATAACGCTTATTGTTCATTGTCTTTACCTCAACAAGAACAACCTCATCCTTTTCAACTGATGGGTCAGGAAGGTTCTTGACCTCACCATCAATATGTCCAAGTATATGTTTATGTGCCCCAATCACCTCTTTCTGATCATTGATTATCTCAAGACCAATCCGCTTGAACTCTGCATGGATTCTTGGTTCTTCAAGATCACCGCGTGTAAAGATACGTTGAACTCTGCGGGAAATAGTCTCAGAGAAGCACCAACGTAATTTGTAATACAAGTATCTGTCACATGTCTTACCAAGCTCAGAGTATCCAAGATAAGGACGATGCTGATTTGGTATGCTACCAGATTCAAATAATTTCTGTAAATGATTTTTGCTTGGTATCTTTGCCATTTTGTTTTCTCCTGTTAATATAATCACTGCACTAATCGCTGCAGCCGTTTAATGTATGCGTTATGCGCCTTGTGCGCACCAAATCCGTGACTCAAGCATAGCGAGGTAAGACTCCATAAATCCGGCCTGCTTAATCATCCGTGCCTGCTCCAGATCATCTAGGGTCTTGAATACATCGTTGCCGTGGATAAAAGCGTTCAGCTTACTGGTGCGCTCTTTCAATTCTTTGTGTTCAGTTTTCATTCGTTCAATATGATCACTCATGCCGTTTATCTCCACTATTTTCTGCAATGCCTTTTTGTATCTATCAGATTCTGACCTTAACTCCCTGATTCGTTCAAATTGCTGATCATAGGTAAGACAAACCACGCGCTTATTGCAAGACATTACTTTCTTGCCGTCTTTAATGTGGCTATACCTAAC
>Ga0114918_10005677_pt1 | contig 10678 bp, 8 predicted proteins | sample LantaG_FD_87015 | JGI IMG/M metagenome (GOLD analysis project Ga0114918, IMG submission 87015) | Deep subsurface microbial communities from Baltic Sea to uncover new lineages of life (NeLLi) - Landsort_02402 metaG | ecosystem: Environmental > Aquatic > Marine > Oceanic > Sediment | place: Baltic... | reverse complement strand
TTTTAATCTTTCATTAGTTTTTTCAAACCGATACATTTCTTCGTGTTGTTGTCCATCAAATTCAATACATGTATTATATTCTGGTAAATAAAAATCAAATTTCAAATTTCTTTTATATTTACATCCTGTAAATATTTTTTGTTTAATATATTTTAATTTAGTTTCTTTTAATAATCTTTCAATTTCTTTTTCACCTTTTGATTCAAAGCAATTAGAACAACCAATCCCTCTAATATGATCAGATGGAATTTGTTCAAATACACCGTGAATAGGACATATAATTTTTACTTTAATTTTGTTTCCTATATAATCTACTAAAGAATAATCATATTTCCCCCCTTGTATTTCTTTTGATTCTTTTATAAATTGCTTCGTTGTTTTCTTTATATTTCCTGAACAATTTGGACATCCTTGTTTATGATTTATGTGTGCAGACGGTGTTTGTTTAAATTCACCATGTATAGGACAAATTATTTTTACTTTAATATTATTTGTAACATATTTTACTAATGAATAATTATATTTATCATTATGTATATTTTTTGCTTCTTTTATAAAAAGTTCAGTTGTTTTCCTTTTATTTATACCATCTTTAATATCACCACACTTTTTACAACCATGTCCATTTAAATGTTGATATGGTTTTTGTTCAAATATACCGTGTATAGGACAGATTATTTTAATTTTAGTATGTGAGTTTTTATATTCTACTAAAGAATAATCATATTTCATATTATGTATATTAGAAACTAATCTAATATAATCTTTAGTAGAATATCTTATTCCTGGTGTCATAGTTAAAGTTATTTTTAATAATCTTATTTTTATATATATTGTTAAATATAAGTTTAAAGATATGTATATCCAACCATCAAAAATGCTTCCTCCAACTACAAGGGTTATAAAATTTTACCAATGTGCTTCAATTGCAGTTGAAGGACCAAACATTATCGGTAAATTAGACCTTGCTGGTGTTGAAATTCCATATGAATCACAATACACTACAAGAATATCATTAAACCCGGGTGCAATGAACCAACCATTGTTATACGGATTTCTTGGACAAGAAGTTACATATTTGTTATTAAAAGTTACATACGATGAAACTGATCCTAGATGTATGATCGAAGAAGAACAGTTCATTGAATATTATTTAGAAGATAATCCAACAACAGTTAGGTATATAAATAAACTTTTATTATTAACAGGTAATTCACAAAAAAGAATTCCACAAATATATCTTAACAACCCAAGTCAATTAAGGGTTGATATACACGCATTAGTAGCTAACGGAGCTCAATCAGATATTTCACTTGAAGATATTCAAGATGATACTATTTCAATTACAAATCTATATTATAACAGTATTATTTCAGATAAATTATGGAATTGTACTACATTAGTTACTGGTTCAACACAATTCCAAGTTGTTGATTATGAGGGTAATATAACACTATATCTTGATTATGAAGAAATTGATACAATAGAAAGATACCCTGAAGATAATCAGTTAGTCATTGATACTAAGTCAGATACAAAAATTTATCTTACCTTTTTAAGTCAATTTGAAATGTTTCAAGGACATAGTAGAATGGAATGGGTTATGGAAGATGCACTTAATAGATATCTATCAACTGATCATCCAGATATTGATACAGAACCACCAGTATTAACAATGAATGCAGGTGTTTATCCAATTAATCCAAGTGGGAATACATATATTATGCCATTTAGTAGAAACACAGGTTCAACAGACTTTACTATTTTCCCAGATGATATATTAAATTATTTCATATATGAAATTATTGATAATAGAGATGGTCATATTGCAGTTGAAGATGCAACTATAATAGTAAGAACAGTAGGTGAAATTATTCCATTAACAGGTATAACACAAACTGGATTATATGATATAGTAATAACTATTGCAGATATTGCAAAAAATACTACATTAGCTAATTATATAATATTAGTTGATGATATAGCACCTGTAATATATTGGAAAACAGGTATTGGTGATACATTTACTATGGATATACCAGGAGATACACAAGTTCCTGCTGATGGTGTAACAAGAGATGATGTTATTCGTAAAACGGTTGATAGAATCACAGATAATGTAGATGGTACAATTCCTAATTCAGAAGTAAACCTTTGGATTGATACAGTATCAGGAATAACTGCATATACAACTATTACTGTTCCTGGTCAATATGAACTCGAATATACAGTATCAGATGAAGCAGGAAATCAAGCACTATATACTAAAACAATGGTTGTTGAAGGTGATATTATATTAGGTAGTGGACAAACATTTGTAATGGGTCCAGCTATGACTGAAGCATCATTTATATTTACAGGTGAATCCGGAACTACAGCTTATGTAGATTTAAGTGGATATACTGCTATTGTTATGAATTCAGGTGGTAGTTTCGTTTGGGATGTAGGTGGAACACAAGAATTTACATTTACTTATCCAACAGAATTTATTTCTGTAATATATAACGGAACAGTATTTAGTATTATGTATGACGGAACAGGTAGTCTTTTATTTAGTATTGGTACAATAGGACCAGCACCAGACTTCAGTAACTTAGTATTATTTTATCAATATAAAGAAGAAGGTGATCCAGGTTTCCTTGATTATGATGTAGTTCAAATAGGTGATGATTATATTGTAGGTTTAGATGATAATGAAAATTCAGTATATAATATCAAAATAAAAGATGTTATTTATAATAGAGATACTTTTGATACAACAGGTATAACATTAGAATCTTATATGTTAGATTTTACAGGTACAACATTATTTGATTATTATGTTGCTAAATATCCAAATTATAATCAAACTATTTTAAATCATAGATTATCAGGAAATACAGATTTTGCAGAATTATTTATGATGGATGAAGTATTTATAATGAATGATTTAATATCTACTGATGATATGGAAAGTATTGTAATGTATGGTAACTACCCTAAAGGAACATATAATTATAGAATAAATCTTGTTGATGAAAGCGGATTTACAAATATAATTAGATTTTCAATTGTTATAACTTAATAAAATTTTAATAAAATATCGAAAAAGACCGATTTTAATTAAAAAAGTCGGTTTTTTTATTTTGGATGGACCAAATACATTTGATATATATTATTGAAATTAAAATTTTGTATAAAAACAAAAGTATAAAAAATAATTATTTAATTAGATGAAAAGAAAAGATTTCGGATTAGCAATGAACGCTTTAGATAGTGTATCAGAATTAAAAGGTGTAAAATTTGCATTTACTGTTCTTAAAAACAGAAAAAAATTAGAAGCACAAATTGAAGAAGATAAAACAATTTTTGAAACTATTTTAACACCAAGTGAAGGTTTTAAAGAATATGAAGAAAAAAGAATTGCTTTATGTGAATCTAGTTCAGAACAAGACGAAGAAGGAAAAGCTAAAACAGAAGGGGATAAGTATGTAATCCTTGATATGAATAAATTCAATGCAGATTTAGCTTCATTAACTGAAGAATTCCAAGTATCTGTTGATGATAGAAAAAACCAAATTGAAGAATATAACAATTTAATGGAAGAAGATATGCCAATTGAATTTATAACCCTTGGAATAGATAACCTTCCAGAAGATTTAACTGAATCACAATTACGTTCACTTGAATTCATGTTAGATTTATAATAAATATTTTATCGCCATACTTAAATAACTCTACTTGTAAAATTAATATATACTATTAAATTTTATAAGTGGAGTTTTATGGCTAAGATACTATTCAATAATAAAACAGGGAAAGATAAAAATTCTGTTAACCAAAGTAAATCTAAGACGGTTGAAAAGGATACACACAAAGATGAAAAGGTATTAAAAAAAAGTACCAAGTTATCTTTCGTGGATAAAACTACTAAAACTAAACCTTCTTTTGTTGATAAATCTTCGAAATCAAAAACTACTTCTGTTAATACTACATCAAATACTAAACCTAAAGTTGAAGAAAAGGTTATTGAACAACCAAAAGTTACTGAAAAGATTAAATTATCATTTGTTGATAAATCAGAAAAATCTAAACCTGTAGCAGCTAAACCTATAGCTAAACCTATAGCAGCTAAACCTATAGCTAAACCTGTAGCAACTAAACCTATAGCAATTAAGGAAAAACCGAAACCAGTTATACAACCGAAACCAGTTATACAACCGAAACCAGTTATACAACCGAAACCAGTTATACAACCGAAACCAGTTATACCAAGATTTAAAATTAAAAAATGTCCTTTTACAGAAGGTGATTTAATTAAATATAAAAATGAAATTTATTTAGTAAATAAAGATCAATTCGGGGATTTTTATATTCATACTGAAACAATTTTAAAAATGAAACAATTTAAACCTGAAGATTGGGGAGTTTTCAATAAAATATCTTAAAATTTAAAACCACATAATATTGTGGTTTTTATTTTTGTTTTACATTTTTTATATATAACTAAAAATTGAATTACATTTAATATGGCTAATTATAAATTAAGCAATTTCTTAGCAACACCAACTGCACAAGATACTAGAATGAGAATTTATGACAAAAATTCTAAGTTAAGATATACACTTGATCCAAACATAGCGTATTTCTATAAGAAAGCAAACATAGTTCTAATTAAAGTAGAAGATAAGAATGATATTTATTTAGATTTTGCAACATCTACTGAATCAGCACAAGCTTTAGCAAGACTTAATGATGCTAAACGAGTGATGACCCAACCAGGATGTACACCTGATCCAGATGGAACAACAGTATATTCTAAAGCAAATCTTAATATGGCTGGATTAGTGACAACAATTGATGGTTCATTAGCTTGTAATACAGCAATAATAGACCGTCCTAAAACATCTTCACACGTAAGAGTGTTTATAAATGGTGCTGAAGTTAGCACTGGTGGTAAAGTATACCCACACGATTGTTATTTTTCTGCTGATGGTGGAGTTACCGAAAGAATACTAGGTGATGAAAGACAAGGTGACAAATTATATTGGAATGGAACAGTTGCAAATTATAATTTAGACGCAATTGATTTAATTGATTTTATTTATTTAATAGAGGTGAATGCTTAATATGTTAATCATCAAAGACTTATACACAATCCCGGTTATTTTAAAAAGTAATCGGGATATTTTTTCTATACTCGTTTTTAATATATACTAAAAAAGTATCATATAGCGAATGCCACAGATAAGAAGTAAACAAGTATTAGGTGAAACTCCGGTCAGACCAAACGATATAACGAATAAGAAATATGTAGATGATTTATTTGCGTCAGGTGGAACAGGTGGGGGTGCAATAAACATTGAAGATGAAGGAATTCTAGTATTTTCTGGTGCTACCATTTTAAACTTTATTGGAACTGATGTAAGAGCTCAAAGTGAAGGTGGGGGTACAAAACGTGTGAATATTTATATTCCACCACCAGCTTATGCATCACACTTTGATACAAGTGATGGAACAACAAATGCTTCCGTATCACCTGTAAGTACAACAACAAGATATGTTGCTTTACCAGATTCTCCTGGTGTTCCATATAATATAGGAACGTGGGGTGGTGGAACAACACAACCAACTATTAGAAATTCTGTTTCTAATTTAACTTATTCACCAGCAGGTTTATTTAGTATATATGATTTAACAACAACATTTACAGCAACATTATATGATGCAGTTGGTACAGTTTTAGCAACACATACAATGACATTAACTGGTAACAATACAGCAACAGTTCAAAATATAACACTTACTGTTGTAGGATGGGTAGTAGATGCAGATAGATATCAAGCAGATATTAACGTTAGTATTGCATTAAATACTTTATTACCGCAAGGTGGTAAATTTAGTGTTAGTTTAATACACGATAATAGTTCCGATGGAACTTATACATTTACACAGAATGATATATTTAAAGATACAGAAACATTAACAGCAGGTGTTACAGGTGCATTAACAATAATAGAAGAAAACCCTAATATTAAACAAATTAGTGGTGTATATTATTATGATTTAGGTTCTGAATGGCATGTTAATTTACCAAATATAAACAATCTTAATAGTAGATCATATCCAACATCACAACAAACAAGAATTGAAGATAATGATTTAATTTTTTCTAGTACAGTATTAAATGCAAACGGTGAAAATGGTGATTTTGTAGGTGGAACATGGACACAACAACACGATACGACTAGTGCAGAATATGATAAATTAGATTGGACAACAAATCAAGAAAATCAAACAAGTTGGAATCATAGTACAGGTTCAATTAATACACCACAAGCAACAGGAACAATATATGACTGGATATTAGTTGATACGGTTAATTCAACAACATATAATTATTTAATTGATACGTATCAAGATTCATCACTTAGAAATTCAGAAATGTTTAGAACTGAAACAAATGCAAGTTATCCAAGATTAGAAAGTGATTTAACAACACCTTGGGATGAAACACTTAAATTACCAGTTGCGGATGATGGAACAGGATTACAAGTATTGGCTGATAGATTAGTATATCCACAATATGATTTCCAACCACTCAATCCGTATTCAGGAACAACACAACCTGATTATACAACAGAAACAGGTAATAAAACATATTATAGATTATTTGAAACTGATGGAAATAATGCTTCTAATGGTATTCTTCGTTTTTGGGATCATAATTTAACAGAAGCGGATTTAGCTAATATTGAATTTGAAATAAATCTTAATCATGGATTAGGGTGGCATACACTTAATTTAGATTATAGTTCAGGTGTATTACAAGATGGTGATGGTTGTAGAGTTGATCCTGGTGTATATAGTTTAGATATTAATGATTCGTTGAGGTTTACACTTGGTCAATTGCAAGTAGCCCCACCAGCAGGTACAGCCACATATCTATACTTAAAAATTACATTTAGTTCATCTGCATCAGATAAATATATAGGGGGTATAGATTTTAACGGGGATTATTGGGCATAAAAAAAAATTGATATATACTAATGAATAAGTTTGAAATAACAAAAATGACAGAAAAAACATTCTTCTTGAATATGATTCAAGAGAATGAAGATTATATGACTTCTAATGGTATGAGTTTTGATAAGCAAGATTTATATGAGTTATATATGATATTAAGAGAGATATTCTCAAATGAAAAATAAAATATAAAATAAACAATGGGTTCATTATCAGCAGCAGAACAAAGAAAATTAGCTTATTTTCATGCATTGGGAAAAGTTATGACGGAAAGTACCCAATCTGTCTATGAAAGTCCTTATAAATCATCACACAATGTTAGACTTAATGAGGTGTGGGCAGATGATATTGCATATGCAAATGATTATACATCTGCTGTAGCAGAATCAGTTGCAAATTCAGCAGTAACATTAATTGAAAAGGGAACATTAACACAAATTTTTGGTTCAAACGGACAATCGTATAATTTCTTTTCTGGAACAACTTTTGTTAGACCTTGGATTTCACCTGTAGATGTACCAGATTCTACTACAAATGCACCAAGTAACGGTTATTTAGTAAGATTATTTAAAGGTGATGATACTGAAATATTCCAAGCAGTAGGTGCTTGGGCGGTTGATTATTATGCAGGTATTATTCACTTTGCGGATGGCTCTACACCAAGTGATTTAGGGTGGGGTGCAATTAAAGCTACTTTCTTCCAATATACAGGTAATTTTGGAGCTTCTGGTGGTACATCAGACCCAAGTGTATTTAAAACAGCAATATTTGATTTAGGTACAACCGAAATGATATTTAATCAAGGAACTTCTTATGAACAAGCTGTTGATTTAAGTTTCTTAGATAATAATAACGCTTTTATTGATGCAACATTCGATTCAGGTACAAGTACAATAACACTTACAGATAATCAATCAGGAACAACCTTAGTTGATTTAAGTTCATTAAAAACAGTTAGTGGTTCAACAAGTGCAATGTCACCTAACAACACAAATATGTTAGCATTAAGTACAAATAGTGGTTCAACATTAGCTTGTAGTACACCAATTACTAGTGGAAATGTACCAGGTTCAAAAGTTGCAGTATTTATAAACGGTGTACAATATAATGTAGGTAATTTAGTTTCTGATGATTGTTATTTTTCATCAGATGGTGGATCAACAAAAAGAATATCAGGTAATGAAGATGCAGGTGATTTATTATATTGGAACTATGTAACTGGTAATCCAGTTTCAGGTTTTGATTTGAATACATCTGTACCAGATAAAATAACATTTATACATTTAACTGTATAAAAAAGAAAAAATTAAATTGAAGTTTTAATATATAAAATTGAAAAGAAAATAAAAAAAAATAATTTGTAAAAATGCCTAAAATTCAAGGAAAACAAATAGCAGAAGGTACTATAACACAAGAATTGTTAAACTTATCAACACCGAATAGTGGTGATACAACATCAGGTGCAACCGTAGATTATGTAAATAATTACATATCATCAGGTTCAGGTACTACAGCAATTGGTGCAGCAGAAGATGGTACATATACTGATGGTATATTTACTGACTTTGTACCAACTACACCAATAGGTACAGCAGTTGATAGATTCAATGAAATGCTATTATTATTAGCACCAACACCACCAACTTCTAGTTGGGATAATGTGTTTAGTAATCTAAATATAACTAGTACTGAATATTCTGGTAATGCAGCTGGAACAGGTACAGCAACATCTAATATTACAACTGATGCTACACCAAATTATGCTATATCAGTAGCTTTAGCTTCCCCACAAGGACAGAATGGTGATTCAGGTACATTTACAATGAGTGATGATATAACAGGTACATTAGATACAGTTACATTAACAACAGGTGATGATACTACATCAGGTATAATATCATTAACTGAAAGTGATCCTTATGATGGTCTTAGTGGTCAAGCAGGTTTTTGGAGTGGTGTAACAGCAATGAGTGTAAGTGGAACATTAGCTTCTATTACACCAGCTGCAACACAACACATATTAACATTTACACACCCTGGTAGTGATTCACCAGAAACATATAATTATTATGTTGATTCGATTGCAACACCTACTGTAACATCAGCTTCCGCAACACTTCCTACTATGACAAGTTATGTATCAGGTGTTCCAGGTTTAGCAACAGGTGCATCAGTAACAGCAATTGGTTTTACTGTGAATAATGCGGTTCAGTATTTTTACAATCCAACAATGTTTTATTTTTCAGGTTCAAACATAACAAACACATCTTATACTGCACCTACATCAGTACCAGCGGTTTCCGCTTCTGTTGTAGAAACAGGACATTCGACTACAATAAGTAGTGGTTATGCAGAATCAATATCATTTAATGTTATAGCAAGAAACTTAGCAGGTACAACAGGACAAGTAGCAATTACAGATGGTACATATAGAATTGATACTGTTTCTAATGAAACATCAAGACTTGTATCAGCAGCAGGTTCATATCCAGCTTCAGGTTGGGGTGGTGCTTATACATCAACACAAGTTTTAACAGCAGGTGCTGGATTAAACGAAATGATGTTAATAAATGGTACATATCAGTATCCAGCAGGTAATTTTACAACATATACTGATGCAACAAACGGTGCTGGTCCAAATTATACATCAGTAACAGGAACAAGATGGGTAACATTTAACTTAGGTACATTTAGTAACAATTCAGCATTTACATTAAACTTTTTAGGTTCAGCAGGTATTACAGCAATTGGACAAGCTAACTTGTTAGTAGAAGTTATAATTAGTGGTGCTACTTTCTGGGTAGATGGAGATGCAGCTTATTCAGGTGTAGGTAATCCTGGTAGTACAGTTGACGGTGTTGCTGCAGTTGTAACAGGTAGTTCAACAGCAACAGCAAGAAGAATAACATTTGGTGCAATTGCATATAGTGGAGCAATTATAGTAAGAATAGGTTTTACTGGAACTGGTCCATCATTTACAAGTTTAACAGCAACAAGTATAGTATAATAAAAAGAATATAAAAATAATTAAGATAAAAATTAAAAAAATAATTGTAATATAAAATGGCTTTAACACCAGAACAAAAATCAAGTCGTCTATTTAAGAAATCAATGAGTGCAGCAGAAACTATTCTTGCTCGAGACTTCTTTGAAGAACCAAAATTAGGTAATCCAAATATTTTACCAGATCAAATATGGACACAAGCTGATAGTATACCAGCTACAGCACCAACATTATCAGATGGACAAACAAGTGGTGTTGTGCAATATTTTGATAAAAAAGTAACAGCACAAATTGCAGGTTCAACTTTACCTGGAACAACAATGCGTTCATTTTACCATGCAGATTTAATAGATGCAATTCCATTTAATTATGCAGATGGTACTTATAATTATGCATTATATAAAACAGGTGGAAGTACACAAATTGCATTCGGTGAAGGTGATTGGTTACTTGATACTGCTGCTGGTGTTCTTACATTTTATGGTACAGTACCTAGTGGTGTTGATGCTGCAAACCCACCTGAAATATCATTTTATAAATATGTTGGTACAAAAGGTTTAAGTGGTGGTTCAGGTTCAGGTTTCAATATTAAAGACCCTGTTATTGCTGCATCAACAACAAATTATGGTAACTATAGTTCTGCTATTAGTGGATTTACAGTAATACCTA
>Ga0114918_10005676_pt1 | contig 10678 bp, 7 predicted proteins | sample LantaG_FD_87015 | JGI IMG/M metagenome (GOLD analysis project Ga0114918, IMG submission 87015) | Deep subsurface microbial communities from Baltic Sea to uncover new lineages of life (NeLLi) - Landsort_02402 metaG | ecosystem: Environmental > Aquatic > Marine > Oceanic > Sediment | place: Baltic... | reverse complement strand
CGCGCGCGCGGCGCCGGGGCCGGGGCCGCGCGGGCGGCCGGGGCCGCCGGGGGGGCGGCGGGGTGGGGGGGGGGGGGGGGGGGGGAAAGAGGGGGTTTTTTTTTTTTTTTTCGTGATCTTTCAGAGTGCGGTGGCAAAGGAAGAAAAAACCCTCTCTCTCTCTCTTCCAAACTCTCTTTTCTCTCTCTTTCCCCCACCTTGCCTCCCGGGAAAAACTCCATCGAGCTCGCCGCGAGGGTCTCGCCCTGTGAGAGAAGAGATTTGAGGAATGGAAGAGGGCGGCGGCGGGAGTGAGCTGGGAAGTTTTCCATTTTCAAAAGAGTATGAAAAATCGGTGCAGTTTTTTTTTCATTTCCCTCTTTCGCTCGTCTTCTTCCTCCGCTTCCTCCAATCTGCTCTTCTCATTTCATCCCGTACCGGTGACGGGAGCCGCTCGACCTTGAGCACGATATCCTGGTTGATCGAGCCGACGACGAGCAGGGGGAGAGGTGGTGGAGAGGTCGGGGTCGAAGAGGAGGTCGGAGGACCAGCACGGGAAGCAGCAGCAGCAGCGGAAGCTCGAGCTTGCCCCATCCCTGTCGTCGTCAAGGTTCTCTTGGGCACGCTGGCTCGGGCAGAGCCTCGAAGCATGCGAAAGGTAACTGCTGAGATGTGGAGCCTGAGTGATTGGAAAGCGGCGGAGCGGAGAGCGGCGTGCGCGAGAGCGGATGGTCAAGCTCTCGATCGATCGAGATAGTGAAAGTGTTTTTTTTTCTTCGCCGTTCTTTTCGACGCTCGACACTTTTTTCTTCTTCAATTTGCTCCCTGCTTCCTCTTTTTTTGCGTTACGCCCCCTTTCCGTCCAAAATGGTGAGCCACTCGCTTCTTCTGCGCTTTCTCCGATAGCCCATGAGCATGCGCGCTTGTCTTCCCTCGCCGTTGACGCAGAGAAGAGAGAAAATAGAGGCCTGAAGGAGGACGAGAGGGCGCGATTCTGTCGTCATCGTCGTCGTTGTCTTCGTCGTTCGACAAGAGCCAATGCGCGCAAAATTTGAGCTCCATCGTCGCGCTCTCTTTGCTCCCTCTTTCCTGTGTTTTTCTCTTCTTTCCTCTACCACCAGCGCATCAGGAACGTCGCTCATTCCGCGTCAACACCGAAAAACAACCAAAATGACCTCTTTTTTCCCTTTCAAAAACCCAATCCCAGCAAACCGCCTACCGCCGCGCCGTCGCCTCGGCCCGACGCGAGACGACCAAGCGCGCCCCCGGGGCCGCGGGAGGAGCCGCCGGCTCGCGCGGCCTGTCCGAGGAGCAGAAGCAGGAGATCCGGTGAGTTGCGTCGGGTGGTTGGTTGGGCGGTGGAGAGAAGAGAGAGAGAGAGAAGAGAGAAGGCGAATTGTTTTTCGTCGACATCGTCAAATGCGAAAGAAAGAGAACTCGACGTTGTTTTCTTTCTTCTTCTCACTTATCATCAACCTCGACGTCCCCCACCTCCCTCCCAAACTACAGCGAGGCCTTTGACCTGTTCGACACGGACGGCTCGAGCGCCATCGACGCCAAGGAGCTGACCGTGGCCATGCGGTGAGTGGAATTTTTTTTTTCTGGAGAAAAGAGAGAGAATTCGATAACACAAGGGAAGAAACAAAAAGCAACTCACACTCTCTCACCACCCTCAACCATCAACCACAGCGCCCTCGGCTTCGAGCCCGCGGCAGACGAGGTCCGCTCGATGGTCTCCTCGGTCGACAAGGACGGCTCCGGCCTCGTCGACTACGACGACTTCGTCGCGCTCATGGCGGCCAAGGTCGCGGCCCGCGACCCGCTTGAGGAGCTCCGCAAGGCCTTCCGCCTCTTCGACGACGACGAGACCGGCAAGATCTCGTTCGCCAACCTCAAGCGCGTCGCCAGGGAGCTGGGCGAGGCGCTGAGCGACGAGGAGCTGCAGGAGATGATCGACGAGGCGGACCGCGACGGCGACGGCGAGGTGGACGTCGAGGAGTTTCTGAGGATCATGCAGAAGACGGCGCTGTTTTGAGCAAGTGAAGAAGGAGGAGGAGGTGTCGGGGGAGGAGGAGGGAGGTGAGAGAGAGTGAGGGGTGAAAAAAGAGAGACAAAGCTCTCTTCACTTTTCGCTTCTTCTCTTCCACTTGATCGCTTCCTCGCCTCAGATTTACCTCGCCGATCTGAAAGAACCAGGGAGAGAGAACCAGAGAGAGAAAGAGAGAAACGGCTGGGATGGAGCTTCCATGGACGAAAAAAAGACAGGCGAGAGGAGCTGTAAAAAAACGAGAAAAAACCTGGAAAAAAATCCAAAACTTCTCTCTCTCTCTCTCTCTTTCTTCCAATTATCAAAAGGTTGCGTTTTTTCGTTCTTATCTTCGTCGCGGCTTTCATTTACACACCAGGGGTGGTGGGGTGGAGAGAGATAAGAGAGGGTGGGGGATCGAAACAACTTGTTTTCCCTCTTCACGCACCCCACCCGTTTTCCTCCTCTTCTTCCTCCTCCTCTTGTTTCCCTTCGCCTCCGTCCTCGACCCCAGCCCCCCACTCGTCATCGAGGTCGAGGTCCAGGGCGGCAGGAGGTGGTGGAGGAGGAGGAGCAGAAGAAGCAGCAGCGACGACGGGGAGAGACAAGTCGTCGTCGTCTCCCCAGTCGCCGGCGGGCTCTTCGACGACAACGGCAGCCTCCGCGGCGACGGCTGCGGTTCCAGCAGGAGCAGCAGCAGGAGTCGGCAGGTCGAGGTCATCGTCGCCCCAGCCGTTGCCGTCGTCGAGGGGGATGTCCTCGAGCGGCGGCGGCGGAGGAGCGAGGTCGGAGGAGGGAGCAGCAGCAGCAGCATCGGTGGTGGCCTCTGGCAGCTCGAGCTCGTCGTCGTCGCCGCCGCCCCAACCTTCTTCTGCTTCCTCTCCGCCGCCGGCGCCGCCACCCCAGCCCTGCTCTTCTTCTTCAGCGACAGCGGCAGCAGGAGCAGCAGCGAGAACAGAAGGATCCTCATCATCAGTAGCAGGAGGGACGGCGAAATCTCCCTCTTCGTCTTCGCCGCCCCAGCCCTGCTCCTCTTCTTCATCTCCTTCCGCCTGCGCTTCTCCTCCTCCTTCGACGCCCCAGTCTCCTCCTCCGACTCCTCCTTCCGCATCCGCAGCATAGTCTTCGTAAGGCGCTTTCTCTTCCTCCGCAGTAGCAGCAGCACCAGCGGAGGCCTCGTCGCCCTCCCAGCCCCCTTCTTCCTCTTGGGCAAAAGAAGGAGAAGAGGTTGCGGCAGCAGCAGCGTTGTCGTCGTCGTAACGATACTCTCCTCCTTCTTCACCTTCTTGCTGCTGCTGCTGCTCGTCATAGAAGGCTTCGGCATGCTCCTGCTGCTGCTCGCCCTCGTCGCCGTAGTCGTACTCCTGTTGCTCTTCGCCCTCGTAATAGGGCTGTTGCTGCTGCTGCTCGCCCTCGTAAAACTCCTCCTGCTGTTGCTCTTGCTCGCCTTCATATTCTTCACCTCCTTCACCACCCCACCCTCCTCCTCCGCCTTGTCCGTCCACGCCGCCGGCCCAGCCCTCGGCAGCGGGGTCGGCGTCCGTGCCGCCGCCCTCTTCGTTGTCGTAACCGTAAGCTTCTTCCTCTTCCTCCTCTCCGTACTGCTCTTGCTTTTGCTGAGCTCCAGCAGTTGCTGCTCCTTCGCCTTCCTCCCCGGGAGGAGGCAAGGTCGTCGCGTCGTCGTCGTCGAAATCGTCGAGGCCAAACCCAAACCTCTCCTCGACCTCGGCGAGCAGCGTGTCCGTGTCAACGCCGGCGGCGGAGGCGGCGGCGGCCACCTCGGCCACCTTGGCGGACTCCTGTCCCAGGCAGGCGAGCAAGTCCGCGAACTCTGCCTGAGACTGCGCGAGCTGAGCCCGGAGGGACTCGTGTTCGAATTGGTGGTGTTGGTCGTCTCCTCCTCCGCCGCCGCGCTGCTGCATAACGAGCATCTGCTGCGGCGTCGACGCGGCCGAGGGAGCAAAGGCGAGCGCCGAGGGCGAGGGCGAGGCCGTGGTGGTGTTGGTGGCGACCGGGAAGAAGGAGTTGTTCGGATCCGCAGAAGCAGAAGCAGCAGCAGCTGCTTCTTCGGCGACCTCCACCCTCTCCCGCAGCTCTCGCTCCACCGCGGCGGCGCGCTCGAGCTCGTCGCGGACAGCGGCCAGATCCGCCCTGGCGCCGTCGAGAGCCGACTGGAGGGACTCGATCATTTGCAGAGAAGAGGAGGAGGAAGCAGAAGCAGAAGCAGCGGAGGCTTCTTCCTTTGCCGCCGCCGCTTGAGCTTGGGCCTGAGCTTCGGCCGCGGCTTCTTCCGCCTGCGCTCTCGCCCGCTGCGCCTCGGCCAGGGCCACGCGGAGCTCCTCGGCGTCGTCCCGAGAGGCCAAGAGCTCCTCCTCCAGCTGTCGCACCCGCGCCTGCGCGTCGGCGACGGCGGCGGCCTGGGCCTCGCGGGCGGCCTGCAGCTCTTCCTCGAGGAGCCTCCGATTCTCCGAGTCCCCTTCGTCGTCGCGGGTGAGGTCTGCCGCGGCGGCGCGGGCCTCTCCCAGGACAAACTCGGCGTCGGCGACGTGGGCCTCGAGCTCCTCGACGCGGAAGCGGAGGGCCTCGATGGTCTCTGCGTCGGCGGCGGCTTGCTGGTTGAGGAGTTTGTTTTCGTCGGCGACGGCGTCGTCCTTTCCGTCGTCAACAACGGCAGCAGCAACATCCGCAGCAGCTTCACGCGCCGACTCCACGTCCAGGCGCAGCGACTCCACCTCGGCTTCCAGGCTCGAGATGCGCGCAGCCGCTTCCTCGGAGGCGGCAGCGGCGGCGGCGGCGAGCGCGGCCTCGGCGGCAGCTTCGGCGTCTGCTTTGGCGGCAGCGACCGCCCTCTCGGCTTCGAGTCTGGCGGCCTCGACAGCGGCGTCGGCCTCTGCTCGCGCCGCGTCGAGGGCCTCCCGCGCGGCCTCACGCTCGCGCTCGACGACGTCCCGAACGGCAGCGTCGACGGCCTCGGCGGAGCGAGATGCGAACTCGGCCTCTGCCTCCTGGCGCGCGCTCACGACGGCGGCGTCGAGCTCTCGGAGCCTCTCCGTCGCGGCAGCGAGCTCCGAAGAGGCCTCCTCGGCCCTCGCCGCAGAGGCAGCGGCGTCCGCGCGCGCTGCCTCCAGCGCCGAGTCTGCCTCTGCTTTCGCCCTCGAAGCCTCGAGCTCGAGCTCGGCGCGGGCGGAGGCGACCGCCTCGGCGACGGCACCGGCCACGCCGGCGCGCGCTGCGTCTGCGTCGGCCGCGGCCTCGGCCAGGGCCTCCTCGAGCCTGTCGACCTCCGCGCGGTGCTCCCCGACGGCGGCGCGGAGCTGCGCGGCCTCGAGGCGGAGGCCTGCGACGGCAGAGGAAGAAGAAGAGGTGGAGGCGAACTTGCCGTTGGGGGAGGCGAGCAGAGGGGAAGCGGCAGGAGGAGGTTGGTGGTGCTACTGCTGCTGTTGAGCAGCTGCAAAGTTGTTTTCGTCCGGCGACGGCAGAGCACCGCCAGAGGCAAACGGCCCCCTGGAGACGGTCGCGAACGCTCCAGCGGACGCAGCAGCTGACGCAGCAGCAGCGACGCTCGCGGCCTCGATCACGGCCAGCCGCGACGCCTCGTCGGCGGCCCTGCGAGCGCGCACCAAATCCCCCTGCAGCGCCTCGATCTCCTCGTCCTTGGCCAGCAGGTCGCCGCCCAGCTCCTCGAGCTCGGCCGTCAGCTCCTCGCAGCGGGCCTTGAGGGCGTCGGCGTCGACCGAGGCGGAGGTTGTGGTAGCTGTCGGGTTGAGGGCGGACGAAGAAGAAGGAGGAGGAGGAAGAGCAGCAGAAGAATCGACCACCTTGGCGGCAGCGCCTGCGGCGGCCTCTTCGGCGGCAGCGAGCGCCGCCCGCGAGGCCTCCAGCTCGGACGCCAGCGCGGCCAGGCGCGCCTCGCTCTCTGCCAGAGAGGCCTTGGCTGCGGCGAGGGAAGTAGGGGACGAAGGAGGAGAAGGCGTCGTTTTCGCTTTCTTTCCCCTTTCATCGTTGTCGTCGTCGTCGCGCTCGGCGAGCAGCGTCGCGTTTTCGGCCGCGAGCGCCTCGGCGCGATCCCTGGCAGCGACGAGCTCGCGCCAGAGGTCCTGCGCCCGAGTCTCGGCGTCATCGGCCTCAGGAGGAGGCGGAGGAGGAGCAGAGGCACCAGCATCACCACCGGCGTCATCTTCAGAAGAGCTCCTCTCTGCTCCGAAAGCCTCGTTCGCGGCGGCGGCGAACGGCGTCGTCGCCGTGGAAGCAAAGGCCTGCCCATGCAACGGCGCGCGTCCACCTCCCTCTCCCTCTTCCTCGGCGTCGCTGCTGCTACGGCTGTCCACGTGCCCGCTGGGCAAGGGATTGCCGAGGCCCGGCACTCCCGTGGTCACGACGCTCGGGCGAGAGGTAAGAGCGAGAGTGGAGGCGGCGTTTTGAGAAAGTTGTTCTTCTCCTCCTCCTTCCTTCTCGCCCAGCGGTGGCAGCAGCAGGCTCGCCCCGGCGGAGACCGCGCCCCAGAAGTCGTCGCCAGAGGTGATGACGGAGCCGGCGGGCCGGAGGGGCAGCGGGGAGAGGAGGTTGTCGTCGTCGTGGGTGAGGCTGGCTCCAGCAGGAGCAGCAGAGTTACTTTTCTGCTGCTGCTTTTGCTTCTTCTTCGCCTCGGCCACCTTGACCGCCTGCGAGAACGAGGTCACCCACGCGCCGTCGCCGCCGTCTTCTCCCTGGGAGGGAGGGGACGGAGGCGAGCGATCAGAGACAGCAGCACCATCGCCTCCTCTGGGCGCCACGCTCCCCAGGGCGGTGAGCGTGGCGACGGCGTCGGCGGTGGTGGTCCGGAAGAGGAGCGCCGCGGCGGAAGCGTCGCCGTTGTCGAAAGTGGTCGCGTTTCCTCCCTCGATGACCTCTTCGTCGTCGTCAGAGGAGCTCGAGAGAACCGCCGCAGGGGCTCCGGTGCCGTCGTTGTCGTCGTCGTCAGAGACAGCAGCGGAGCCCCCTTCGGAGGCCTGGTCCCAGGGCAGCGGCGCCGCGAGCTTGCCGTCGCCGCCGAGGCGGCTCGCCGCTCGAGCGCCGTTGTTGTTCTTGTTCGACGTGCCAGCGCACGAGCCGAGCGAGCCCACGGAAGCAGACTCCGACGGAGGGCCGCCGCTCGAGGAAGCAACGCTCGCAAACCGCTCCTGCGCCAGGTGAGGCGCCAGGGCGTCGACGGAGAAGGAAGGATAGCTCTTCTGCTGTTGCTGCTGGTGTCGTTGCTGTCGTCGTCGAGGAGGAGCAGGAGCAGGAGCAGGAGGAGCACCCTTGCTGCTGCTCTTCTCTCCTTCTTCTCGGACCAGGTCCCCGAGCGACGCCACCCAGGCCCGCACCTGCGCCTCGCTGTAGGTGCCCGAGGCGCGGTAGTAGGCAGCCCACTGGGAGACCTCGGACCGGGAGTAGGTGCGGCGCCTTGTTGAGGTCGTCGAGGAGGTCGTTGGGGCTGCTGCTGCTGCTGCTGTTGCTCTTGTTGTTGTTGTTGGTCGCGCTGCGTTTGGAGCGGCGGGAGACGAGACGCTGCTCCCTGCCACGACGCTCTGCGCCCTCTCCTGCTCTTGCTCTTGCTGCTGCTGCCTTGTCCGCTGTTGCCTCGAGGAAGGGCCCGAGGCGGCAGCAGCCGCGGCAAAGAGGTTGGTACCCGGAGGCTGCTGCTGACGGCTGTTGCTGCTGCTGCTCGCCGCGGCCTGCTCTGAAGCAGAAGAAGCAGCGGGAACAAAGGCAGCAGCAGCAGGCTGCTGCTGCGGCGCCGAAGAAGAAGCAACAAAGCCGCCTCCAGCTCCACCACCACCACTCGGCACAAACTGGGAGACGCTTGGAGGTCTGGGGACGAGCAGACCCCCACCGGCACCACCTCCTGCGCCCCTCGAAGGAGGCGGGGGAGGGAGCAAGCTCGCGATCGACGACGACGACGACGCTGCGGGCTCGTTCGCTGCTCCGTCTCCGCCGCTCACCATCATCCCCGCAGCCCCGGCGACGGCGTATCGCGACGAGGTCTTGCGCATATCACGAGGGGGGGGAGGGGCGGAGGAGAAGCTGAGAGAAGCGTGTGTGTGTTTGTGTGTGTGTGGAAGTTTTTTGTTTTCTCTGGTGTGAGTTGAAACTATCTCTGGTTCTCTTTCTCTCTCTCCCACTCCACGTCCCCCTCAAAAAACTCACTCTGAAGTCGACCCGCCCGCCGTGGACCCGACCGTCATCATCGACGACGACGGAGGAGGCCCACCGCCGCCTCCGCTCATCGTCGGCGGGGGCGCCAGGGGCCCGGCGCCCTCGGGCGGCGGCGCCCCTCGCTCGCGCCAGCACTTGAGCTCCTCGTCAAAGTAGAACTCGTTCTTGACACCCAGCTTGGCTTTTGTGGGCTTTTTCGCGGTGCCGTCGTCGTTGGTGTCGGCGCCTCCCATGGTGGAAGTGGAGGCGGACTGGATTTGGTTTGGTTGGTTGGTTCGAGGCGGAGGTGGAGAAGGAGTGAGAGAGAGAAGAGGTTGAGGTTGAGGAGAGGAAAACGGCGAGCAATCGATTGGCGTCGAGCAAGCGAATCTGAAACAGCGTTGCGAGGGCTGCTTGAACAGAGGAATATCTATTCCGACCACTCCAGGCTCGAGATGAATGACGCCTGCGTCGCCTCAATTGGTGCAACGAAGCACGAAGACGAGTGCAAGAGGCACCTGGTTGGATTCGTTGTTGTCCAAGCAACGGCGGCGACGACGACGTCGAAAGAAACAAAAAACGAATGCGAACCAATCCCGAAATGCGTCCCGCCGACCGTCTTTCACAACTTTTTTCGCAAGTCAGAGGTGCGTTGCGCGTAGAGAAGACACGCACGCGTCGTCTGCTATGCAGAGGAAGGGACATAGACCAGATCCAAGGCCACATACCTTGCCGAGAAGGCGGCCAAAGAGGTTTGACGCCATTCTTTTTGTTTCAATGTTTTTTCTCCCTTGTCTGTCTTCTTGCGTTGAGAGCTCCCTCCGTTGCTCTCAGGGAAGCAACGCCAGCGGCCGCTGCTGCTTCTTAGGGAGCTTCAGCGGACGACGGAGAAGGGAAAGAGAAAGCAGCTCGTGCGCTCCTCCTGCTTCACAGAGAAGAAGCAGAGCGAGGCATCGAGAGAGAAGAGAGAGTGAAAAGCAGAAAGCAAAAGCGCTCTCACGCTCCTCACTTTTCTTTGTTCCTCTCTCGGTCAAACTCTTCCCTCGTTCTTTACGAAGAGAGAGAGAAAGAGAGCTTCCCTCGACCTTCCTCCCCCCCCCGCGTCCACTTCAACTTAGCCGAACGCTTTTCCTCCTTCGAAGAGGCAGATCGTCTTTCACCGAGCTTTGCTTCCAAGAGAAAAGAGAGCTTGCTCCTCGACGCCGGGTTTTTCCCTTCCCTCCAAAAGGAAAAAAAGAGGACAACTCTGCTTCTTCGCTGGTCAAACGACGACGACGACGACCGAAGCAATTCCCTTTTTCCACCACCAACACCAAACCACATGTCTTCTCTCGACCTGCTCGAGGCTCTAGACGGCCTCCTCGGAGGACTGCTCGACATGATGCCCAGGGATTGGACGCGCATCTTTGCCGAGGCGCTGACTTGAACAAAGGAAAGATAATTCTTTTCCTTTTTTTTCCTTTCCTTTCCTCGTGGCATGTCTCTTCGCCTTCTTTCCCTCCGCACTGTAGAGCGCGCTTCTTCTTTCTCTTTCTGCTTCAGCGGGAGCAGACAAACGCGCGATGTTGACAGCCCGTGCAGAGAGAAGGGAGCATAGAAGGCCGAAACAGAGAGAGAGCGGGAAAGAAGGCGAAACGGTTTCGATGAGGCATGCCCGAAAAAAGAAAACTCGACGTCGCTTTTTCTTCCCGCCGCGACGCAGCTAGTCAAAACGACACCACCACTTTTGTCTTCTTCTCGTTCCTAACAGAAGCAACAGCACGGGGCGCGTCCATTCGTCGCGTTGCGTGCCGTAGCTCTCCTAAGTCAACAAACAACCACAGCATCCCCATTTCCTAGCACCATTTTCTTTTTTTTGAAAAAAACAAGCATAATTTTTCGTCGTCCCCTGCTCCCACCTCAACAACAACAACAACACTTTTGACCCCCCGCTTCCGCTCCCGCTTCCGCTTCCGCTTCCCCGCTTCTTCTTCACCATCATTCATTCATTCATTCACCATTTCTCGATTCTTCAATCCCCCGATTCTTATCATTAAACATTCAAAAAAGTTGCCTTTAACGACGATGAGGAGGAGAGTTTTTTTTTCATTTTGAAGAAAAAAAGAGAAAGAGAGAGAAGAGAAACAAAACCACCATGTCCCCCCCCTGTCCCCGCCTGTTCCAAAAGCCTGTAATGATGATCAAAATCACAATGACGATACGAATATGAGAGAGAGAGATAGAAAGATGGAGAGAGAGAGAGAAAGAGCAAGAAGGGCGTCTGCGATAAAGCTCTCTGTTTCTCCTTCCTTCTTTCTCCCTTCCCTTCCCGCTTCCTCTTGCCGCGCCGCACTTTTTTCATTTTACTGTACCCCCAGATCTGTAACAAAAAGAACAGCAAAAGAAGCAAAAAATATAAAGAAACTCGTCTGACTTTTCTAAAAAGGAAAAAAAAACGAAAAAAAAAATCAAAATCGAAACTCTCTCTCTCTCTCTCTCTCTCTCTCTCTCTCTCTCTCTCTCTCTCTCTCTCTCTCT
>Ga0114918_10005675_pt1 | contig 10679 bp, 2 predicted proteins | sample LantaG_FD_87015 | JGI IMG/M metagenome (GOLD analysis project Ga0114918, IMG submission 87015) | Deep subsurface microbial communities from Baltic Sea to uncover new lineages of life (NeLLi) - Landsort_02402 metaG | ecosystem: Environmental > Aquatic > Marine > Oceanic > Sediment | place: Baltic... | reverse complement strand
TCTCACCTTCCTCTGACGACGAGGACAGTGCCATCGCCTCCTCCGCGTCGCCCCACCCCCACAGGGCGGACCGAACGTCCGCATCCGTGGCGGCGGCGGCGGGAGCGGCAGGGGCGGCAGCGAGCGGGCCGGCTGCCTGGGCGGGCGTGTGGCGCCGGGGCGCCAGGGCAGGCAGGCCGCTGGGTCGGGCCGGGCGGGCGCTCGCTTTCACGCCGCGGTCGGTGCGCGGTGGCTGCGGCTGGGGCTGGGGCGCCGCCGCACCTGCCTCCGCATCGTCGTCGTCGTCGGACAGGACGATGAATGTCTCCTCGACCGGCGGCCCAGCCAGCGCGGGCGCGCCGTCGGGCGGGCGGGCGCGCTTAGTCGGCATTGGTTGTCTAGCTCTGAGAGAGAGGAGGAGGGAAGCGCGCCACTTTTTTCTCCTCACACCTCCTCTGTCGGCGGCTATTCTAGTTGCGTGCCCGCATTGACGCGCCCCAGCGCACACACCGCTCGCGTTGAATACGCCAGCGCCTCTACATCCAACGCCCCACACAGCCATGACCACCTCACCCCCCGAAAAAGCGCCCCGCTCCTCCCCGCCGGCGGAGGAGGAGGACGAGGATGATGGCGTTGCCACTGGCGGCGCCGTAGTCTGGACGGCCGCGCCAGGCCGCGTCGTGGACGCGGTGTCCGCCGCGTCCGCCTGGCGGGAGGTCAGTGACGTGTTGGGCGACACAGGTGCGTGGAGGCAAGACTAGTCTGGTGGGTCTGGGGCTCAACAGAGAGCGGCGCGTGCGGTGTCTTCCCTAGGCCGATCGGCGCACTCGCGCGCTCAACCTCCACCCCCTCCCCTCTCTCCCTCTCTCCTCCAGGCGCCGCCGACGCCCACGCCGACGACCTCGCCGCCCTGGCCACCTCCTCTCTCGCCTCCGGCCTGCTGTCGATCGACCGGGCGGCGGGGCGCGCCGCGGATGCCGCCGTCGCCGCCGCCCTGGCGGCCACGGCCGGCCCCGCCGCGCGCGCCCTGACCGCCGGCCTCCTGCGGACCGGGCCCAAGGGCCTGGCGACCGCTTCTCGCCCGGACGCCCTGCGCGCCAGCAAGTGGGCGGGCGGCGCGCTGGCCGCGCTGCCGGCCGCCGACGCGGAGCGGGCGGCGCCCAAGGTGGCCGCCTTCCAGGCGATGTGCCTGGGTCGGGGTGGAGCTGGCCGCGCGGGCGGGGCGGGCCTCGCGCGCGCGGTGCGCGCCCACCCCTCCCTCGTCGCCGGGCCCTACGCCGCCGCCGCCAGGGAGTCGCCCGCTCTGGCGGCCGCCCTGGCGGACGCGTGCGCGGGCGTGGCCGGCCCTCCACCCGACTGGGCGCCCGCCCTGGCCTCCCTCCTGGAGGCGGCCCTTGGGGACCGGTCGCCGCCCGGCGCATCCGCCCGGGTGCGCGCCCTGGCCCCCGCCATCGCTTCCCTGCCCGCGGCCGACCTCCTGGCGGGGCCACTGCCCGCGGGCGTCCGGTGCGCCAAGCGGTCCGCGGAGGCCGGTCTGACGGGGCTGGCCGTGCTCGTGGAGGCCAGCCGCAAGGGCGCCGACCTGTCGGCGGGGCTCGCGTCGGTCGTCGAAGCAGCACTGCCCTCCGTGCGCGGCGCGGGCGCGGGCCCGTCGCCGGGGCCGGCCGCCGCGGCGCGCCGGGCCCTGACCGCCATGGCGGCCCGTGTGACGGACGTGGCCACCTTAGGTGCAGGCGTGGACGCCATCCTAGCCGCCGCCGGCGCGGGCGGCCCGCCCACGGGCCGCCCCCGCAACGCGGCCGAGCGGGCGGGCCTGGCTGACGCGGTGCGCGCCCTGGCGCCGCCCGGCCCGACCGACTCATCCCTAGCTGTGCGCGTGACCGACGCCCTGGCTTCCCTAGCGGAAGGCGAGGCCAATGAGGATGCGCGCCGGGCGGTGCTGGGCGCAGCGGGCGGCTGGGCGGCCAAGGCCGGCGGCGTCCTGCCACCGGGCTTTGCCGCCCGGGTGGCGTCCCTCATCTCCGCCTCCGGCGCGACGTCCGCACCCGCCCGTCGGGACGCCCTGCGGTCGCTGGCGGCCGCGTGCGCGGCCAACCCGGCCCTGGGGTCGGACCCGGCCTTTGGGTCCACCTTGGCACCGCCCCTGCTCAAGCTGGCATCGGAGGGCGCTGCCAAACCCGCCGCCCGGGGCGACGGCGTCGCGGCCGCCCTGGCCGCAGCGGCCGCGCGCCGGGCTGGATGTTCCGCTGCCGCCCCTCTCTTTGACGACGCCTTGCTGGCCAGCCCGGACTGCGGCCTGCTGGCGCCGCTGTCCCTGGCTCGTCTGCCGGCCGAGGACGCCGCCCTGGGCGCGGCCCTGTGCGGGGAGCTGGTGCGGGGCGTGGCCGGCGGGCGTGTGGCGGCCACCCAGGCTGCGCGGGGACTGGCGGCCCTGCAGCTCAGCGCGGTCGCGGCCGTCCGGCGGGCAGCGAATGGCGCGGCATCCACCGCGGTAGCTGCCTCCCCTGACGCCGCGTCCACCGACATGGTGGCCGCCCTGCTGGCCTGGGCGGGCGCGGCGCACGCGGCCCTGCCGCCGGGCGCGGCGGAGGGCGAGGGCGCGGCCGCGGCCCCGCCGTCCGCGACTGAGCTGGCCGACCGGCTGCAGGCGGCCCTGGGGTCGGCCCTGCCCCGTGGGGCGGGCGTGGCGCCGCTGCCCGCGCCCGTGGCGGCGGACGCCTTGCTGCTCGCCCACCATCCGGCCCTGACGGGCCCGCGCCGACAGGCGGGCGCGCCCTGGGCGGCCCTGGTGCGGGCCGGGGCGGGCGCGGGCGTGGCGGCGGGCGTGGAGGCCGACCCTGCGGGGGTCGTGGCCCGCCTCCTGGCCGCCGCGACGGCCGATGCTGGTGATGAAGAAGAGGCGGACGCCACCAGCAGCTCCCTGATGCGCACCGCCGCCTGCTCCGCCCTGGGTGCCGCCGTCGCCGCCGCCGCGGCGGCCGTCTGGCCGGCCCTGCTCCCCGCCCTGGCCGCCGCGGCCGACCGGACTTCCGTCGACGCGCTCAGCGCCGACGAGGTCAAAATCTTCCTGACCCCGCCGGGCGAGCTAGCCCTGGAGGCGGACGCGACGGTGGGCGGCGCCGGCGGTGGCGGTGCCGGCGTGCGCGCCATCGGGAAGGGGCTGGGAGAGCTGCGCCTGGAGGGGGCGGGCTCGACGGGGGCGCCGCCGCCGCGCGCGGCCACTAGCAAGCCGCCCTCGCGCTCCTCTTCCTCGAAGGCCGTCAACGGGACTGGCCGGTCTGCGGTCGGCTCCACCGGTGCCTCCAAGAAGGACGCGGCCGCCCTGTGGCTGGAGGCCGCCCTTGAGGCGGAGGCGAAGGTACGGGCGGTGGTGGCCGCATCTGCGGCGGCCCTCGAGCGCGGCCTGGCCGCAGTCGCTGGGTCCCTTTCCACCCCGGCCGCCCGGGCGTCCGCGGGCACCTCCCCCCTGCTGGGCGAGCTGGCGGGCCTGGTGACACCCCTGCTCGCCTCGCCCGTCGTGGGCGGCCAGGCGGCAGCCACAGCGGCGGCCCTGGCGGCCTGCCTGCCCACGCCCGCCCGGGTCGGGCCGTCCGACCTTGCGTCCGCCCTGGCGTCCGCCGCCCGCGGCCGGAACCCGGCGACCTCGCCCGCCGCGTCAGCCGCCATCCGGGCGCTCGGGGCGGCCTCCCGCCGTGGCGTCGACCTGTCCCCGGCCGCGGGCGAGCTGGTGGCGCCCGCCCTGGCGGCGGTGCTGACTGCGCCGCCACCGCCCAAGGCCGCAACCTCCCGCTCCACCGCAGCCGCTCTCGCGTCCCTGCAGGCGGACGCGATGGACGGGCTGCAAGCGCACGCCGCCCGGGCGACGGGCACAGCCGCCGGCGACCTGGCCCGTGTCCTGTACGCCGCCCTGGACGCCGTGCCCGCGTATGGGGGCGTCATCGGCGGCCTGCTGGGCGGGCTGGCGGCCCGGTCTGTGGGCGGCGGCCTGGCCGGCCTGGCGTCCGGCCTGGCCGCCCGCCTGCCCCGCGTGCGGGCGGCCGCGCTGGCGGCGCTGCCCGGGTCGCCCGACTTGGTGCCGGGTTGCGTGGACGCCCTGCCGCCCGCCCTGGGCGCGGCGCTGTTCGCGGCCACCCGCGACCCTGACGCGGGCGTCGCGGCCGCGGCCGCCGCCCTGTGGGCCTCCCTGGCCCCGCCCGCCCCACCCCCGGCCTCCCTGGCCGACCCGCTCATCGCCCTGCTGTCCAGCCCCGCCGCCGACGTCCGCACCGCGGCGTCGGCCGCCCTGGGTGCCCTGCTGGTCGCGCACGCCGAGAGCCCGGCTGACAGCCCGCGCGCGCCCACCCTGGCCGCCCTGCTCGCCCTGGGCGCCGCCGTCGATGCGTCCCCACCGCCCGCCCGGGCCGCCGCCGCGGCCGCCCTGCAGTCTGCCGCCCCCGCCTGGAGCCTGGACGATGCCATCACCGTCGTCCAGTGGCTGCTGGCGGGTCCCCTGGCGGACGAGGACGAGGCGGTGCGGGCCGCCATGGTCCGGGCGGGCGTGGCCGTCGTGGGCGCGGCCGGCGGCGCGGGCGAGTCCTCCGACGCGGCCGCCCGCCTGCTGCCCGCCGTGGAGGCGGGCCTGGAGGCCGCGACCGCGACATGCGGCGGGGACGAGGACCAGGCGGACGCGCTGCGGTGCGGGGCGGCCGCCCTGCTGGGTGCGGCCGCCTCGCACCTGCCCCCGGGCGACCCCCGGGTCGGGACAGTGCTGGCGACCCTCCTGGACGTCCTGCGCACGCCGTCCGCGTCCGTGCAGGCGATGGCTGCGGACGCGCTGCCCGGGCTGATGCCGGCCCTGGGCGGGCCGGGGCCCCAGAAGGCCCTCCTCGACAAGCTCATTGCGGCCGCCATCGCGCCCGGCGCCTCGTACGGCGACCGCAAGGGCGCCGCCTACGGCTTGGCGGGCGCGGTCAAAGGCCTCGGCCTCTCCGCCGTCAACGGCATGGGCGTCCTGGACGCGGTCAAGGGCGCCATCGGGGACGCCACCGACCCGGGCGCCCGGGAGGGCGGCCTCCTCCTCTTCGAGGCCCTGGTCGACCGGCTGGGCCGCCTCTTCGAACCGTACGTCGTCCAGTGCATGCCGGCCCTGCTGGACCGGTTCGGCGATTCCGCCGCGCCCGTCCGCACCGCCTGCGAGGGCGCGGCCCGGGCGGTCATGGCCGCCCTGTCCTCCCAGGGCGTGAAGCTCACGCTCCCCACCCTGGTCGCGGGCGCGGCCCCCGCCACGGGCACGCACTGGCGGTCCCAGGCCGGGTCGGTCACCATGCTCGGCGCGATGGCGCACTGCGCGCCGCGCCAGCTGGCGACCGCCCTGCCGTCCGTCGTCCCCGCCCTGAGCGCGGCCCTGGCGGACCCGCACCCGCGCGTCGCGGAAGCCGCCAAAGCCGCCCTGGCCGAGGTGGGCGGCGTCGTCCGCAACCCGGAGGTGCGGGGCCTCGCCCCGGCCCTGCTGGCCGCGATCGCCGACCCGGGGGCCGCCGCCCGCCCGGCCCTGGACGCGCTCCTCCGCACCTCCTTCGTCAACACGATCGATGCGGCTTCCCTGGCCCTGGTCGTCCCCGTCCTGCACCGGGGCCTGCGGGACAGGGGGGGCGACGCCAAGAAGCGGGCCGCCCGCATCGTGGGGGCGATGGCCAGCCTGATCGAGGGGCCGAAGGACATGGCGCCCTACGTCCCCCTCCTCCTGCCCGAAGTGCGGGCGGCCCTGGTGGACCCGCACCCGGAGGTCCGCGGCACGGCCGCCAAAGCCCTGGGCGCCATGCTGCGGGGCATGGGCGGGGCCGCCTTCGGTGACGACCTCCTGCCCTGGCTGCTGACCACGCTGGCGGCGGAGGGGGCGGCCGTGGAGCGGAGTGGGGCGGCCCAAGGCCTGGCGGAGGTGCTGGCCGTGCTGGGCCCCGCGCACGCGGACGCGCTGCTGCCCACCATCCTGGCGGGCTGCTCCGCGAAGGCCCCGCCCGCCCGGGAGGGCTCCCTGGCCCTGTTCCGCTTCCTGCCCTCCGCCATGCCGGCCGCGTTCAAGCCCCACCTGGCGGCCGTCCTGCCCGCCGTCCTGGGCGGCCTTGCCGACGACAACGACGGCGTGCGGGAGGCCGCCCTGCTGGCCGCCCGCACGGCGGTCGACCTGTACGCGCGGGACTCGCTCGACCTCCTCCTCCCCGCCGTCGAAGCGGGCGCGGCGGCGGCCTCCTGGCGCATCCGCCAGTCGTCCGTGGAGCTGCTGGGCGACCTGCTGTTCAAGGTGGTCGGCACGTCCGGCCGGGCCCGCGCGGACGGCGCCGGGTCGGACGACGAGGGCGCGTCCACCGACGACCATGGGCGGGCCATCACCGCGGCCTTGGGTGCCGACCGGCGGGCCGAGGTGCTGGGCCTGCTGTACCTGTGCCGGTCCGACGTGGCGGGCGGCGTCCGGTCGGCCGCCCTGCACGTTTGGAAGACGGTCGTCGCCAACACGCCCCGGACGGTGGGGGAGGTCATGCCTGCCCTGATGGCGGCGTGCATTTCAGCGCTCGCCTCATCGTCCGACGACCGGGCCTCCTCCGCGGGGCGGTGCCTGGGCGAGCTGGTGCGCAAGCTGGGCGAGCGCGCCCTGCGCCAGGTGGCGCCCATTTTGGCCAGCGGGCTGAGCGACGCCGACCCGGCCACCCGGCGCGGCGCGGCGGAGGGTGTGCGCGAGCTGGTGGGCAGCGTCCCGCGGTCCGCGCTGGCAGACGCCGCTCCCGGGCTGGTCCCGGCCCTGCAGGCCGCCCTGACGGATGGGGACCCCGGCGTCGCGGCCGCCGCGTCCGCCGCCTTTGGGGCTTTGTTCAAGGGTGGCGCCCCGCCGTCATTGGACGCGGACGATGGCGGGCGTGGGGGGCGCGGGCGCGGCAGCGGCGGCGGCGGTGGCGGCGGCAAAAAGGGTGGTGGTGGTGGTGGTGGCAAGGGCGGCGGGCGGGAGTCCGCCGCGGCCGGCGATGGCGGGTCCTCCTCCAAGGCCGCCGCTGACGCGCTGCTCCCCGGCATGCTGGCCGCCCTGGGCGGGCCGGAGCCGGGCGCGTCGCAGGCCCTGGCCGGCCTGCGCGTCGTGCTGGGCGCCCGCCCCGCGGCCCTGGGCTCGATGCTGCCCGGCCTGCTGGTGCCACCGCTCACTCCCTCCGCGTGCGGGGCGCTGGCGTCCCTGGCGGGGGCGGCGGGGCCGGCCGTGCACGGGCACTTGGGGACGCTCGTCCCCACCCTGCTCACCGCCGCGGCAGCCGAGGGACCGGCCGAAGAGGGCGCGGAGATGCCCGCCGCCGCGGCGCTGGACGCCGTGTGCTCCGCAGTCGCGGAGGACGGGGCCCACCTCCTCATCGCCCACCTGGACGCGGGCCTGGGCGACCGCCCCACCCGGGCCGCCGCCGCGCGCGCCCTGGCGTCGTACGCGGCCTCGCCCGGCCGCCCCGACATGACGGAGCACGTCCCCGGGCTGCTGGCCAGCCTGATCGGACTGCTGGGCGATGAGGAGGAGGACGGCGCCCCGCCAGCGCTGCCGGCTGTCCTGGCCGCCCTGAAGGCCGTTGCGGGCGCCGTCCCAAAAGAGGACGCCCTCTCCCACGCCCGCACCGTGCGGGACGCCTTGTCCGGCGCGGTGGAGCGTGCGGAGCGGCGGCGGCGCAAGACCGGCGGCGGCGGCGGCGGCCCCCCAGCCGCCCTCCTCCCCGGCCTCGCCCTCCCCGGCGCGCTCGCGCCCCTGCTCCCCATTTACCTCCAAGCCGTCCTCCAGGGGTCGGCCGACCTGCGGGAAGTTGCGGCCACGGGGCTTGGCGAGCTGGTGCGGGCGGCCGACCCGGCGGTCCTGCGCCCGCACGTCGTGGGCGTGGCGGGGCCGCTCATCCGTGTCGTGGGCGACCGGTTCCCGCCCGAAGTGCGGTCGGCCATCTTGGGCGCCCTGGGCGCCCTCCTGTCCCGGGCCGGCCCGGGCCTGCGCCCCTTTGTGCCCCAGCTGCAGACCACGTTCGTCAAGGGCCTGGGCGACCCGGCCCGGGGCGTGCGGGTGGCGGCCGCGTCCAACTTGGGCGCCCTTGCCGCGCTCAGCGCGCGGGCGGACGCGCTGGTGGCCGAGCTGGCGTCGGGCGCGGCTGCGGCCGGCGTGGGCGGTGCGTCCCCGCCGCCCGGGGCGCCGCCCACCGCGGCGGGCGGGCCCGAACCCGTGCTGATGGCACTGATGGGGGCGCTAGCCTGCGCCCCGGCCGACAAGCTGACGCCTGAGACGGTGGCCAAGGCGGTCGGCGCGGCGGCGGGCGCGCTCGCGGCCGCGGAGGCCGCGCCAGAGGCGGTGGTACTCTGCGCGGCGGCCGCTTTTGGCGGCGCGGTGTCGCGCCTTGAGGACGACGCGTCCTTCAAGGCTGCCCTGTCGTCCGGCCCCCTGGGCTCGGCCTGGCCGCCCGTCTGCTCCGCGGCCGCCCTGGCGGCCGTCGCCCGGCGCTGCCCGGCCCGGCTGGCCGGGCTTGGCCTCGTGCCGGCGTCCGCGGCCGCGACCGTGGCTTTAGCCCGGGCCGAGGGCAGCCCCGCCCGGTGCGCTGCCGCCCGGGCGGCCGCCTACCTGGGCGCGGCCGAGGTCACGGGGAAGGCCTCTGGCGCCCTGGCCGGAGGCGTCGCGGCGGCGTTGACAGCCTTAGCCGGCCCAGACCAGTCGAGTGACGTCCAGCGGGCGGCCCTGGGCGGCCTGCGCTTCATAGCGGCCCGGGACGACGGGGCCTCGCCGTCGCCTGTCCTGGCGCCCTACTACGGCGACGTTATCACTGCGCTGTGTGCGTTGCTCGCCTCATCCTCGGGCCCCACAAAGCTCGCGGCCGAACGCACGCTCGCGCGCGTGCTCCGCGCGGACGCCTCCCCGGACGCGGCCGTCGCCTTCCTGGCCTCCCCCGCCGCGGGCGCCCTGGCCAAGACGCACCTGACTGAGGCCAATGTGCGCCGCTTTGGGCGGCTGCCCGCGGAAGAGGCGGACGAGGCGGCCGACTTTGGGGAGCCGTGAAGAGATGAAAGAGAGGGAGTTGGTGAGAGGGAGAGAGAGAGAGAGAGAGAGATGATGCAAGGGATGGAGGGAGAAGAGGGTGCTTTGGTGTGTTGAGTCCGCGTCTGCGTGTGTGTTTTCTCCATCTCTCCCTCTCTCTCTCTCTGTCGTCGCGGCAGTGACGGAGTTTGCGCATGTGCGTGTGCGGGCGGGACACGGCGGTGCTTGTATGCTGCTGCTTCTACAGATGTCGCCTCTACTCCTTACGACACCTCAACACCACCAGCCTCTCCTCGTCCGCGCCCCGCTCCAGGGCGACGTGTCCCGGCACGCCCAGCCCCGCCATCGCCTCTAACACTTCGGCCGGTCCATTCTCAGCCACCGTCACGATGAAGGCCTCCCCTCCCCCCGGCGCCAGCAGGGCCGCGATGGACGGCAGGGCCCGGTCGATGACAGCCCGCCCCCGGTGCCCTCCCGCCCAGGCGGCCGCGATGCCGCCGGCGGTCACCTCCTCCGGCGGCGTGGGCACGTATGGCGGGTTGAAGGCCAGGACGTCGATGGAGCCGGTTAGGCGGGACAATAGAGGCCCGGCCAGGTCGGCCAGGACCAGGCCGGCCGGCGACCGGCCATGGCCGCAGGCGGCCAGGGTCGCGCCCGCGTCGCGCGTCGCGGTCGGGCTGAGGTCGACCGCCAGCAGGGCCGGGCAGGCGGGTGCGGGCGGGGCCGTGCCTAACTTGACGCGCGCCGCCGCAGCCTGGCGCGCCAGGGTCAGCAGGGAGGCGGACACGTAGCCGGAGCCGACGCCGAGCTCGAGGCAGCTGAGGGGAAGGGGATGGGGTTGCGGGATGAGGGATGGGACGGAGAGTGCGAGGCGCTCTCTCGCCTCCCTTTCACTCGCTCGCCTGCAAACTCACAGTGTGGGCGGCCGGTCCAGCCAGGTGGTCGCGGCCGCGGCGGCCAGGGCGTCGACCAGGGCGAAGGAGTCCTGTTGGTGGATGGATGGATGGAGAGAGAGGGAGCGAGGTTGAGTGTTTCGGCCGCGCCGCACCCCTGGCCAGCAGGACGTCGCACGCCCTTTAGCCTCCCCTCCACACAAAACGCACGTCCGAAGGCTCGTACGTCTCGCCTCTGATGGCTGTGACCAGTCTGACGTCCGCCATTTTCGAGAGGCGGCGCGCGCGCGGGAGCCCCCTGTAAAAACTTCGTTCTGCCATTGGCCGCTCGCGCCGTCGCCCACCGCTTCTCGTTCACATTGTGTCTCAGCACGGGTGGCGCCCACACGCCACCCTCGATCACACACGCATGGCAGGCCTGTGCGTTCTGAACGTCTCATGAGCGCTGTCTCCACCCCTCGGACCGCCTTGCACGCCGCGGCGGGCCCGTTGCGCGGCGGGCCCGCCCCCACCGGCACGCTCGCCCAGCCGGCCCCGCCCTTGCGGCCGAGGGCGCCGCTGCGGGTGCTGACGGCCGCGCACATAGGTAGCGGGGCGCACTTGCGACGCCCTGGTGAGTGGCGGAGTGGGGTTGCGGAGGCAGGCTGTGGGGGCGGGGTGAATGGCAGACGGGCATGGGCCGACGTCGCGCGGTCGCGCTGCTCTGAGCATAACTGCGCCCCCCCCCCCCCCCCCCCCCCCCCCCCCCCCCCCCCCCCCCCCCCCCCCCCCCCCCCCGCGCCCACCCCCCCCGA
>Ga0114918_10005674_pt1 | contig 10680 bp, 9 predicted proteins | sample LantaG_FD_87015 | JGI IMG/M metagenome (GOLD analysis project Ga0114918, IMG submission 87015) | Deep subsurface microbial communities from Baltic Sea to uncover new lineages of life (NeLLi) - Landsort_02402 metaG | ecosystem: Environmental > Aquatic > Marine > Oceanic > Sediment | place: Baltic... | reverse complement strand
TTTTTTTTTTTTTTTTTTTTTTTTTTTTTTTTCCGGTCGCGCGAGCCGCCGCCGCTCGCTCGCCGCCGCCGTCTTTCTGCCGTCTTGAATTCTCTTTCCCCCCAATTCAACCTACCTTCTGCGTCGTGTACCTCGACGGCGTGCCACCCTCGGCGCGCGCCTCGGTGCACTCGAGCGTGACGATGCAGCGGATTCCTGAGAGAGGCGAGGGATCGGAGGGGAGAGAAGAAGAGAGGAAGAGGAAGAAAAAGAGGTCAGCTGAAGAAGAGAAAATCGCCGTGGCTAGTTTGGCTCGAAAGAGGGAGATGGCAAGGGGCGGTGCTGGTGTTGGAAGAGCTTGTTCTTCCATTCTTTTTTCGCGATCGTGCAGATCTTGATGCTTTATTTCGTTCGGCGGCAAGAAAAACAAGAGAAAAAGCGCGGAAGAAGCGCGGGCGCGCCGTCAAAGATGCGACATTGCGCTCACCCTTCTTCTTCGCCATCGTGACGACGCTGCGGCTGCCCGAGGTCGAGGTGGCCGCCGGGGAGCGCGAGGGGGCCGCGATGGTCATGCGGGTTCCCCAGACGGAGGACTTGAGGAGGGCGCTCATGGTTGCGTGGAGCGCGAGAGGTAAAAAGAGGAGGAGAAGAGAGGAAAAAAAAAAGAAGTGAAAAGGAGCAAAGTGAAGTTTTTTTTTCATTTTTTTCCTCGAGTCGAGGATGTTTCGACAAACTTGGACAAACGTTCGATGATCCGACTCCGCGTCCGCTCCCTTTCGGACGCCTCTACAGTCCGCTGCGAGCTCGCACCGGGCTCGACACCGCAGCAGCTGCGTCAGGTGCTCGATTTGGACCCTGAAGCGCAGTTGAGCCTCGACAAAAAGGTACGGACGGAAAGAAGAGAAAAGAGCGGAAGAGGCATGCGTCGTCGGTTTTCCATCGTCCTTTCTTAACCCCGACCTCTCCTCTTCACCAAAACCCGCAACCACAACCAACAAACACCAGACCCCGCTCCCCGAGGGCCAGCCCCTGGACGTGCGCAGCGGCGACCTGGTATACGTCGCGGCCGATCTGAAAAAGGCGACAGAGGGAGGAATACGAGGAGAGAAAGAAGAAGAAGGGATGAAAGAAGACCTCCTTCCCTCTCCTCAGCCTTCTTCTTCTCCTTCTTCCTCCTCCCCACTTCCACCGCCGCTGCCCCGCTCCGCGCACGGGGAGACGCTGGCCGAGGCCTCTGGCGTTCCCTCTGTCGTACGATACGCGCTGTGGTCGCTGGAGAAGGCGGAGAGAGTCGAACAAGAAGAAGAAGAAGACGGAGGAGCAAAGGAAAAGTCTTCTTCTTCCACGTCTTCTTCTTCAACACCTCCTCCTCCTCGCTCTTCCCTCCTCGCTGCGCTCCCACCGGAGAAGAGGCAGCTGTTCCGCCTGCTGGCCGTGGCGCACGCGGCTCTGCTGGAGACCGGGAGGTGCTGGCCGGAAGGAGAGGAGGAAGAAGAGGAAGCGGAGGAAACGGGAGAAAAAAAGAAGGAAACGAAAGAAGCGTTTGCTCGCACGCTCTCGCTGCCGCGCCGCTTCCTCTCTTCTCTCTCGGCTTCTTCTTCCTCGAGTTCCTCTTCTTCTTCCTTCCCGCCCCTGTTCTACTCCACGCTGCGCGGGGCCGCAGGGCAGACGGAGCCCCCTCCGCGCGCCTCCCTGCGCGTCACCTCGCTCGGGGGGGCCTTCGCACTCGTCTCCGCCGGGATCGAAGGAGCCTTCGCCGCCGCCGCTGCTTCTTCTTCGAAGAAGAAGAACCTCGCTTCTTCCTCCTTCCCGGCCGCCTTCTCGCTCACGGTCAAGCTCGCCGACCACTTCGACGGGCAGGGGGCCCCGCGGACGGACGGCGAGAAGGGAGAGAGGAAGAAAAAGTTGTGGCAACTGCTTTGCGACGAGATAGCTTCGCCGCTCGCCGCGTCGGCGGCCGCCTCGAGGTCGCTGTCGCCGCACGAGGCGTCGCTGCCGGGGCTGCCCGACGATTTGTTGCGCGAGGTGCTGCTGCGGTTGCTCCCCGTCGGCCGCGAGGGGGAGCCGCCGCAACAGCAGCAGCAACAGCAGCGCCGCTTCGAGCTCTACGGCGAGAGGGAGCGTGGGAGCAGCAGGAGCCGCAACGCCCTCCTTCTCAGGTTGCTGATGAGACCGCAGTCTTCGCGAGCGCAGGAGGCGCGGCGTCGGAGGGAGGAGCGGTGGGAGGAGAAGCTGCTCCTTTTTTATTCGCAAGAGGAATTTCCCTGAAATTTTTTTGAAAAAATGAAAAATGTTGTCTTTTTTCTTTGCCGAGTTTTTTTCCCCACTTTTTATCATTTCTCTTTCTCTCCTCTTCTCTCGCTCTCTCGCCCCGCCCAATGCGCTGCGCCGCCGCGGCCAGCAGGGCCCTCCGCTCGCTCGCGATGTCGACGACGCGCGCCATGCTGCCAGCTCCACCGGCGGCGAGAATCCTCCACCCTCCCCGCGCCGGCGTCGTCGCGTTTCGGAACAGATTGAACCGACGGCTAAGAAGCTTTCCGACCTCCTCTTCGACCTCTGCTTCCTCCTCCGCTTCCTCCTCCGCTTCCTCCTCCGCTCCCCCTTCGTCGACCTCCGAGGACCTCGCCTCCTGGCTCGAGGCCCGCGGAGGCGCCGCCCCTCTCGACCGCGTCGCCGTCTTCGCCGAGGGCGCCTCGAAAGGTTTGGCCCTGCGCTGCGTGTCCGGAGCGAGGGCCAACGAGATTTTGATCCGCCTGCCTTCGAGCTGCTTGCTCCACGGCGACGGCGGCGACGGCGACGACGGCGACGACGAAAGTGCTTCTTCATCCTGCTCCTCTTCGCTCCTCCCGCCAGAGGTCGAGGCGGCGGTCTCCCGCCTCTGCGAGCGCGTCCCCGCGGAGCTCTGGGGCGCGCGCCTCGCCCTTCGCCTCCTGGCTCACAGAGCGGCGGGCGAGTCCTCTCCTTTAGCCCCCTATCTCAGAGCGCTGCCAACCGGAGTCCCGGGAGTCCCGATCTTTTTCCCGAAAGAGGCCATCGACACCCTGAACGAATACGCGCCCGTGGGCTCCCAGGTCCTGAAGAGGTGTCGCTTTCTGGCCACTTTCGTGCAGCAGGAGGGGCTCGACAAAGCAGCAGAGGGCTCGGACGCGGCCCTGGCCTTCTCCGGAGCGAAAGTCGACGCCAACGCTCTGGCCTGGGCTTTCTCAGTTGTCTCCTCCCGCGCCTTCAGGGTCCGCGGGGAGGCCCGAGCCCCTTCCTGCCTGCCCCTGATTGACATGGCGAACCACAATTTCGCCCCCACGGCCAAGGTGGTGCCGTGGCGAGAAGGAGGAGGAGGAGGAAGCGGAGGAGGAGAAGGAGGAAACAAAAACAACTCCGGTGTCGCGCTCGTCGCCGCGACAGACCTCGAGCCCGGAACGCCCCTCACGCTCAATTACGGCGCCCTGCCCTCGGACTTTTTCCTGCTTGACTACGGCTTCTTCCTCCCTTACCCGGGCAACCCCTTTGACGTCGTCAAGCTGCGGTGGAGCCAGGCCTTGGTGGATGCCTCGGCGGAATTCGCTCGAGTCAAAATGCCCGGCGGAGCGACTTCTTCTCTGTCGTCTTCGTCGTGGAAAGCTACTATACTCGCGCCTCTGTCCTTACAGTCAGACCCTGAGGTGCAGGTGCTTGCTGGCGCACCCTGGGTCGACAGGAGGTTCCTGGCCGCGGCGAGGGTGGCCGCGGCGGGCTCGCAGGCCGACATAAGGGGAAGGAGCCTGAGCTTGACTTCTAGTTCCGGATTCGCTTCTTCGTCGTCTTCGAAATCGGATCCTTCTCTCGCAGATCTCGACAAAGGTTACTTGACAGACCCCGCCGCCGAGGCCAGGGCTCTTCGGTTGTTGGGAGGCGCGTGCCTGCTCTCTCTGTCCTCTTTTCCAACGACCCCGGAGCAAGACAGGGCGGTCCTGGCTCTGAGCCCCGGGGAGGAAGGGTTTTTGAGCAACGCCGACGAGCTCGCCGCGAGGAGGTTCATCCTGTCGAAGAAGGAAATCCTCGAGAGGGCTGCCAAAGAGATGGGGGCGAGGGCGAGGGCCGCCGCGGCGAGGGCGAAAGGGGGGAGCGGGGGTGGAGGGGGTGGTGGAGGAGGAGGGGGAGGGGGAGAGAAGGGGAAAGGCTTTGGGAAAAAGTAAAAAAATAATAATGAAAAAACGAAAAAACGAAACAACTTGTCGCGCCTCTCTCTCTTCTTTTTCCTCATGCTCTTGCTCTTTCTATCGCTCCCCCAGCCGCCGTGGCCACCGAGCCCAAAAACAACAATTCGAAGGCAGAAATCAGGGGATGGGAAGCACACTATTTACAACTCTCTCTCAATGTTTTTTTTTGGGTTTTTAAAAATTTATTTCATCTTTTTTCTCTCTTTCTCTCTTCTTTCTCGTTCAAAAATCCTCTCTCTCTCTTCTTCTTCTTGCTCTACAGCGGCGCAGCCTCCCTCGCGTCCGCGGCGCCCAGGTCCAGCCCGAAGTCGTCCACGACGTTCGTCGCCGTCAGCAGCACGAATTCGCCGCCGTCGTCCTCTCCCGAAAGCGGCTGGAAGTAGGCGTCTGCTGCTGCTGCGGCGGCGGAAGAAGAAGAAGAAACGCCGCCGCCGCGCGCGTTGCCGATTCCGCTCACCGTCGCTTTCGCTTTGTCGACGACAAAGACGCAGGCGTCGAGAGCGACGCCCGCCGCTGCACCCAACGCCGCGACGACGCCCTCGACGCCGCCACCGCGCTCCGCCGAGGCCCTCATCAGAGAGATCCCCGCGACGGCCACAAAGGCCAAAGCAGCAAAGGAAGCGACGGTGGCAGCAAACGCGTGCAAGAAGCCACCTTTTTTGAAGAAACCTCCTCCGCCGCCGCTTCCTCCTCCGGGTCGCCACCTCCCTTTCCCGCCTCCCTTTCCGTCAGTGTCCGGGATCACGGCGGCCACGCCAGTGCAGACGTCGTCGTGGACCAGCCTGAGACCGGTACTGGAGGCGCGGTAGCCCCTCTCTGAGAGCAAGGGGCAAGCATTCCTGTCGTCGAAGCCGGAGACCTTGACGCAGCGTTTTTTCCCGCTTCCGAGCGGAGAAGCAGCGCTCTTGTCCTTGTCTGCGCCTCCGCCGCCGAAGAGGAAGGCGTCCTCGAAGAGCTGCCCCAGGGCAGAGACCGGCTCGAACCCGAACTCGCACTCGACGTCGTCCGATGTGCACTGGCACTTGGGGAAGTTGCTCGGGTCGGCCGACCGGGCAATGGCGCTGCCGTCGGTGTTGCCCGCCGTCGACGTTTTGGGGGCGGCGGCGGAACCCGAGGCGTCGCCGTCGGCGAGCTTGTTGAAGCAGTGGGCTCCCGGGATCTTGCGCTTGACGGACACGTCCGCTCCGAGCAGGCAGCCTCCGGGTCCCCCACCGGAGGCGATGGCAGGGTGCCAGTCCTCATAGTCGCTCTTCTGGCACTCTCGCCAGCCCTCGGAGGAGGAGGAGGAGGAGGAAGAGGAAGAGCTCGAAACGAGGGCCTTGACGTCGATGACAAACATTCGGCCGGGGGCCCCAAAGGAGCGGGTTCCGGCGGCGGCGGGGCTTCCTCCGGAGCTGCCGCCGCTGCTGCTCCCTTCCCAGGTGCAGCCCTGGTGGGCGCCGACGCGGCAGGCCTTGCCGTGGACCTGTTGAGTTGAGTCGAGTCGAGTTGGTTGGGGGTTGAGAGAGAGAGAGAGATATAAAGGAAGAGAGAAAAAATTTTGAGTTTTTTTTTTTTTTTTTGTTAGAAAAAAAAAAAAAAAAACTCTCCAAAAAAACTCCTCCTTCCTCTCACCACAAAGACGTGCGCGGCGCCGTCGGGCTCCACGCGGATGTTCTGGACGTCGATGGCCTCGGAGAGGCGGACCTCATGGAAGCAGTGGCCTGATTGGCGAGTTTGGAGGAAAGAAACGAGTGAGTCTTTTTTTTTTTTTTTGAAGAAGAAGAAACGAAAAAAAAAACCTCTCTTCTCCTTCTCTCTTCTCTTCTCTCCTTACCTCCATCCGCGCTGAACGAGATCGTGTCCGTGGGACCATCGGCCTCGTGCCTCGCAGACAGGATCACGCCCCCGGAGTTGCCGAACTCGTAGATCGATGCCCGGGGGGCGACGTCGGTCCACGACCTCCCCCCGTCGCGCGACAGCCAGGTACATAAAGAGTCCGCTGCCGAGTCGAGGTGCGGCCCGGCGTTGCCCACGGCCATGACGACTCCGGGGGCCGAGGAGTGGGAGTAGAAGGCGGGTCGACCGGAGGGGCCGTCGTGCCAGGAGGAAGGGCCGTGGAGGTGGAGGGCACAGGAGGGATCGACGGTGGAAGAGTCCGACGAAGAAGGGGTGCAGCGGGCGCAGGCAGCGTGGGTGAAGTGGCGCGGCGGGGAGAGGTCCTTCCAGGCGCCTCCGCCGTTGAACGTCACGCGCGTCCTGACGCGCTCCGAGTACCTGTCGCTGCCGAATCCATGCCCCGAAGAGCTTGGGTGCCCTCTCGCTCCGTCGCCTCGAGGCGGCCTCTGCTGCCCTCCACCTCCGCCTCCACCTCCACCTAGCATCGCGTCCGCGTCCAATTGGTTTGCCAGCCACACACCGGGCAGCCCCTCGACGCGCGCGACGTCAGACGCCTGGAACGCGCGGTAGGCCCGAGGCAGGCTCAGCGAGAAGGCCCCCGCCGCGTCCCCGCCCCCGGGGGCGTAGACGTTGCCCACGGGGGCGCGCGCAGCGGCAGGCTCCTGCTCGTCGTGGTCGACGACGAGCAACGCGGCGCGCTCGTCGTGGGTCCTGAGGAGCGAGTACCCCAGATCCAGATCCCTCGACGGCAGGCACGCCTGCGAGAAGGTGTTGCCCGCGTCGCGAGAGGTGTACAGCACCACGTTGGAGGCCCCCGCGCCGCGGGGAACGGCGCGTGGCCTCCCGTCGGGGTGCGTCGGGCAGCTGGCGGGGGCGGCGACGTAGAGCGTCTCTCCGACGACCTCTACCTGGTTGCCGCACGCCGCGACCTTCTGGTGGGGCCTAGCAAACCACGAGTCCGAGGAGACGAAGTGGAGGTCGACGTCCCAGCCCGGGTAGACCCCCTTCATTGCGTTTTTGGACTCGTAGGCCGTGGCGAGCACCGTGGGATCGGCGGATTCGGGGTTCTTGCGTGCTTTTGCGATCGAAGAAGGGTCGTGCTTTTTCAGAGAGGCCCCCCAGTCGAAGTCCCAGAAGGAGGCGACTCGGCCTTTCGAGTTCTGGGTGAGGTTTTGCCAGGTGAGGCCTGGGAAGGATTGAAGGGGGGGTGGGGATGGAGAGAGAGAGAGAGAGAGAGAGAGAGAGAGAGTTAGGGAGAAGGGAGAGAGGGAAAGAAGAGAAGCGGAGAGAAAGGAACGAAAAAAGAAGAAAGAAAACACTACGAAAAACGAAAACCAATCCTCACCGTGGTCCCTTGTCGCAAACAGGTCAAAGGCGCACCACTTGCCCCCCGGCCCCCCTCCAGGCCCTCGCCCGTGGCACTCGGGCCTCCTCGACTTCGACAAGAGCCAAGCAGGGTTGTGAGGGTGGGCCTTGAACTCGGACCACCACCCGACGGTGCTCCCTTCCCCGGGAGTCGGCGCTCGCAGAAAGGTGCGTCCCGCGTCCTTCGTCAGGTAGTGCGAGCTCCCGGCCCCCTGGACCAGGACGGTTTCGGGTGCCATGGGTCCGCCCCAGAGCACGTCGACGACGCCGCGCATGGTCGAGGGGGCTCCCGTCGGGGGCTCGTCGAAGACGCCGGGGAGGCGGTCGGAGATGTCCTTCCAAGAACCCTCGCGGCCGCGGTCGTCGCTCCAGAAGAGTCTGCCGCCGACGGATCCGGCGGTGGGCTCGGTGACGGCGAAGACGAAGCGGTCAGCGTCCTCGGGGGCCTTTCCCGCCCAGGTGAGGTCCGCGATGGGGCTCGGGGTGGAGACCTGAGAGAGATTGGTAGTGGGGGTGGAGGCGGAGAGAGAAAGAAAGAGAGAAAGAAGAGGGAGAAGGGTCGAAAGGTCGAGGAGAGAAGCGGAAAGGTGAGCGGGACGAAATCGAAAAAAGAGATGCGCGAGGTTTTCGCATCCCTCTCCCCCAGATTCGGCTCGAAACCGAGGAGACGACAGTGCGCTTTCGGTGTGGATGGAGATGAACTAATATGCTCTCTATCTTGCGAGGGATAGATGTGCTTGGAAGAGGGTGCGTGGAGCTCGCCGCGGTGGTGCTTCGATGGGTAATGCCCATTGGCTAGATAGATTGCGTCGTTGTCGCGTTTTGACTAACGAAAGAAGCACCTTCTTCTTCTTCTTCTTCTGTGTCCTTACCGGCTTGAGCGTGGAGCCGTCGAGCGGGTAGACGTGGGACTCGCACTGGGATGTGCCGTCGCCGTCGTCGTAGGCGGCGGAGGTCGTGGAGACGGCCAGGAGGAGGACGAAGGGAAGGAGCGCGAGGAGCGGCATGCCGCGTGCCCTCGAGCGTCGTCGAGCGATGATGCCGACGCTCATGGCTTCTTTCTTTTCTCGCTCTCTCGTGTTTTATTCGCTCTCTTGTTGCGTACGCGCCAAGCAAGCGCGCTCTCGAAAAAGAGAGAGCGGCTGGCGAGCGCGCAAGCGAGAGAGGAGCCGAGCGACTACGAACAAGCGCTCGACACGAGTTTTTTTTCTTTTTTTCTTCCCTTTGTTTGTGTGCTCTCACTAGTCTCGTTTCCACTTGAAATTTTCATCATCAAAATTTTTTCAATGCCGCTCCTCCACCTCCTCGCCACGGCCACCCCGCCACCTCCCAAGCCACCGCCTCTCTCCTCTTCTCCTTCCCCGCGCAAGGTCGCCGAGACCGCCCGCAAGCGCCTCGCCAAAGAGGCTCTCAAGAAGCAGGAGAAGAAGCAGCAAGAGAACAAGCGCAAGGACTCCAGGAATTCGAATGCGAATGCGAATTCGGCAAACTCGGCGACGGCTAGCCGGAGGACGCCAAAGTCGCTCCTCTCGGCCTCGACCTCGCAGACCCTCCGCAGCCTCTCGGCACGCCCCAAGCGCGCCCTGGGCCAGAACTTCGTGGTCGACGAGCAGGTCCTCGACAGCGTCATGAGGGCCGCTTTGGGCGGCGGAAGCGGAAGTGGATCTTCTTCTTCTTCTTCTTCTTCTTCTTCTTCTTCTTCTGTCGGCGTGTTGGAGGTCGGGCCGGGCACGGGCAACCTCACGCGGAGGCTGCTCGAGTTTTCGTCGAAGTCTTCCTCTTCGAACTCTTTCGTCGTCACCGCCCTCATCGCCGTGGAGAAGGACGACGCCCTCTCGGAGAACCTGCGGAACACGCTCGTGGCGGAGGAGCCGCGCGTCAAGCTCATCCACGAGGATTTCTTGAGGGTGAACCTGCCAGTAGAGGTCCAGGCGCTGCGGGAGCGGGCGGCGGCCGCGAGCGCTGCTTCGACCTCGACCTCGACCTCTTCTTCTTCTTCGACCTCGACCTCGACCTCTTCTTCTCCTTCTCCTCCCCAGCCCCTCCTCCCGCGCGCTGTCGTCGTCGCCAACCTCCCCTACAACATCACCTCCGACGCCCTCCGGCTCCTGCTCCCGCTGGGGGACTCGATCAGCGACGTCTTCCTGATGCTGCAGGACGAGGCTGCTCAAAGGCTGGCCGGCGCGAGGGAGGGCGACGCCGACTGGCGCGGCGCGTCGGCGCTCGCGCGGTATTTCTCCGACCCCGAAGTGCTCTTCGGGATCCCCGCCAAATGCTTCTTGCCGCCTCCGAGGGTCGACTCCGCGCTGGTGCGGTTCAAACTGAAAAGACCGGAGGAGAGGGTGCCGAGGGCGACCGACGAGAAGCTCTTGAAAGCCGTGATACGGGCAGCGTTCGCTCAGCGGCGCAAGGCGCTCAAGAACTCGCTTGGCGCGCTCGTCGGCGCAGAGGCGGCGGCGGCGGCCGTGGCCGCGGCCGGGCTCGACCCGCTGTCGGCGAGGGCGGACGCCGTGGGGGTGCCGGCGTTCGTGGATATCGCGAACGCGATCGCGGAGGCGACGGACCCGGAGGTGCTGGCCGCGGTGGCGGTGGAGGAAGAAGGAGAAGAGGAAGGAGAGGAGGAAGCAGAAGAGGAAGAAGAGGTGCAAGGCGTCGAAGAGCGATGAGAGAAGAAAAGAAAAAGAAAAGATTTTTTTTGTAAAAATTGAAAAAAGAAAAAAAGAAAATGACCCCCGCACTTTTATCTCTCCGCTGTTGCTGCTGTTCTTTTTACATTGTAAAAAAGGAAGAAAGGAAGGAAGGAAGGAAGGAAAGAAAAACTCTATCAGTCCCTCGACTGCCTCCCGGCCACCTTGAGCACGGGAAGGTCCAAGTGCTCCTCGTCCAAAAACACCCCGGGGGGCAGCGCCAGCGACCTCAGCGCCACGCGCTCCCCGAGCTCCAGGTGGGAGGCGTCGACCTCGATCGAGCGAGGGATGATGATCGAAGCAGAAGAAGAGTTCGAAGAAGAAGAAGAGGAAGAGGAAGAGCTCGAGCTCGAACCGACCTCGCACCGCAGCTTGACGTCCCTGCGGATCAGGTTGAGGAACCCGCCACGCTTCACTCCCGGGGCCGTCGCCGCTCCCAGGACGACGATGGGGACTCGGACCGTGATGGACTTTTTGATCTCGGGAGTCGCTGCTGCTGCTCTCGTCGCTGCTGTTTCCGAAGAAGAAGAAGAAGAAGAAGAAGAGGAGGAGGAGGAGGAGGAGGGGGAGGAGGA
>Ga0114918_10005673_pt1 | contig 10680 bp, 12 predicted proteins | sample LantaG_FD_87015 | JGI IMG/M metagenome (GOLD analysis project Ga0114918, IMG submission 87015) | Deep subsurface microbial communities from Baltic Sea to uncover new lineages of life (NeLLi) - Landsort_02402 metaG | ecosystem: Environmental > Aquatic > Marine > Oceanic > Sediment | place... | reverse complement strand
TGCATTAAAGCATGTTAATTGGTGTGAATATAATGTAAAAAGTGCAATTAATATAAATATTTTAGCTAATTTAGAATTGATAAATTATTTAGATAAAAATAATAAAAAATTTATACATATTAGTTCAGATAAAGCTATATATCCTCAAAATATTTATGCGTTAACGAAGCAATTTACAGATTACATTATTAAAATATATGGTTTCAAATTTGTAAGAGGAGTAAATTTTCTTAATTCTCAGGGAAGTGTGTTAGATATATGGCATCAACAAAAACTTTATAATAGACCATTTACTTTAGTTAGTGATAAAAATTGTAGAAGATATTTTATGACAATTTCTCAGATGTCAGAGATCGTTAAAACGGCTATAGAAGATAATTCTAAAAAGATAGAATATTTGCCAGATAAAATATATGATGTTGGAATTCATGATTTATTTGAAGCTTATTTAAAAATAAACAATATAGAAAAATATAAAATTAACAAGATTATTTTGCCCAAAACAGAAAAATTAGTTGAAGATTTAAATTTTAAACCTAAGATAGTTAAAATGGAAAATAAAGATGATATTATTAAATTATTAATTACAAAAATAAAGGAAGCAAAGTGAATAAAAAAGAGATAAAAGGATCTCATGTTCTTATAATCGGGTCTGGTTCAACTCTTTTGGATTACGATAAAGAGATAAAATATTTTATTAAAAATAATGATGTAATTACTTTTGGATGTAATAATATGCATCATATATTAACTCCAGATTATCATTTTTGGACAGATAAATCAAGATATAAAAAATTTGGGAAAAATATGTCTAAAAAATCTATTGCAGTTTTTTCTTCTGTTTTTAATAAAAAATTAATTTCTAAACATTGGAATAGGAAATATCTTAATTTTACTTATAAAAATAGAAAGCCTAAAGATATATATACTTTGCCAAAAATAAAATATAAAAATAAGATAATGTATGGGAGGTTTAGGACTGTTGGATCTATATCTATTTTTTATGCTTATATAAAAAAAGCATCAAAAATTAGTGTTGTAGGTATGGATGGATATACTTTATATTCAGAGAAAGATTTAGAAGACAAAAACAATAGACAACATTGTTATGGAGAAAAAGGTTATACCGACTTATCTAAAAAAGAAATAAATCAGAAATTACAAAAGAATAAAGAAAAAATAAAGTCGTTTTATGAATTTGAAAGGACAAAAGATATACAAATTTATAAATGTTTAAAAGCTCTTAGTGAATATGGTATAAACTTTGAGATATTAACTCCAACTGTTTACAAAAAATTTTATAATTATGAAATTTTTAAAAAAATGATAATAAATAAGGAAAAAGAATAATGACAATTGAAAATAGGAAATATAAGAATTATGATAAATATTTGTTTCATCAAGCCAAAAAATTAGATATTGGAATTAAAAAAAAGGTAAAAAAATTCTTACCTAGTCATTTTAATAATGATGTTAAGTCATTTAAAAAAAGAATTACAGGGTTTCAACAGTATGTAAAAGGGGATGGTATTTTATGTCTTGGAGCAAGATTAGGATCAGAAGTTTGTGCTTTTAGGGAATTAGGATTTGAAAATTCTATTGGTATAGATTTAAATCCAGGTGCAGATAACAAATATGTTGTTAAAGGAGATTTTCATAAAATGCCATTTGATAATTGTTCTTTTGATTGTATATATTCTAATTGCATAGATCATGCATGGAATTTAAAAAAATTATCTAAAGAAATTCATAGAATTTTGAAAAAAGATGGAATGTTAATTTTGGAAATTGATCATTTGGTTAAAAAGACAAAAAAAGATCGTAAAGAGTTGCTCACAAAGGCAAGCAAATACGAATCTGTTATGTGGGATGATTTTAAGGATATAAAAAAAAGTTTTAAAGAATTTAAATTTATTACTAAATTTGTTGGAGTGTATGATATATTTTTAGTAGCGATTTTTAAAAAGGAAAACTAAAAAACAATGAAATATTGTAAAAAATGTTTAATGCCCGATACTAGACCTGGTATAGTATTTCATGAAGATGGAGTGTGCTCTCCTTGTAAAAATTATGAAAAACAAAAACATATTGATTGGGATATTAGGCATCATGAATTAGAACAGTTGTGTAGTAAATATAGGGGAAAATATAAAAATGGATATGATTGTGCGATAGCTGTTTCTGGGGGAAAAGATTCATATTTTCAAGTATATTATATGAAAGAAGTTATGGGTATGAATCCTGTTCTTTTGAGTGTTCAAAATATAGAATGGACAGAAACTGGTAGAAAAAATTTACTTAATTTATCTGATGTTTTTAATTGTGATTTAATTTCTACTATTCCTAATGTTAATTTAACAAGAAGAATGATGAGAAAGGCGTTCATAGAAATTGGTTCTCCTACTTGGTATATAGACTCTTTAATTTATGCTTATCCATACAAAATGGCAATGCAATTAGGATTGCATTTGTTGGTTTATGGAGAAAATATTAATTATACTTATGGAGGAGAACATAATAAAGAGACATCTTCTGCAATGTTACAACCATTAAATGATGTTGTAAAGCCTATTTGGAAAAGATGGCTAAAAGATGGAGATATTACCGAAAAAGAATTAGAGTCATCTAAACAACCATCTTTAGAAAAATGTTATGAAAATAAATTAGATCCTATTTATTTAAGTTATTTTACTTTTTGGGATAGTCATTATAATTATAAATTAGCAAAAAGATGGGGATTTCAACACTTGTCTCATGAATATGTTCGAGAGGGGACATTTGAGCAATACGATCAAATTGATTCAATAAGTTATTTAATAAATCCTTATTTAAAATATCCAAAATTTGGACATGCTTCGGCTACAGATTATGCTTCAAAATGGATTAGATATGGACTATCTACAAGAGAAGAAATGATACCTTTTGTTAATAAACATGATGGAATTTTAGATCAAGGAGTTGTAGAAAAATTTTGTAATTTTATAAGTATGTCTCCAAATTGTTTTTGGAATATTATGGATAAATGGTATAATACTAATTTATTTAAACAAGATAAAAATGGAGTATGGACTCCTAAATTTAAGGTTGGAGAAGGTTTGCTTGGAGAGAAAGTATAATGAAAAAGATAAAAGACAGTCATGTTTTGGTGATTGGCTCTGGACCTAGTATTAAAAAATATTGGAATAAAATAGAAAATTTTATTAACAATAATAATTTGGTTATTTTTGGATGTAATTATGTGACAAATTTTATTATTCCTGATTATCATTTTTGGGGATCGACTAAAAGATTAAAAAAGTATGGTAAATTTATTAATAAAAAATCTGTTGTTGTTACTTCTGAACATTTACCCAAAAATGAAATAAGAAAATATTGGAAAGGAAAATATAAAACATTTAAAATTGTTGAAAGAAGATGGAAACGAGGTTCAGAAAATAAAGAATCTAAAGAATATAAGCGTTGTCGAGTTTACTACAAAAATGGAAAAATGTTTGGATGTTTTTATGATATTTCTTCAGAAGCTATTTTTTATGCATATGTTCAAGGAGCATCAAAGATTACTGTTGTTGGAAATGATGGGTATACTTTGTATCCTGAGAAGGATTTAGATCAAGGCAAAGAAAGTCAGCATTGCTATGGGGAAGGACATACCGATGGTTATACTTACCAATATTGTAAAAGAAAAGATTGGGATAAATATAGAACTTTGAATTTGTTATATAAATATGGGAAAAAAAGATATGGATTTGGATTTAAAATAATTACTCCAACGATTTATGATAGGTTTTACGATTCAATGATATTAAATATAGAAAACAATTCTAAATGGCAAAAGTGGAAAGAACCAAAGAAAAAAGAATATAAAAAAATGTATGTTAAATATTTAAAAAATAGAAAAATAGGAAGAGACAAAGATAAAATAAAATAGTAGGAGACAAAAATGAAAACTTATATTGGAATAATACCAGCAAGATATCAATCATCTCGTTTTCCTGGCAAACCTTTATGTGACATACTAGGAAAACCTATGATTCAAAGGGTTTATGAATCCGTAATGAAATGGGATAATTGGAAAAAAGTTTATGTAGCTACTGATAGTAAAGAAATATTTAATAGGTGTAAAGAAATTAATATTCCATGTCTTATTACTAGAGGAGATCATACAGATTGCTTAGATAGAGCTGCAGAAGTTGTTGATATTTTAGAAAAGAAAGAAGAAGGTAGTGATAAGTATATAGTTATTCAAGGAGATGAACCTTTGTTTGATGTAAGAACTTTAAATGTTGATTTATCCCCATCGATAGTTAATTTTTATACAGAAGTTGTTGATTTATCTGAAAAATATGATACAAATACTGTTAAAGTTATAGTGTCTAAAAATAATAAAGCTATTTATTTTTCTCGTTATAGTATTCCATATCATGATGAAAAAACAAAAAGGATTTATGATGAAGTTGTTATTTATAAGCAAATATGTGCATATTTATTTACAGGAGAAATGTTAAAAATTTATACTAATTTAAAATCTACTTCTTTAGAGAATATGGAGGGAATAGGATTAAATAGATTAATTGAGAATGATATAGAAATACATATGAGACATACATCATATGATAGTATTGGAGTGGATGTTCCCGAAGATAGAGATAGGGCAATATTGTTGATGAAAGAATATTATGCAAGTAATAATATGTCAATTGACGATAGCGGAAATATTGTTAATTGTGATGGTCATAGAATGCCATAGATTTTTATCAAGAGTTAGATATAAATGAGTAAAAAAATTCTTATTGCAACTTATCCTTTTGGAAAATGTGGAGATAAACCAGTTAATCTTTTAAAAGAGACGGGATGGAAAATAAAATATAATTCCTTGGGACGTAGATTAAAAGAAAACGAAGTTAAGGATATGATTATAGATTGTGATGGAGTTATTGCAGGAACAGAGCCTTATACTAAAGATATAATTAAAGAGTGTAAAAAACTTAAAGTTATTTCAAGAGTTGGTGTAGGATTGGATAATGTTGATTTTGATACATGTTTAAGACAAAAAGTAGTTTTGACTTATACTCCAGAAGCTCCAGCTGATGGTGTTGCTGATTTATCTATTGCTCAAATAATAAATCTTTTACGAGGGATAAGAACATCAGATAATTTAATTAGGAAGGGACAATGGAAAAGAACATTAGGTAAATTAGTTAAGGAGGTTAAAGTAGGAGTTTTGGGAGTTGGAAGAATAGGAAAAAGAGTTGTTAATAGATTGGTTCCTTTTTCTCCTAAGATATATGCATATGATATTAATCCAGATTATGATTTTGGAAAAGAAAAAGGAATTGTATGGGTTGATAAAAAAGAATTATTTAAAATATGCGATTTAGTTTCTGTTCATATCCCAATGAATAAAAAAAACTATCACTGCGTAGGGAATAAAGAATTAAGTAGCATGAAGCAAGGATCCTTTGTTATAAATACCTCAAGAGGCTCTGTTATTGATGAAAAAGTATTGGTTTCTTTACTGCATAATAAACATTTGGGAGGAGCAGCATTAGATGTTTTTGAAAATGAACCAGATGTTGGTTCTTTGTCTACATTTGACAATACTATATTAACTGCTCATATAGGAGCATCTGCTCATGAATCTAGATATTTAATGGAATTAGGAGCAACTGAAGATTGTATTAGAGTTTTACAAGGTAAGCAACCTTTGAATAAAGTTACTAAGGAATGTTTTTAAATGAATAAATTAAAAAATGCTCTTATTAATAACAAAGTTACATTTGGGACATGGATGCAAATTGGACATCCTACAGTGGCAGAAGTATTGGCTTCTCATTTTGATTGGATTTGTGTAGATTTAGAACATGGGATAATAGATATAGAATCTATGACAAATTTGTTCCGAGCTATTGAAAATGGAGGATCTGTTCCTATTGTTAGAATATCATCAAATGACCCCATATGGATTCACAGGGTGCTAGATGCTGGAGCTAAAGGTTTGGTATTCCCTATGATAAAAACTTGTGAAGATGCTCTTGTTGCTATTAATGAATCAAAATACCCTCCAATAGGAAAACGTAGTTTTGGATATAGTCGTGCTAATTTATATGGAAAAAATTTTGATAAATATGTAAAAAGTATAAATGATGAAATTGTTATTATCTTACAAGTTGAGCATATTGATACTATTGATAATCTTGATGAGATATTATCTTTAGATAGTTTCGATGGGACATTTATTGGCCCTTATGATTTGTCGGGATCAATGGGGTTTCCAGGAAAATTTAATAATATAGAATATTTAAATATTTTAGAAAAATATTTAAATAGATCTAATGAGTATAAAAAACCTACTGGATTACATATTGTAAGGCCAAATAAAGACAATATAAAAGAATCTATTAGAAAAGGATATAAAATGATTGCATTAGGAATAGATACTGTTTTTTTAGAAGAATATGTAAAAATAGTTGAGAGTATTTTATTAATTAAGTGAGGATAGTATGGATAAGAAAAAAAAAGTTAATAAAATTATTAATTTTATTGATGTTGGGTGCTCATGTTCTTTGCCTTTTCCATGGAATAAAAACAAAAATTATAAGAATATATTTTATTTTATGGGTTTTGAACCAAATAAAAAATTTGATAACAAAAAAATAAAGAATATTTTTTCGAAAAGTAAGATATATCAAAAAGGTGTTTTTGATATAAATGAAGAAAAAGAAATTTATATTTGTAAAAAAGATCATAATTCTTCTTTATTCGAGCCTAATAATAAAGTTTTGAAAGAATATATGAAAACTAATAAAATGAATAATAGGTTTGAGATTAAAAGAAAAGAAAAAATAAAATGTGTTAGATTAGATACGATTTTAAATAAATCAAATATTAATTTTGATTTTCTTAAAATTGATACCCAAGGGGCAGATTATAATGTAATTAAAAGTTTGGGAAAATATTTAGAGACTCAAATAATTGGAATTCATACAGAGTTGTTTTTTAAAGAAATGTATAAAGGAATAGCATTGTTTGAGAAGGTAAATAAATTTCTTAATAAGCATAAATTTTATATTGCTAAAAAGGTTGGTAAAAAAAATAAATTTTGGAGAGATTTTTTATATCTCAGAAAAGATAGGGACAAAAAAGATAAGATTAATTTAATAAAAAAAATATATAATTTAAAATAACTGTTTTATAAAAGTAAAGGAAAATATATGAAATCGAAATCCTTAAAAATGAAAGTAGGAAAATATATGATGCATTTAGATCCATTAAAAAGAGGTATTAGTAGCTCTTTGTGGGGGCAGGGATATAGAGAGCCAGGTTTTATGTGGATAATGAAACAAGAAGCAAAAGGTGATTTGGGAATTGATTTAGGAGCTAATTTAGGATATGCAACTTTACATATGTGTGATAGCTTGAATAAAATAATAGCTATAGAACCCGATAAGAGATCTAGAAAACTATTGAAAAAAAATATTAAAGAAAATAATTTTTTAGATAAAGTAAAAATTTATAATTTTGCTATTTCGGACAAAAATGGAGAAGAAACTATTTATCTATCTAAAAAAAATCCTAATTTAAATAGTTTGTGTGGTGGAGAAAGACTGAAAAAGAAAAAAGATTTTTTAAAAACAAAAACAATTAAAACAAAAACTATTGATAGTCTTAATTTAGATCCTAATTTTATAAAAATGGATATAGAGGGATATGAGATAGAAGCTATAAAGGGAGGAATGGAGACTTTTAGGAATAGTAAAAATTGTAAAATCTTAATAGAAGTTCATCCTCAGTTTTATAGCAAAAAAAGAAATTTTGCAAAAACTTTAGATAACTTATTTAATATTGGATATAAAGTAAAGTATATTGTTTCTGCAGCTTGTGCATGTCCTGATAAATTTAGAGATAAAAATTACGAACCTTTTAAGATAGTAATTGATGAAGAAAGAGAGAGAGGGATTTATAGAGATATATCTCAAGAAGATGCTATTGATTTTTGTGCTTTTATTAATAAACAAAAAGACGGAGATAAGGTTAGTCTTAAAATTGCTAGATCTATTTTATTGGTTAAATAAAATTTATTGGTTAAATAAAACTTAGTAAGAGATAAAAATATGATAAAAAAAGAAATTGAAGGGAGACATGTTTTAATTGTTGGGGCTGGGGCATCTACAAAAAAATATTGGGACAAAATAAAAGTTTTTATGGAAGAAAATGATGTTATTACTTTTGGATGTAATCATGTAAGTAATATACTTATTCCAGATTATCATTTTTGGAATTCAGTTATGAGATGGGAAAAATTTGGTAGTTTGTTAAGTTACAAATCAAATTTGTATTTTTCGGAACATTTTTCAATAGAACTTATTCGTAAATATTGGAAAGGGAAACTTAAAAGATATAAACATACAAAAAGATATTGGGAATATGAGTCTGATAAAAATAATAAACAAAAGAAAAGATGTCTAGTTACTTATAAAAATAAGACTATGTATGGTTGTTTTAATATAGGTTCTTTGGCTATTTTTCATGCATATATAAAAAAAGCATCTAAGATTAGTGTTGTGGGATTAGATGGGTATACTTTTTTAAGCAAAAAAGATTTAGAGAATAATAGAAAAAGTCAACATTGTTATGGAAAAGGTTTTACTGATGGACAAACATATGAATATGGTAGAAAAAAAGATATAGATGCCTATAGGACCCTTAGTTTATTGTCTAAATATTGCAAAAAAAGATATGGTTTTAAATTTAAGATATTGACTCCAACTGTTTATGAAAAATTTTACGATCCAAAAATTTTAGAAATAAAAGAAAAATATCAAGGAAATTCTCCATCGATAAAGGAATATTCACATCTTAGAAAATATTTTAAAAATAAAAAAATAAAATAAGATATTTTAGAAAATAGAGGATAAAATTTTGAATAATATTTATAAAATTTTAGAAAAAAAAATAGGTGTTGATTTTTTAAATTACAGAAGTAAATGGAAATCAACTGAAAAAAATATTTGTATATTAAAATATCCTTTACATCTTAATTTTGAATTGACTTTTGGTTGTAATTTAAAGTGTGATATGTGTTTACATAGTATTCCTTTTAGGACTTGGAATTATAAATCAAATCCTAAAAAAAAGATAGAATTTGAACATTATAAAAAGATAATAGATGAAGGAGTTAGGTATGGATTAAGTTCAGTAGAATTTAATGGCATTAATGAGCCTCTTTTGAATAAAGATATTCACAAATATATACAATATGCAAAACAAAAAGGAATTTTAATGACTTCTTTACATACTAATGCATTATTGCTTAATAAAGATATGTCTGAGAAAATAATTAATTCTGGCTTAACATTAATTATTTTTTCTATTGATGCTTTTTCAAAAGAAACATATAAAAAAATAAGAAAAAATAATGGCTATGAAAAGGTTATAAAAAATATAGATATTTTATTAAAAATGAAACAAGAAAAAAGAAGTGATTATCCTTTGACTAAAGTTTCATTTGCAGAAAATAAGATTAATTATACCGAATTAAATGATTTTATTAGATTTTGGAAACATAGGGTTGATGATTATTCAGTGTCTTCTTTTTGTAATCCTTTTATAGGGAAACAAAGATATCAAGAAATTGAAAATAAATATCGTTTAAAAGATTTTGATTTGAATTTTTGTTATGAGCCGTATCAAAGATTGTTTATTAGGAATAGTGGAGAAGTTGTTCCTTGCTGTTCTTTTTTTGGAGGAGAAATGATTTTAGGTAATATTTATGAAAATTCTATATATAAAATATGGAATAATAAAAAAACAAAAGAAATAAGATTATTGGTTAATAAGGGTAGGGAACAACAACCATTAGCATGTCAAAAATGTAGAAATTCTTTAAAAAGCAATAAGTTGATATAGAATTTTATTTTTTTTTAGAGGTCAAAAATGATTGCAATTTTAGGTAGAGGAAAGAGTTTAAAACAATATGCTAAATATAGTTATTTATTTGATAAAATTTATATTTGTGGGAGGTTCCATAAGGAAATAAAAAAAATAGGGAAATTTCATTTCCAAAATAAAAAAATTATTCATGTATCTGCAAGAACAAGCGATCCGTTAAGAAATAATTATTATAAAAAGTTAAATGTAGAATATGTTCAAACTTTTTGTCATTCTTTAGACCAATTTTGCACATCTTATGGGAAGTCTCATATTGATAAATATCCTAAATTTGTTAAAATAAAAACTCTTCCAAAATGCATGGATAAAAGAGGATATCCTCCTTTGGATTTTAGAATTCTTGAAAAATTTTCACGAAAATTTGATGATTATAAAAAATTATGTCAATTTCTTGAAAATAAGATGAATGATAAAATAAAAAAAAATGTAAAAAAAGTGAGAAGAACAAGATATTGGCCAACAGTAGGAATATTTGCAGTTGATTTATCTTTAAACGAAAACGAACTAAAAGAAATTTATCTTTTTGGAATAGATATTTATTCAACCTTAAGTTATGTCCAATATAATACTCAGGAATATTTATCTACTGAAAATAAAAATCCTCTTGCTAAATTGGCAACATATCACTTATATCAGATTGCTAAAGAGTTTCCAAATATAAAGTTTTATTCAGTTTCTAAAGCAAAAAAATTTAATTTTGATTTGACTAATTGGAATTTGATTTAAAAAATA
>Ga0114918_10005671_pt1 | contig 10682 bp, 8 predicted proteins | sample LantaG_FD_87015 | JGI IMG/M metagenome (GOLD analysis project Ga0114918, IMG submission 87015) | Deep subsurface microbial communities from Baltic Sea to uncover new lineages of life (NeLLi) - Landsort_02402 metaG | ecosystem: Environmental > Aquatic > Marine > Oceanic > Sediment | place: Baltic... | reverse complement strand
TGTAATCCCGATGAATAATAGCATTAGCAACAGCTTCACGAAGCGCTTCAAACGGCAATTCACAAATATCTTTACGGTTAAACCCGGTTATTTCACTTCTCACATTCAAATGCTTTCGTAAAAAAATCATAGCCTCATTAAACTGCGTCAACAAATCATTCCGCACATCAACACGATCATAAATATTCACACGCTCAGTTCCCTTAAACGCAACAAGTATCATTTCCGACTGAAGGATAAATCTACGCGGATCGTTAGAAAAGAAAAGCACTCCGGCATTTCTTATGCCGTTCTTTTCACTTAAATTTAAACTATTCAAAACCTTCTTCGGTTCTATTTTCCCTATGTGTATATCCGCTTCTTTAAAAAACGTCTTTATTTTCCCCTCATCAATATCATCCCATCCGACATCAGGGTGAATCTGCTCTTCAAAAGAAAGCTTAAAACTGTGTTTAAATAATAACTCTATCTCTTTGCGGTTCATTTTCTGAGTCACCGCGTCAAGCCGCCTGAAATACCCTGAACCACAACTATACGGTTTCTCATCTCCTTCATCAATTTCAACCACAACAATTTTATCAAGTTTCGAAATTTTTTTCACAGATATACTCGGCTCACAATTCCGAGCAAGATCATTTATCTCCGACTTCAATTTATTCGTCAAAGCCTCCCCAACAATCTTCCCATCATCCCTAACACCAAGCAAAATAACCCCGCCTCTTGTATTAGCAAAAGCCACAATATCCCGATCGATTTTGGAAGTATACTTCTCCTTAAACTCAACCGAAAGCCCTTCCCCCTCTTTCACTAATAACTTCACTCTTTCTAAATTCATAATCACCCTACCGACTTGATGGATAGTCTTTTGTCGGCTACCGCTCTCATGATAGCCTGCTTGTATCAGCTTTCTTGGCGCACATTAGGCATTGTATCCTCTAAATTCTTCTGAATAAACGCTATTTGGGACTGTCGCAAAATGCCTCAAAAGTGTCATCCCCGCTTTTGCGAGGATGACAGATATAGTCTATTTGGCGACAGCCTCTATTTGGGTATTTCCTTTATCCCCAATAAAATCCTTTTTTAAGATCGTCTGATTCTTTCTTCTCGATCAACCCAACCTTAACTGCTTCACCTATAAGCCCCCAGGAATTCATGCATACTTTCTGAGGACATTTACTTTTAAACTCATTTAAAACTATTTTTTCATCACACAACAATCCATAGTCTGTCAGAATTGCTAAAGCTAAACATGCCGCCTCACCCACATGCAAAGAGGTTCCATTTAGTTTGCTTTGATAATACTCATAAAATAGTTCTTCTTGTTCTTCTCCCTCAATCTCTCTCTCAATCATTGCTCCGTTTTTCAAATATTCCTCAAGATTGACCGAACCTGACAATGATGGCTTCTTTATTATTTCTCTTTTTACTTCCTTCGCTATAATAATTCTCCCGAATAACCAGTTTGATAATTTATCTAAAACACAACAACTATGAAAATTAATAATTACCATAGCATCTACGACAAAACTATGTCCATTAAGCAAACTAGATGTTTTCACTATTGACCTTTCTTCTTATGCTTCTTCCAATCTCCATAGCTTTGTCCATCGGAATGTCCATAAAATCAGCAAATTTTAGTGTTGTAATTTTTTCTTCTTTGTACGCCTTTATACATAAATGACGATATAATCCCGGAAATTTATCTCTTTCTTTAGTTTGTATTTGTAGCCCTAGAGATTCCCTAACTTTCATAACCCAGGTTTCCGCAATAAATTTTTCTCTTTTAGTGGAATTTAAAATATTTAAATTGTTCAAACGATACACCATTGTTGTAAAGCTAACCCCAAAATAATCAGCGATATATACAACATCTTCCTGCGTAATTTCTTTCCTATTTTTTACTCTGTAATCCACAATAGATTCAACAGCGGCTTTTGGCATTAAAAAATTAGCAGCAAAACAATTAGCAATCCTCTCGTGTAAAGTTTTTCTCTCGCTTTTTGATGATATTATCCCCAATCGACTCTTATGAAACAAATAATGGGCATACTCATGTGCAATAGAAAATAATTGATTCCCTTCATTTGCATCTTTATTTACTAAAATACATCCACCAATATCATTATTATATGCAAACATGCCGTAAATATTACTTCCATCAGGAATTGATAAATAAAATATTTTTATTCCGCATTTTTCTTCCAAAATTTGATCCAACGCTTTAACTGGTGCTAATCCTAAATCCAATCTTTTTCTTTCCTCCAAAGCATAGTGCTCTGCCCAATATAAGGGTCTATCTTGTTCATACTGATAATCATTTTCTTGATGCGGCTTAAAAGACATTCCCATAATTTTTTCGATATCATGCATTTTTTCACATAATTCTTCAAATTCTGTTATAACATTTGTAATTTTAGAATCTCCACCCATTTTTCTGCAAAGAACGTTAAACCCACTTTTTGAATCTTCCTCTTTTCTTAAAAAATAATCAATTGATTTATTATAAAAATCTGCAAATTTATATAATTCTTTCAAGGGTATACTTCTTTTCCCATTTTCAATGTCGCAGTATCTTTGTCTGCTTATTCCCAACTTATCCGATACATACTCTTGAGTGTATCCAAATACATCTCGGGCAAGCTTCAATCTTTTTCCGATACTGATCATTCTCTTTTGTGAAGTATCACTCATACTATTGTCCTTTTTTTGTGACATTTCATTGATTATTTACTTATAGTATACTCGATTTGTCATGGCAAATCCAACTATTTTATTAAGTTGGCACTTTATACCAGCAATACCTACTGTTCTCTCAAATCCGCCAATGCTTTCTCCAGTGTTCGCTCCGCAAAATGAAACCTCTGCATAATCTCTTTCTGCGGCACCGAATCTAAATCCTTGCCCTCTCCCCCTAAAAGCGCATTTATTAGGAGCAAAAATTTAAGCCGTTGCGAGATTTCTTTATCATGCGGATCAACAATGTTTGTCTCTATCGTAAAACTCTCTCCCAACAAAAGAAAACTTTAGGGTCACCTATTTCTCTCTCTTAACATTGAAACTCTTCTCTATCATCCAACATTTTTACATTATCAAACAATTCCGGATACTTGCTCGCGTCAAACGTATGTATTGGGATAAGTATCTTGGGCTGCATCGCTTTGGCAAAAGTTTTAAGATCACCCACTGTTGCGTGCCCGCTTGTATGCACCTGTTCAAGAACCAAACCTTTTTCATCGCAATATTTCCAGAACTTATCTGTTAGATATCCTTCCCACATAGAATATATTATCTTTGCTCCCTCAGGGTTATCAATATTCTTCAAAATAATTGGGAAGATTGAATTGTCCCGAGTAAGCATCAGAACTCGGCTCTTCTTCTTATTTATTTCATCCATCTCAATTTTCCCGCTATTATACTTATACAATAGTTCCTTATGTCCGGAATCCGCAAGACGATCTGCATGATATTTAGTGAATTTTACCCTCACATTTTTCCAGTCGAATTGAGGCAGTTTTGAAGATATTTCTTCTAATCTATCAAGTATGAAAGCCGTATATAAATCAATAACAAATGTTGATCCGGTTTTAAGACATGCCTTATATGCTGAAACCAGTCTGTCTATATTCTGTGATGAAGAAAAAAGAAACGTAATATTGTCACTGCCCTTTAATATCTTCTCAATCCTTTCCTGAACACCCTCTTCATCATCGCATATTTTATCTCCCCTGCCAAGCATTGACCCTTCCATTAGCAAACAATCAATATCTTGAGGTGGTTCTTTGACCATTCTATCAAACAATACACTTTTCCTGCCATGCCCACGGAAATCACCTGAATAGAATATTCTTCTTCCTTCAGCTTCCACAAGAAAAGCCAGAGCATCAAAAGCGGAATGATCTACAAGATACGGTGTGATTTTGAAAGCTCCAACCTGAAAAGATCTCAAATGCTTAACAATAGAAGAATTAATATTTCCGTTTTTTTTTGTTATAAAGATATTCGTTATATCTATCAGTTCTTTTGCGCCCTGACTCATATAAACTGGAATATCCGGATGAATATAATCAAGAAATCCGTAATGATCGAGATGGGCATGGGAGATAAGAATCCCATCGATAGCTTTCTCTTCATTTTTATAAAGACCCTTTACGCCTGGCAGAATATTTAATTGAACAAGTTCTTCCCGAGTTTTGCCTTCAATACTTTTAGAATCGAATCGCTTCCCGTCACCAGTAACAAGCGGCATTCCAAAATCTATAAGTATCCTAGAATTCCCGGTCCGAAGCTCAACACAGCTTCCGCCTATTTCTTTTGTGCCTCGATGAATTGTCAAATTAACATTACCCATAAATATGCCGATTTCCTTTAGTTTTTTTAAGTAGCGAACAATCATAGCAAGGTTTACCAAAATAATAGCATCCAAACGCTATTTTGTGGATCCGATCATAAAGCATACTCGAATTATTATCTATCCATCGCTGCTTACAATCACCAAACAATAATAATGGTCTTGTTTCAATTTGATATTCATCAATATTATCAATTTCCGAAATAAGCCCTTCGGGCAATATGCCTAAGTGGCGTTTTATTTTATACATCTTGATATAGTACGCCTTTAAAATCTTTTTGTTTTTCAATAGATATTCTTTGTAATTTTCCAACTGTTCCTCAATATTATCTTTTCCGGCAGAATACAACCTGGAGTCTCCTATGGTCTTAACTTCGATAAATACTATCTTTTTGGCAATCACATCCAGCCTGACAAGATCTATTCTTATTGTACATTCCTTTCCGTTTTTCCCTTCATATGTATCCATAATTTCAGCGTCAATGAAATACGGGTCTTTTTTTATGAAAGTAAATTGAATACCTTTCTCGGAAGTTTTCCCAAAATGGTTACTTATTTTATTCTTGATACCTTTGAGCTTCTCTTTACTAAAATTATCTATTGAATCCGTTTTCAGTCCAGGTTGCTTAAAGCCTACATTTATGCCAATCTCATACTGTTTGTAACTGCTTTCCTTTAGTGGAATATACTCATTATGAATAGCGCCCTGAAAGTCTCCTCTTTTCGAAAGAGATAAATTGCGAAGGATTGCACCTCCATTATAATATACATCTATATGATTATTCTTTCTGACATGGATGCTAAGATCTTTGTCTCTTTTAATGTTTTCCCACCAGATATAATTTCCATGGCGCAATTTATCAAACAAAGGATTCTTCTCGTTCAGCCTTTTCATAGTACCACCTTTTTTTTCGTTTCCACTAATGAGCGAATTCTTCCGGGTCAGGTCCTGATTTTATTGTTTCTACCAATTTTTCTTAGCTTTGGACCCGAGCAACTCCTGATACTGCTTATCGCTTAGGTTAACTATCAGCTTAGTTCCACTTCTATCAGTTTGATCAGACTTAAAACCTTCGATTCTACCGGTTGCTCTAAAATTTATAGTATCAAGGTACCCTAACATATTGGAGGTATAAAATATTTTTCCTCTTGCTTCTGCTTTTTTCACCGACTGAAGCGTTACACTAAATTCACCAGCAGTGTTCACCGTTTTACCGTTATATTTTTCCAAAATGGCGATTCTTTCGCTCCCATCAATAATTCTTCGTTTTTCAGGACCAGTGCTTGTTCTTGTAGACGTTGAAGATCTTTTGGACAGAACCGACCGACTACTAACAGACCCCTTCTCATATGTAGCCTTCTTGGGAAACAAAATAGTTGAAGAGCTTTTGCCAAAGACTGGCGGATTACCTAGATCAGAGGCCATTTTATCTATCATCTGACGCGCCTCTTCTTTTATATAAGTCCAGCCAGGTGTTCCAGGTACAACATAATATCCTTCAGCCATTTTCTTGTAATATTCACCCGCATTATTATTCACACCTTTCCCCAGCACAACAATAACCGCAGGCCGTAATATCTCTAACTGTTTGGAAACAACTTTTTCAAAAGAGTTCAAAAAATATTCCTGCAAAAGATTTTTTGACTTATCTCCTCTTATCCTATAGGGAATCGCATTAATATATGCGTGGTTATTAGCAGCATCGGTCGCTTGCAATATAGCATATATGTGTTTGCTTAGCCCGTTCCAGCTTTTCTCTGACACAAAAGCAGCATTATTCAGCTTCTCAAACTTTTCGTAAACTTCAGTGGCCTTAGCCGCTTTAAATTCATACATGGCTTTATACAAGGCATGATCGCTTGGTATAGGCGAATCATTATCCCCTCCACCCGCTGGATTAAAAGCCATGATCAGGACACCTTTTCCTGGCACATATTTTTGTGTCACAAGTCCAGGAAACATAACCTTGGCATCATCTTTCCCATTTAGCGGGATGGGATCTTTATTTCCAAATATCTCATCCCTCTCAACTTGAACACATTCATAAAAAACTTTGGCTACTTTCTTTCTAAAACTCATTTTTTCTCCTCTTGAAATTAAAAACTCCAGAAAGTTCTGAAAACACAATTCTCAATTACTCTAAAATATAACCATCCACTCTTTTCTGCTACTCTTTTCTCAAATCCGCTAAGGCTTTCTCCAGTGTACGCTCTGCGATATGAAACCGTTGCATGAGCTCTTTCTGAGGCACCAAATCTAAATCCTTCCCCTCTTCCTCTAAAAGCGCCTTTACCATGAGCAAAAATTTAAGCCGTTGCAGGATCTCTTTATCCCGCGAATCAACAATGTCCGTCTCTATCGTAAAACTCTCTCCCTCAACAGGTAAAATGGTTATATACGCGTCGCTTGCGTGATAAAACTCTACTTCTATAAGATTATACCTATCCTGCAAAGTCCGTAATGCCCTTATTACCTGCCGCCGCAATGATTCGTCATCCCATGACACAGGCAACCCAAGTCCCAACGCCGTATCTTCTAATGACAGAAAAAACTCATTTTTCCCTAATTTCTGGCTATATGCAAGCAATATCAGGTAAAGATCCATTGCCCTGTGGTCACTCACCTTAAGCATCCCCGGGAAATACCTTTTATCCTCCAGTAAAGCCTTTTTCACCTCTACCTTGTCAATAATACTATCAACATAAAGAGGTCTTCTTTCTTTTTCACCGGCTTCTTCTTTCTCCTTCTGTATCCGGTAAATCCTCTCCAACCTTGCAATTTTCTCCTTCGCAAGCCCGGGAGAATCGATCAGCGTTACCGACTCAAAATTATTCCTAAGCGCGATAACACTCCAGTTCATGCTCCCCTCAACCACGAAACGACTGTCCACAATAACAACCTTATCGTGCAGTTTACGTCCATGCGGAATAAAATACAACTCACATCCCGCATCCTGCAGCCTCTTAAATTCGTCTTTGCCTACAAGCTCTTCATAACTCACATCCGGAAACTTTGTATTCAAATAAACCTTTACCTGCACTCCCCGCTCTTCTGCCTCCACCAGATCATTCAACAATAGCTTAACCGGATTATTCGTCTTTAACTGCGTACTAATATGATACATCCCAATAACAACCGATTCCTCCGCATTATCGATCAACTCAATAACAGCCTCTTCATATTCCCGATCGGACATATCGCGCGCCTTGGCCACATAAAATTCTTCGGCAAAACAAAAACCCCCGCCGATTAGGGTAAGGGTTAATATGAAAACGACTATCACAATTTTAGATTTCAATCTATATCTCCGTTCTTATATTCTTTGATAATTCATAGGACACTTAATTACTGGGCACTAACAGTCGTCCCCTTTTACTCTTTAGTTTTATCAGGTTTGAACCAGATTGTGGAAAAGATGCCTATAATCTTCTAAGAATCGCACTATTCTCCAACCATATACTTTGCTAATCACATCCTTCAAATCCCTGCCCTCTGCGGGTGCAGGAGGATTGTTCTCATATTCTATTTTAGTTTCAATAATCTTGTTAAAAGCATCAATATCATCAGGGATTACCTGAATAAGTTGCTCGAAATCCTCAGTATCCGCAAAATAACATCGTTCCAAAGAGGCAATTTCCGAAGAGTATAATTCATCTATTTTTGGTTTTACATACGCGTCTATAAAATATAATTTTTCAAAAGTTAAAATGATTTTTATTTTGGTTCTTCCTTCCGCATCTATATAATTTTCTGTTTCATTTAGCTGATGGCACCCCTTTTTCAGTATCTTCAAATACTCGTCAAACTGCTCTCCTGATGGATATTTCTTTTTTAAAGCAATGCTCATTAACGAGGATTTCTGCTCAACTATTATCAAATATTTGTCTGTGTAAATCAACCAGTCCGCTCTGCCTTCTTCTTCTATTCTTCTAAAACTACCTGGCTCAAGATAGTAGTCCAACATTTTCTCAACATACTTCTCATAATATTCGCCAAATGCGGTAGTAAAATCTGTCGAATCTTCTTGAAAATATTTGTCCCTAAGCAGCCAATAAACCCCCTCATAGAACTTTCTACACCAAACAAAGGCATTGGCAATTATCAACCTGCCACTTTGAGTCCTCACTATTGGTTTGAAAAATAGCGGGTTATTTGGATATCCAGTTTGTCGATAATATTGATAATCGCCAGTGAAAAACTCGGCACATCTTAGAATATTTTCTTGAGTCAATATAGGATTACTATCGGTCAATGTTCTATCAATAGTCATTACCCCTGGAGTAAGTTCTGGTTTGTTTTCTGTTCTTATCCACGCATAAATTGCAAAAAGTAATTTTGAAAAATCTTCTATACCAAATCCTGTTATAGCTCGCAAATCTTCATCGGGATTAACTAAGGTGAATTCATTAGCTATTTCGGTTAGAAGTAAATAATAACGCAGAAAATTATAATATAGCTTCTTTTGATGGCTTACGATATCTTGATACCAAAACTGTGTTTGTGAAAGTCCGAGAAAAATATCTCTTTTGGATTTCTCAATATCTCTATTTTGATTTTCTTCCACCGCTCTCACATCTGTTGCTTTTGCCAATAGATTGCTAAACCAACAAATGTCTTGATAATTGGGTATCTTTTGTCTGTGGTCATTTGAATGTTTAATAGCTCTATATGCTATGTCCGCAAGCGCAAAAGCTGGCATATGCAGGGTCTTTGTTTCGGCAAGACCTCCCACTCTCCTGTTCCATTTAACTTGCCTTATGGCTTTCGCCTCTCGCAACATTGCTTGAGATACTTCAGCAAGTTGATATAAAACTTCATCCAATTTATATTTTCTTAGATATGAATCTATCTCGTCTCTCCCCACAACCATTTTAATCACTTTCCTTACAAACTTTTGGGCATAGTCATTTACTTTGAAAAACATCATACATTATTATGTCCACTATTACAGGAATTCTACAGAATTCTGGGGATGCAATACTTAATTATTTTCAAATAGAACCGTCCCCTCCTTTGTTATTTCACATTATCCCTTTTCTCAGTGGATAATCCCTTCTGTTTACTATTCATTATTCCATAAATGGAAAAACTTACCATAATAAATGTTAACATTGCAATTACAATAGTTAACCGAAATACATTTTTCTGGAACCCATATATAATTTGCATATTTTTTGTATTCAAATAGTCCTTAAGGACATCTCTTACAAAACTAATATGTTTATTTAGCCTTTCGAAATTGCGTTTTGTAGAATCCAGTAACATTTCATTAAGACCCAACTCTTTTTGTTCATTGCCTGATTTATAGGCATATTTTAATTCCTTCAATCTTTTTATGCGTTGAGATATGAATTTTTCTTCTTGGGAAAATTCCAGTGTGACCCTATCAAAAAACAACAATTCTCTGTTTGTTTCGTTTTCTATTGCAAAAAAACTTTTCAATTTAAGCTTCTTCCTCATCGAATGAAAAACTTCTCTTCTAAATTCTTCAAGTTTTTTTCGGATACTTTTCTGAAATTCTATTAATGCAACACACGGAACCACTTCATCCAATAAAAATATTGATATATTTTTAACTGCCTTCTCCCTACTCACATAATCTTTTTCATCTTTGTCATCAATAAATGTTTGTCCAACAACAGTAAACCGATATGGCGTATTTTTTAAAAACCTGTGCTTAGTAACGTTGCTAAATGCTATTTGATTGTCACTGTAAACCTCAAAATCAAACTCAAAGCCCAAGGAATCCCACCATCCCCGAGCTTCTTCTTTCCATTTTTCGAAAGAACTGTAACCCATATTTCCCGTGATTTCATATAGCTCGATAACTGGCAATCGTGTTTCATCTGCTGTTTTATTGTGAGACATAAAATACCCAGAAAAATATGGTTTGATTATCTTCTCTATTTCTCGATGTAAAAATACGCCATAATTTAGAATTTCCTTGGACATTACATTACCTGAATGGTCTTTCGTATATTTCCTAAGCATTTTCCAAGGAAGAACGCTGTTAAAACATATATGTGGTAGATACTTCTTGCTCTGAATCTCTTTTAATCTATCAGCGGCACCGCTTGTCAAAAAAACATCAAAAGTAATACTCAAAACAGATGGTAGATACTTATGGATTCTTATGTCAATATAATCAATCTCCCTGGGTAACTCATCTCTTACACAGTAAAACTCATCGAATATTATTAACTTGTCCTCTGTCGAACGAAAAATTCTACCAACCCTTCTGTCTCCCCCAACATTAATATTTTCAGAAAAATTCTGAAAATCAATTAGAAACTTCTCTTTCTTTTCATCGGTTAATGTATTTTCGAATAGTCT
>Ga0114918_10005670_pt1 | contig 10682 bp, 10 predicted proteins | sample LantaG_FD_87015 | JGI IMG/M metagenome (GOLD analysis project Ga0114918, IMG submission 87015) | Deep subsurface microbial communities from Baltic Sea to uncover new lineages of life (NeLLi) - Landsort_02402 metaG | ecosystem: Environmental > Aquatic > Marine > Oceanic > Sediment | place... | reverse complement strand
GGGGTTTTAGCATAAGGTTCTTCGCAGCATATCTTTGTGAAGCCAGAAACACGTATTTATTGCTTCAATTAGGCCTGCCAACAAACGGTATGAGAGAAAGTCAGGTTTATCCGGTAAGGGCTGGCTGAGATAAACTAAGCGGTCGCAAATGTTCGGATGTGCTTCAATAAGCCAACCCAGATAAATCATCACCAGCACTGCCAACAGAACCAATCGACAAATCGCAGACCATCGAAATGTTCGTATTTTTTCGAGATTCACTTGACTCTTGAGAAAGCGAATTCCTTCTTCACATTCCCATCTTCGGATATATAAACGCAATACACGTTTTGCATCTTTAAGATTTTCTACAAGCAAATTTGTTAACAACATCATCGGCTTATCGACTCCAGCAAGTCGAGAAACAACCAGTGTCAAATCCTCATCTCGACCAGGCAGACGAACCTTCACCCAACCTATCTGTGTAATACGAAACGAGGGTTTGCCGTGACGCTTGACGAGCTTATGAAAACGATGTGGAGTTGGAGTTTGGTCAGCAAGCTGATCTGCCCGAATCGGCAGCCATTGTACAGAACCGCTATAAAACCGCAGCAAATGCCTGTTTCCTACAAGTCTCGCTACAAAATGATATTTGTTATCCAGCCAATCTTCGAACATCACCCATCCGTCAAATCCACGATCTACTACCAGCACACCACGGTTATCTGTAAGCTCAAAGATTTTATGAACAGCGGCCAGAACTACAGGGTTTTGTCCCGGACTGTAGGGTTCTTCATGACTGAACGGCGCCAGTAATACAGGAACGGATTCTTACGACTCAGTGATGCATACAATTCTACTACCCAGTAACCATTTACTAACTCGCCGGTACTGCCATCACGAACAGTAGCCAGATAATTCATCTTCTTTGCAAAAGGCTTGGCAATATCTGAGAGGTCAAGAATGATAGGCGTATCATCTTGAATAAAGGGCAACCAAAATTCCGGTAGTTCAGCCTTGATATTGCTGTTGAATTTACTATCCTTTCCCAAATGAGCTTCAAGGCGGTCCAGCCGCGAGAGGAATTTGGTTCGTTGGTTTGGTAGCTGCCGTGCCATTTGGCAAACAACCGGTTTGCCACAGCGAATCAGTCCTATGAGCCCGTCTCGCAGGAACTTTTTGTCCGGCACTGACACATTTTTACCGATTATCTTGAGAAAGTTGTGCAGGTTGGACGATATTGATTCCATTAGAGCTTTACGTTTCAACATAATGCACCTCCTTGTGTAATAAGGGTTTATGAAAATTATCAACCACCCTTTATGTCGTCATACACAAGGAGTGCGCCTTGAATGAATTATCCCCGCCAGAATGCTTTTCAAAAAACCCCTAAGTTTGACAAACCGCGTGAATGAACGGCGGGGTAAGCAGTGTGGGGACCGGGCCTGGAGGTTTGTTGGGAAGGCAGAGTATGGCTGAGTGGTGATGTCCACGATTTTGATGGGGGATTTTGTGAATAGTTTGGGAGTTGGCGGCGACTTATATTTGTAGAAGGGCTTTGTAGGTGTTACGATGCCCTTAGGTGTTGGCATTGCGGCAAAATGCAGGATAATTGGCAGGAAGACATAAATTGAATTGGAATTTGGAAGGAGAATTGGTTATGAGCACGGAAAGAAAGAGGGTTGCAGCTAAATGGCTGGCATGGGTGACGGTGTTTCTATTCGTTTTTGGAGGCGCAGCGCATACCTTTGCAGGGAGCACCAGCTCTACATCGTCAAGGGCTACAGGGGTTAGCAGCATGGCAAAGGGTTCGGACTCAAAGAAGAGCGATGATAAGAAGAAAGACGACGATAAGAACAAGGACTCTGATAAAGGATCGCAAGGAAAAGGTTACGGTGGATAGCGAAGCGTGGGCGAGATGCAGCATCTTTGAGACTGATTTTGGCAGGTATAAGGAAGGCAGGTTCGAGGCGAAATTCTCTTCGCAGAGGATGATTCTGGAACAAGGCTTGGGATTTGTCCTGATGTTGGAGGCTGAGGCAGAGGACGGCCATGAAGCATGTTAGAAGGCTGATTCCAATTGTGGTGCTGTTTTGCGCGGTCGGTTCGTCCTTATGCCGTGGGGGAAATGATGATGCCCTTTCCGGGCGGGAACTGCTGCGGGCGGTGCGGGAGAAGGACAGGCTGGCTGCGAAGCCGCCGTGGCAGAGCAGGACCAATCGCAGTAAGGCTGATAAAGAGCATCCCACTGCGATGGACCTGCTGGACAAGTTCGCAGCCACCCAGCAAGAACTAAGGTCTTTTACTGCGAAATCCGATGTTTTACGTGAAGGCCGAGGTACGTTCTCGAAGAATGTCATATTGCGGGAACACTCGTCTTTTGACAGCCGTGTTGACGAAACAAGGGTCTGCGTTCGCTCCTACATCTGGGGCGATGTCAACCCGAAAATGCATCTAACAAAAGACAAGGCATACTATCAGAGCCACTTATGGGATGGTAAGGACTTCTATCAGTACAACAGGGCAAGAATAAAAAACGAGTCCTCAAAAGGAAATCTCTTGTTAACACCGAGTGGAGAAGACCGGGAACGTCCAAGGCGCGCGTCAACATTCAAATACTTCCCTGCTTCAATAGCCATGGGACATTTGCCCCTGGAGGTCGAACGGGTGGACTCAATTATTCGCAAAGCCGACTCTGTGCTTGTGCAAGACAAAATGGAGAAGGTCGGGGATTGCGACTGTTACGTTATAGAAGCAACCGGCAAAACGGGTAACTACAAAATATGGATTGACCCGGCGCATGGATATAATATCGCAAAGGCCCAGGTAAACAAAGGACCCGGTGATAAGCTTGGCAACGGCTATGTGTTGCCGGAAAATGACAACGTTTCGGTCTTCGTGACGGACGTTCGTTTTAGAAGTGTCGACAATTTGTGGGTCCCCATAGAAGCGCGATTTGGCCAAGAAAGAAGATTTCCCAAGGGTGACTACTACACACAAACTTCACATTACAAGATTACGGAGTTCATATTGAATCCTGACCACGAGAAGTTAGGTTCGTTCAGACCGGACGACATCCTCAACGGAGCAAGGGTCATGATTATCAATGCAAATACCAAGAGGGATATCCCTATTCGTTGTACCTGGCAGGATGGCCATGTCGTGGATGAAAAAGGGCAGAAGGTTGACTATACGTCGGATGAGCCGGCTGATGCGAATGTTTCGAGCACGGACGAGGGCCGAGTGGAACCACGCAAAATGAGTGAGCCTGTGGACAAGGTACGGGTTCTGCATTTTCCGAAGGATTACGTCGTCGGACAGATCCATATGCGGGACAGTAGTATTGCAATGGATTTGCATAACGCGTCTCTTGAGTGGGGCCATGTCCGAGAGGCAATCGGGGATATCGAAGTACCACAAGGCAAAGCGGTCAGACTCCATCCCTACAAAATTGCATGGCTTAGTGGCTGGCGTTTTTCCAGTCTAAAAGGCGATGACATTCAGTTGCTTTGTTTGGATTTGTACCCCGACGCCGACGATTCGGTGATGAAAGATATCGGCAGGCTTACGGGCCTGGAGGGCTTAGAGTTAGCTTATTGTGACGGCATAGAGACCGGCCTAAGAAACTTGACTGGGCTAACCAAGCTCAAGTACCTCCAGCTACCGTGTCAAATTCGAAACCGTGAATTGGCTCACTTAGTCAAATTGCCCTCACTGCAGTTTCTTAATTCCTACGGGCCGATGGTCACAGATGCAAAGATGGTTCAGATCGGCAAGCTGAGTTCATTAACTGAATTGAACATTGGTGGCGGCAAGGTTGGAGAAGGACTGGCATATCTAAAGGGGCTGACATCATTGCGGTCCCTGAGTCTTGGTGCCAGCGAGGTCGGAGAAGGACTGGCATATCTGAAGGGGCTTACATCACTGCGGGTCCTGATTCTTGGGTCGAGTCGCGATTATGATATAGATAGGCACCTCGTGTACATAGGACAGCTCAAGCAGCTTGAGGAATTGGACCTTCAGTGTACGACGGTCGGCGACGCAGGTCTGGCGCATCTGACAGGGTTGGAAAAGCTGAAGAAACTGAACCTGATAAAGGTACCTGTTACACACGAGATTACAGACGCCGGTATGGTTTACCTAAAGAATCTAAAATCGTTAGAAGAGTTAGATTTACCTTACGAAGCAATAAGCGACACTGGTTTGGGCCAGTTAGCTGAGCTAAGCTCGCTGAAGAGAATAAAGGTTGTGGGTCGCGGCATAACCGACAAAGGTTTAGCCAGTTTGGCGAAGATAAAAACGCTGGAAGAAATCTATGTTGGCGGAAAGAACATAACCGACGCCGGTATGGCTGAGCTTGCAAGATGTCATTCTCTAAGATCCTTGACCCTTAATGCCCGCTCGGTAACCGATGCGGGCCTGTCGCAGTTGGCGAAGATCAAATCACTCACGAAACTCTGGATAGGTAAGACTAAGATCACCGGTAAAGGATTGGCCGCGTTGAAAGAATTGCCCCATTTGACGCGTCTTCGTCTTTATCATCTCAATCCTGGTGAATCGGGGATTTCAAATCTTGCCGGTCTTACCGGCATCACCAGCTTTGAGCTATCCTTGCCATACATGAATTTCGGTGACGACGATCTTGCCCAATTGTCCGGCATGAGTTCCTTGAAGTTCTTGAGTGTTACCCAGTCTGATGCCTCACGCTCATCAATCACCGACGATGGCTTGGCACATTTGTCGAGTCTAACCGCCCTGGAGACCTTAAACCTTAGTACCCATTGTGAAAATGTAACGGATACAGGTTTGAGGCGTCTGGAAGGACTTACTTCACTTAAGTATTTGCGGCTGGACCATTCTCGTATCACGATGGAGGGCGTGGAGCGACTTAAAAAGAAGGTACCCGGGGTAACGGTCACCTCGCCGTGTACCAGGGAAGAATGGAGGAAAAAATACAATGCCATCATTAAGCAGGAGCGAGCTTTCGGGAGGCGAACAAGCCGCGATGTACGAACGGAACCGAAAACGAGAAGCCGAAAACCGCCGAAGCGAAGGGAGCGATAATGTGGAACATGCAGAAAACGGTTGTACTGGGAATACTGTTTTGTGTTGGTTTTATACCGGTTTGTTGGGGTGAGAGGAGTGGCACTGCAGGTAGAGCGTGGGTTCTTCAATTTCCGAGCGATTATTCGGTGGGCAGAGTTTATTTGCGAGACAGCAATATACCGATGAATCGAAGTAAGGCATTCAGGGGGTGGAGCAAGTGGGTCGAAGCTACGGGCAGGGTTGAGGTGCCGTCGGGCAAAGCTGTCAGACTTGACCCTTACAAAATCGCGTGGCGCAGCGGGTGGGCCCTTTCGAGTCTCAAGCCGGATGATATTCAATTCCTTACATTGCTTTGGTATAAAGATGCCGATGGTTCGGTGATGAAAGCTATCGGGCGTCTGACGGGTTTGGAGGGACTTCACCTGTCGTACAGCCAGGGCATACAGACAGGGCTGAAGTATTTGACGGGTTTAAAGCAGTTGAGATTCTTATGCATACCTGGTGGTATGAAGACCGAGGAGCTGGCTTACCTGGCCGAATTGCCGTCGTTGGAAGTGTTGGCTTTTGGTGGGCCTATGGTTACCGATGAGAAGATGGTGCCGATTGGAAGGCTTGTACAGTTAATCGACTTAAGCATCGGCGGTAGCGAGGTGGCAGAGGGGCTCGTTCACTTGAAGGGGCTAAAATCACTGCGCTTTTTGAGCCTTCAAGGTAATCGCAGGGAGGATATCGACGACAGCCTGCGTTACATATCCGGACTTACTGAACTGGAGGAGTTGAATCTTAGAGAGACCGCCGTCAGCGACGCGGGACTGGCACATCTTAGCGGGCTTACCAAACTGAGAAAGCTGAACCTGCTGATGAACAGAGGCGGCATCAGCGACGCGGGGATGGCCCATCTGAAGAACCTCAAATCGCTCGAAGAGATTATTTTACCAGGCGAGGGTGTTGGCGATGTCGGGTTGGCTTACCTGGCTGAACTGGAGTCGCTCAAGAGCATAAATGCGGGTGTTAATGTGACAGACAAGGGTCTGGCTGCGATTTCGAAGATGAAATCTTTGGACAACCTGGAGATAAACAGCAAAAGGGTAACCGATGCAGGTTTAGCGGAGCTTTCCAGATGCGGCCACCTTAAGTCACTGGGGATAAAAAGGTCCCCGATAACCGATGAAGGTTTGGAAAAACTTGCAGAAATAAAATCACTGCGAAAGCTCAGCATCACCGGTATTGCGATAACGGGGGCATGTTTGGGAAAGTTGAAGGGCCTCTATAGCCTGAGGCTGGACAGGACGAGGAACGTGACCGGCGATGCGCTGGCCGGTTTGAAGGAACTGCCATTACTTACCGAAGTTAGTCTTGACGAGGTCAAGCTTGACAAAAGGGGGACTGCCGACTTAGGTGGCTTGAGCCTGCTTAGAAGGTTGGTGGTCAAACGCCTGAATGTGAAATTCGATGACGAGAACCTTGCAAACCTGGCAGGTTTGACATCTTTGAGATACCTTAACATTCTTGTTGGGGATGCTTCTCTATCGGCAATTACCGACCAGGGCCTTGGGCATCTGTCGAACTTGAAGGCTCTTGAGCATCTGTCGCTGAACCCATGCCCGATGGTAACGGATGCGGGTTTGAAGCACCTGGAAGGACTGACGGGGTTAGAAGAGTTGCTCCTGTGGCAATCTCGTATTACCCTGAAAGGTGTGGCTGGACTCAAAGAGAAAATACCGAGGGTAAATGTTACGTCGCCGTGTACCATTGACGAATGGAATAGAAAAGCCAAGGCGATTGAGCAGGGGCGGCCTTTTGGTGACCGAAGCACTTCTGATGTACGAGCGGAACCGAGAAGGAGAAGGCGAAGGGAGCGATAATGCGACGTATGATAAAAACGGTGGTAGTTACACTATCTCTATGTGTGGTCAGTTCGTCGGGCACGTTGAAAATCCCCGTGAAGGGACAGTTGAAAGGGCCTATTGTGGTTTCACCGGCTGAACTACAGTTGGGACTGCTGAATGACCAACAGCAGGCCATCGAGAAGCAAATCAGGTTGTACGGCGAGAAACCCTTTGAAATCATCAGCCTTTCTACCGACCAAGCGTGGGTCGAGTTAGGTAAAAGCGACGTAAAGGCGACGGGTTGTACCGTAACCGCGAAAATCACGCCCGAAAACGTGCCTCAGGGCCAATTCCATGGTTTGATAACTGTAAAGACCAACCTGCCGGACATGAGTGTTATTACGATTGGTGTTTCTGGTTATCACCTGTGATTATCAGGCGACGATGAAGTGAAAACAGGCTATGCCGGCCGGCTATGTTGTTGTCACTGTTGTTTTGGCCTGTGCTTCCAGCGGCGGTGCAGCCATCAGGACTACCCGATTTGCACTTATGCGTATTAATGCTGCCGCTGCTGAGAACGGTAGAACGATGCGGAAGTTGGTCTGCGAGCGTCTGCAAGCAACAGGTCGCCAAGGACAACCAATACAAGAAAACCGGTTTTCACGGCAGGATCCTGCTTGCCGGGGCAGTTATATCAGCAGGCCTACAGGACGTACTCAAAGGCGGCCTGCAGTTGCTGCTGAAGGCGCCGGAGAATCCCAAGCCTGACCGGAACCGTAAGAAGGATGAACGTGTCCGTTTACAGGAGGCGTTGGTTTCGAATCAGCCGCTTGGGATGGTTTACTATATGAAGCACAGTAAGCTCCTGCCAAATAGAGCGGCGCAGTTTTAGAATACGCCTGTCTTTATGCCGCTGAAGCTGTCGACGGCGGCATCAACGCTGTCGTAGATGTCGAAAAGCCTGTATGCCCGCGTAAGCTCAAAGACCATTTTTGGCTTGGATTGCAGGACGGCAATTCTCAAATCGCCACCGGCTTGAGAGGCGTACTTCAGACATGCTACAATGGCTCCCAAACCCGTACTGTCCACGGTTTGAAGTTGGCTCATATCCAATACGAACTTGCTGGTTTCATTGAGGTACTCTGAGAACTGCGACTTCAACTTTGAAGCATTGCCGGCGTCCAGTCTTCCTTCAATCCTGAGCACACCAACGTCGCCCCTTTTTTCAAACTGCATTTTCATTTTACTAAACCCCCTAAAATACAAATGACATAAAGGCTAAGAGCGATATTTCCCAGGCGATGCGGCAGTAATCACTTTCGCAGGCAATTTGATATTTGTATCTGCGACTGCGGGAGCGATTTTCAATATATCTGTCATCATATATCCATCCGTTATCGTGCGTGGGCCATTGCTCTATCCATCTCAATTACCGTTTCATTCACCTGTCCGAATCTTCTGCGGGTGAATGATGACGCGAGAGTTCGAATCATTTTCATCCCCAGACCGCAATCGGCATACCGGTCTTGATTGTCGAAGAGGTTTTCCGACGGGCCACAGGCCATATTCGGTTGCCAGTCGATGCCGCTGTCGAAAAACCTCATTCGAACAACATCCTTTGCGGAAAGCTCCACTACCACTGAACCGCGTTTTTTTCTTAGACTGTGAATCAGTATATTGTTCAGAAACTCGGTCAAAACTATTTCTGTCCTGGCTGCCAAATCAGGGTCATTTGTCCATTCAGTAATTTTCTCGTTGCACAACAAACCGGCTGTGCCAACACTTGCCAGCATTGAACCGGCGGCACCGAGTTCACAGGTTTTGAGGTCAGCCATCTCGCTTAAATCAAAGCACCATCTCTTTTCGAGTTTGGCGATTTTCTGAAATGTCAGCATGGAGAAATCATCTGCTGAAACCATATAGTCTGCATCCAATAGCTGCTGTTCCAGTTTATGGGGCAATAACAGGCAGCTTTCGACGGTTGTGATATTTTCCAACAGCCCGGCCAGGCCGGCGATTCCCAACTGCCCCGCCGTGGCGTTCTCACATTCGATAATGCCGTCTGTATAGAGGAAGAATATCGTGTTGGCGTCGAGCTTCAGGCAGCTCTCATTCTCGGGGGCGTATGTCATATCTGCAGCCCATCCCACGGGAATAGAACCGGTGCTTGAGCATGTTTGCGTTTTGCCTGTTTGGATGTCATATTCAATGATGGGAGGATGTCCGGCGTTGAAATAGCGAAATGTCTGCTCGTGAAGGTCGATGTATCCGGCCAATATTGTCACATAATTATCCTTGAACATGTCTTCGGACATGACGGTGTTGACCTTGTTGATTATGTGGCATGGGCTGCTGTTTCCCTCGCTCTGGCCGACGATCATCTTAATAATGGACTTTACCGCCGCCATAAGCAAAGCAGCCTGTATTCCGTGTCCTGAGATGTCGGCGATATAGATGAAGTATTTGCTTTGGGATATTTTGATTATGTCGAAAAGGTCACCGCCAATCTTTCCGCATGGTGTGTATTTCGAACAGAAGATCAGGTCGTCTGCGATAACAAACTGCTCGGGCAACATATATGACTGGATTTGAGAGGCGATGTCCAGGTCACGCATTACTTCTAAATAGGCATTTTTGAAATGTTTCTCCGCATTTGCGATTTTAAGAGCACTCTTAATGCGTGATATCAACTCCGTGGCATCGATGGGCTTCTTGATATAATCAACTGCTCCTGCCTCAAAGCCTCTTTTCAAATCATCGCTGCCGGTTAATGCCGTGACCAGTATGACAGGTATGTCGGGGTTATAGTTTTTTATTCTTTTGCAGGTTTCATACCCGTCGATACCTATGAGCATAACATCAAGCAGAACAAGGTCGATGTCGTTATTTCGGAGCATTTCCAGGGCTTTTGGGCCGGACCGACAGCTTTTGCTGTGGTATCCGTTCTTCTGCAAAATGCTCTGCAGCATAAATATGTTGGCTGGCTCGTCATCGACCAGCAGAATCGTTTCCATGCAGAACCCCCCGGAAACTGCGTTACGGCGCTATTCTGTGGACGGCGACCGGCCTGTATGAATTGTAGGTGGACGCATTGCAATTTCACCAAATTGAGCCTTGTCCGTTAATTCATTAGTTAGTGCTTAACTACCTCATCATATCGGCCCCCAAACGGGGTCACATAAGTAACTTTTTGTGGGGATCTGCCAAAAGGCCTTCAAATGGGACAAGTTGTTTCAGGTTGCAATAGTGGACAAATAGAGTCTGTTAATGATTCGTCATAGGCGGACTGCGCTCCAAGATTGGGGGTGGGAAATTCGCATTTGGGTTGATTCTTGGGCTTGGAATGGGGTTTTGGGGGTAAAAAGGCGTGCATAAACGCACTGATTGGGGGTGAAAAGTGTTGGAAACGCGCGAAAACCTGCGAAAATGTGAGAAAAAATGAGAAAATGTGAGGGAAACATGCGATTTTCTGCAACTTTTGGAGAGTTTCGAAGAAATTGGTTCGGCTTTGTGCGCACCTATTGGAAAAGGGGGTGCGGAGTTGGTGCGAAGCGAGAAAGCTTGAACTGTTATCCGTAGGGGCAGTGGGTTCGAAATTGGGTTTGTTTTGGCCGAATGCGAAAGGTGATTCATGTTCATAGTCCCTGTGTTCATAAGAGGTTAGGTCCATTTTGGCGTTTCGAAAATTGGGTTTGTTTTGCATAATTGTTGGGTTGAAGCACGAAATCCGAATATCTAAATCCGAAACAAATTCGAAGCACGAAAATGAGAAGGCTCGAAACAAGAGGAGATCCCCGACGAGTCGGGATAAACTCCAATCTTCGATGG
>Ga0114918_10005669_pt1 | contig 10683 bp, 12 predicted proteins | sample LantaG_FD_87015 | JGI IMG/M metagenome (GOLD analysis project Ga0114918, IMG submission 87015) | Deep subsurface microbial communities from Baltic Sea to uncover new lineages of life (NeLLi) - Landsort_02402 metaG | ecosystem: Environmental > Aquatic > Marine > Oceanic > Sediment | place... | reverse complement strand
TTATGGCATCTAGATAACCCTCTCGAATATCCTTAGTCAGGTCATAAATCTTCTGTTGTTGCTTCATTGATTGTGCAGATATTTTTTGATGCTTTTCTGCATAAGCATTAAGTTCAGTTTGGGCTTGTCCAGATAGACCAATCATATTTGCAACCATTGCCTCGGCTTCAGCAGCATCCCGAGCATTCTGAACTTGGCGTATCTGTTCCTCCGTAACTCCCTGCTCAGTTATTAGTCTTTGTTGTATCTCTTTATCTGTGTTCTCATATGTCTGCATAAATCTATAAGCAAGGTCAACCTGCTTTTGCATCATTTCAACGCTTGCTCCTAACCCAAACTGAGCAGACTCCATTAATTGCCTTTGTACATTTAACCTTTCTTCATATGCCGCTGACGACTTTTCCTGCTGCCTCATTCTTCTTTCATCAACTTTATATGATGCTTCAACGATTTCCTTTTGTGCTGATAATAAAGTCTTAACGGTGCCCATTGCGGTTGCCATTCCGGCGTATATTCCCTTTCTCTGCTCACCCATCTTATTAATATTTTCTTCTTTGGTGACAATATCTCCCAATTGTTCAAGCTGCTGACTAATATCTCCAGTTAGCTCAAAATTGATGCCAAGCTTTGATAAAGATGCCTTCATTACGTCCATCTGTTTCATAACTGCGTCCTTGGCCGCAACCGCTGCAATCTTTGAATAAGTTACCATATTCTGCAAAGCTTTTTCATTAACCATTCCAAATTCTTCAGCTATTGATATCTGGGTATTTAAAGCGTCTTTTATCTTTTCAATAACCTCTAATTGAGCCCCCACATTTGCGGCAATTTTCTCATATTCCCTAGCAAGAAAAGCTGCAGGCTCATTTTGAGCTTTAACTGAAGTTAAAATTTCTCCATGTAAACCTGCCACCTCTTTTGTTGTTAACTTTCTACCGAGTTCTTCTTCTCGTACCTTCTTAGCACTTGCAAATTGGTTTTCATAACCCTCCTTTATTTTACCCGTCAATCTACTTCTCTCTTTTTCAACTACAGCTAAAACCTCCAACTCTTCTCTCTGTTTTCCCTGTTCTTCCCTAAGCCTTTTCTGCCTCTTAATGAGTCCTGCAATTATACCCCCTACGGCTAGTACCCCCGTAGCAATAGCAATATATGGACTTAACGAAGCAACAGTATTAAATACCGACTGATTAACCGTCATTAGTTTAATTCCGGCGACTATGCTCTGAAGAACTGGTGAAACCATTGCAAGACCCATAAAAGCAGATCCTACCCCAATAATAATACCTTGAAAGTCACTAAAGTTACTAATTAGTTTAGTTGTTAACTTAGTAACCTCAATTATGGTGGGTTGCAGGGCATTAAACAACTCAAGTCTGGCATTTTCCATTTCCTTTCCCTGCTCAGCTGCGGCTTTTTCCATATCCATTAGTTTCGATGTAGATTCAAGTTTCTCTGTCACCATCTGTTTGGCAATATCTCGTTCTTGGGCAGTCGCCCCCTTCTGTTGAAGTCTAAGCTCTATATTCGTTCTCAGCAATTCTGCTTCTTTAGCCAAATCACCAGAAATTCCCGTACCTCCTGATTTTTGAGCACTATTTAGTTTCTCGCTAACTTTCAATATATCATCATATAATTCCGGGATTTTACTCTGTACGGATATTAAAGCACTAGCACCCCTTTTTTGGGCTTCAAAACTGTAACCAATATTGTATCCAATAAGCTCTACGGTTTTAGCCATTTCCATCATGCTAGGCTTAAGACCAGTAAACGAAGACGATATCGTATTAGCCAATTCAATAAACTGTACTTTAGACAATGTTGTTTTTTCAGTGACATATTCAATAGCTGCCCCTGCATCCCTTGACCCCCTACCTGCAACCTCCAATCCTCTTTTTAATTCATAAAGTGATTGATTATATTGCCTTCCCGTATCAATAACCCCTTTAAAACTTATTCCCGTAACCCCTAGAGCTCCAGTAAGCTTTCCTATAGTTCCAATAACTCCTCGTAACGTCCCCCTAACGGCACCCATTCCCTTGCTTGACTTATCAAGGACTTTCTGAAACGAACGAAGACCTCCACTTACTCCCTCTAATCCGGCTTTGTAGTCGTTAATTTCTTCGTTTAACTCTCTAATCTTTTTACGCGCCTCGACAAATTTTTCGTTAGCTCCCTCAGTCCCTTTACGAACTCCCTTCATTGCATTTACAAGGTCTTCCTGAGTGGACTTTAATTTCTCGTTAGCATCATCCAATGCATTAGTTGATGCCTTTGCTGCCTTCATTGCCTTAGATAAATTATATTCTTCTTGCGCAAGATTCTTAACGGCCTCTTTAGCTTTTTCTAAAGCCTTCTTGGATTCTTCAGTGCCATCCGCTGCTGTTTTTTGAGCAGCAATCATCACCTTTACTGCGTCTTTTAACTTAATGCTAGACCCAGAAAGCTCATTATAGGCGGATGCCGTAGTACGTGATGCTTCAGCTATCTGCTTAAGGAGTGCTAAATGTTCTAGCTCATAATCTGCCATATCTATTACCTATTTATTTTTAAAATTATCTTGCTTTTTCTAAAAAACCTTATATACTGTATACAAACTAACAAAGGATACTGCTATGAATACCGGACAAAGAGTCATAATAAACATAATCATAATTAACATACTAATGATGGTTTTTGGATTAATATTAGAACAAAACCCATTTTCATCCCTATCTATATACTTATCCGTGTTTGGTGCATGTCTTGTGGTAGGAACTATACTCACACTTCCTTTATACCCAATAAAAGTGTCAGCTTCCTCTATAATAATAGCATTACTTATGTTTTCCCTATTTATAACAATCGAATACATACATCCATCTCCTCCCACAAAAAAAGCAACTCAAGCCGAAATGGGAAATACCCCACAAGCCGAATGGCAGTTTCAATTATTCTATAAAAAACATGGGTCTCAAACATCTATAGTCTTATCATTCAACGGGAATACATCCGAATCAGAAATATACCTTAAAAAAACAATTGAAAAATGGAACGAAGATCACCCAAATTCCCCTATTATCAGTTATATCAAATCACTTTCATATATTCCATATGAATATGCAAAGAAAAATGGATATCCTCTTTCCTACTCAAGAGGATATTAAGTCATAACCATTCCGCTTGACGGTATCTTTAATTTCATCTGCAAAATCATAAAAAATACCACCACCATATAAATATAGTCGGGATTCAAACGAGAATCAGAAGTTATAGATCCCCCAGAATCTATACCTTTTTGATTTTCCATATCTACAACGATTTCATCGTTTAAATAATCCAAAACATCTCTCTCGTTCTCATACAACTCTTTAAATTTGTAAGCGTCTTCTGGAGAAATAACACCAGCATTCTGTAAAAGGTTTATTTCTACTAAATCGTGAAGATAAGAAGCATTCTTCATATCTGGGTAATTAAAAACATAATCTGCCATTATCTTACTAGCCCTAACTTGCTCATTTGATATGGGGTCAAGCTCAACAAATTTTCCAAGACCCATTGGAGGGGAGACAGCTAATATCCCTTCTCTTATTTTTTGAGCTATTTCAGGCAACCCAGCAGACTCACAAGCTGACGCAATTTCATCAGAAAACCTAGTAAATAAATAGGCAAAAATATCTTTCCTCTGTTGTTCCTTAGATGTTCTATGAGGACGGGTTTTTCCATATGGAATCCCTTCTAATTTAGACGATATATAATTTTGGTTTATAAGACTAATATCCTGAAATACTTCGTCTGGGTTTTCTACGTATTGACCCTCAGGCACTCTCCAAGAAGCTAGAGACCCAATAATTCCTTTAAACCTATCCAGTATATCTAGTCCTCTTCCAAGCATTCCATTAAAAAGAATAATAATTGGAATAGTAGATAAATATTTTTGAGAAGAAGAGGATAAATTAATGATGTCTGAAACGCTAGGGTTATCTCCAGCTTTACCCCTTATAAATGCTAATGTCTCAATGGCATCATAGACAGATGGGTTTTTTAATTTCTCTTTTATAGAATTATTTTTGACTAACCAACTTGAAATATTATTGTTTTGAGATTGAGCAACCCTGATATACATATCCTCTAATAACGGGTGCCTAACTTTGCAATAAAGTTTAAGAAGATCCTTCTCTATCCCACTACGATTTAAATCCGTTTTCATGATTTATATTTCTTATTTTTCAGACGATATTCCTCTAAAACAGAAAAGCGGCAAAGTATTAGTATACGTTGCCGCTTTTACAATATAAATGTAATTAAATAATCCCATCAGTCCCGATTTTAGTCCTGACTTGATTAATAATTGACTTAACAATCTTGGGATGTAATTTAACTAATTTAGCATGACTAAGGTCTACGTCTATATTCCACTTACGCATAAGACAAAGTATCCTTGAGAACTCAAGGGTTAAGTAATCTCTGATATCAAGATTCTCTAATCCATTAGAGTTTACATATCCAACCTTAGCTTGAGCCGATATAGCCGAATAATCCCCCTGATCTGGATATTTTAATGTAATAACAAAACTATTTAAATCCTCTCTTTTGGGGTCAAATCTATCATCTACTTCAGAAACTATAAGCTCTTCCCCATCCTTATAATAAGACACTTCAATATCAAACGTATCTGACTCAGTTATAAAGATATCTGAAAAAATACTAAGTTTTACCTTTTCTTTCTTAGTTTCTTTTTTGTCGGTTTCTTTTTTGGCTTTATCTGCTTTTTCAGCATCGTTCAGGGCTTCTTTTACGGCCTCATCAACAACATCTTCTTCATTAACAACATCTTCTTTTACATCATTCTGTACATTCTCTTCTTTAGCACTAACAATATCAATTGCATTATCTTCAACTTCTTTTTTTTCTGTCATTTTATATTCTCCTTAATTATACTTCCCTAGTAAATCTCCTAGTTTGACCTTTTCCAGCTGTATGTGTGGCTTTCGCCTTCTCTATATTAGCCCTTGTTTGTTGAGCAGCATTTTTCTGATTCTCTATCAACAAGTAAATCTGCAAATCCTTATAAGGAATTTCCCTTATTTGTTGAGGGGTCCAATGGTGCTTATCAATCAATTCCGCTTCTGTTATTTTTCTTGATATGGCAGGGTCATTCGTCCCGGAACCGAAATGAAACAAGTGAACCTGCCTTATTATTTTCCCTCCTCTTCCTCACTAATAAAAGAGAACTCATCATAAGCCCTCAATATGGTTTCTGCGATATCTGGAGCCAAATGAGATACCGAGTTGTTATTTATAGGAACAGGATTACTATCTCCGTCAATAGCGTCCCATGTTTGAATTAGTTTCAAAAGTCTGTTTTCTTTGTAAACTTTAACATTAAACTGAGCCTTTCCCGTTGAGTCTTCTGTCATCGCATCTTCTTGAAGTTGATTATAAAGTCCCCAAGTCAGCTCCCGCATTTTAATATTGATTTCACTAAATTTCTTCTTTTCATCATCTTTAAGATTAGACTTCTCAAATTCATGACTAGTATACGTCACAAACCTATATCCTTTCTTTCTATAATAGACCTTAACATCTATCGTATCATTATCTCTGATAAACATATCTTACTCTCCTTAATTTATACTCACGTAGGCGTTAATATTATACAACAATAGCATAAATAAAATGCAAAAAATTAATTGAAAAAATAATAAATAGGATTCAATTATTAAATTAATTGAAAAAATATTTGACGGGAGGAGCATACTGCTCCCTCCGTCAAATAAATACATACCTAAACTATAAGTTTATCTGTTATCGAAACTGAGGTCCAACCCCAGTAAACGCAACGGTAGACATGATAGGTCCAACAGAATTTGCAGGTTCTACCCTATGGAATCTAACCTTAGCATTAACTACCAAAGTTCCAATATTAAACTGGATAGTTCCAATAGGTGTAGCGTCATAATCATCCCATCTATCAAATCCATTAGAAGACGGAACATTATAGACAGAGATGCTTCCACTAATCTGCCTCAATCCGGGAACAATGTCATATGGGAAAAGGTTAGCCTGACCTAATGAATAAACAGCCTCTAAGTTATTGGATACTGTAAAATCAAAATTACTGTAACCTACATCGACCGCAGGAGCAAATTCAGTACTACCCGAAATGCTAACAGAAACCTTATCCCATGTAACCAATTTTTCAACCGTTGTAAACGGAGGAGGGTCTCCACTTCCCCATGGACCAGCACTTCTTCCCATAACATCTATACTAAACTGAGCTATATCTCCTGCTGAGCAAGAAAAGTTAACAGAATTAACCAACATACCAGTGAAAGAACGACTAGTATTCTCAGTTCCACCACAAAAATAGTAAAGATTCATGTCTTTTTCTGTTGGATTACCACAGTCATCCCTGTCAGTAGCCCAATCCCATACACTTCCTCCAACCGCACTTGAAAAAGTCTCAGTAACTGGACCAGAAATACTACCTCCAACCTCAATCTTGCCGTAGACATATGCATCCCTGTCATAATCACCCATAATTAAATCAGGTGCTTCTACTGATTGCGTCGCTACAATATTGGCATCGGCAAAACGCACTAGGGTTCCGCCTATATCTGCCAATCCCATATATCCCGGATAAACTTGTGCCATGATTATTCTCCTTTAATAACTTATTCTACTTTTTTATCTAAAACCCTCTACTTAAATTAAAATCTCATTGGGTTTTGGGCTTTAACTCCTGTACCATCCTCATTAGCATCATGCCCATTAATATAATCCCAAGCATAATCAACCACCATTGATTTAACATCAGAATAGGCATTTGTACTATAAGGATCCCCATAAGGATTTCTGCTCTGCTTTTGGCGATTCAACACTAATTCATCCAAGCTTCTAACTATTTTAGCTGGATATGGATTTCCATTATCTTGCCTAGCATTAGTTGTAACCTTAAAATAATACTCAACACTTGAAGCATTAGTAGGGGAATAAGGAAGTCCATCGTGACTGGAAGCCAAAACATCACCAACAAAATCAAAAACAACTGAATTGCTTGATGAATTCGCATTACTATATATGCTTAAATTAATAGCCATTTCTCTTTCTCCTACCTTATATTATTCTATAAAAAAATGGAAAATCCTTTCAATACCTTAAATTAACCTAACTACTTGAACTTGATTCAGAGCTTGAAGAACTACTTGAACTCCAAGAACTAGAACTGTCTGAACTCATGCTCGAACTACTGCTAGATACACTACTCGAACTACTACTAGAAAAACTACTAGAACTACTACTAGACTCAGTTAATTGAGACACCGTAATAAAATAAGTAACATACTGGTTAATAAGCTCTGTAAATGTGGAAGGAGTTGAATACTCCACTCCCGGAGGATTATCTGTTAACTTCCTAATAATATAAACTGGCCATGAAGTACCATCGACCTTAGGTATATTAGTAGATATCCTAATATAATAATCTATATCCCCGTCAGAGGCAGACCCCTCAACCATATCCATAACAGACGCTAAAGCTTCTGCTGTGACACTGTAAGTCCTATTCGTTTCTTCTTGATATACGCTAATCCTAGCCATAATAAACTCCCAATATTTTCATTACTTAATTTTAATTCAACAAAATATATTTATTTCCCTTTAATATTTTTTAAAAATCACCCAGAAGAACTACTTGAACTTGAACTTGAACTTGAACTTGAACTTGAACTAGTTGAGATGGAGGGAATCGGAACTGGATCTTTAACCTGAGGAAAATAATCATTACCCAAAGATTTCTGGGGAAATTTATACTCTTGAACCTCTTTTCCAAACCAACTAAGCTTAGCAGCCCTAATAAAAGCACTACCTTTCTGGACAACACCATACTCTATATTATCTATCCTGCTATCATACAAATACATACCATGCCTTCTAAACACAGCATACTCATCAATAGAATAACTTCTCATTATAGGAACATCTGGATCAATAATAGGGTCATTACGGTTTAGCTCTATGTACATGTATCCGTCTCCGGGAATAGAAACGGATGTGCAAAACAAATCAATCTCTATACCCTTATTATCCTGCAATTCGTAAACTTCATCATCGGGTATTTCAATTGATGGTCTAAAATACTCAATATTATCATTAGTTTCCTTAACAACTACCGTTGTAGACCCAGCAGAAACATTAGCCCAAAGAGGAGATTCATGGTTATTTACATCTATATGAATATTCTTATTAAAAAGTTGGTAAACGGAATCAGTATACTTATTAAGTATCCTCATTCCATCTTCTGTCTCAACATCCTTGGCGTATACAACAATAGCAACCCTATACTCCTGAGATAAACCACCATGCAAATATATCCATTCATTAGATAGACTAACCGGCTCAACAGTAATTGCCATATCTTCAGTAGGAATAACTTCTCTATCCCCATAATACACCCTATCGTCATAAAGAGGAGAATGACCTATCGTCTTTTGCATAAATGCATTGTCAGAAACCAACCAATTGCTCAATACGGCGCTACTTAGAGTAATCCAATGAGTATTATTGACTTCCTTAACAACGGCATATTCATATATCTGATAATGAGGAGAAGACCTATCGTTATATCCACTATCAATAAGAACTACCTCCTCTCCTCTATTATAATGAAATGAGTTTTCAACATTAACCAAAACATCATCGGTCAACACATCTGATACTAAATTTGTCTTAGCAATAAGATTTTTTTGTACCAAATCTATTAACCCATCTATTAATTCTGTTACTGGCATTTTTTATCCCTTATATATCTCTTTAAGCCTATCCCTAAGCAACTTTTCAAATGGTTTCATCTCACTAGCCTCCCTAGCCTCTTTCTCACTACCATAAAATTTTGTTAATGGCTGAATTGATTTCCCTTTTCTGTTGTTAGCCTTATGCTTCTCTTCATCCGACCTTTCAGAAGAATTACGTTGTTTCTCTTCTTCTATCATTTTTGCCAAATCAGACGACAAATTACTCAAATCACTTGATAGCTTAAAATAATGCTCATAAAGTTCCATAATTAGCCTTCTCTTTCATCCCCTCTCTGAATATCAGCAGGAGACTTGAAGGGCTCTATCAAAGACCCCCTTACGAATCTTCTACCAGTGTGCTCTTGACCAAACAATAATATTTCACCCACTAAAACACCATCCATAGCATTCCGGGCTAAATTCCTTTGAGTCTTACCATAGTTACTTACATCTGGAGATTGTTCTGCTATAAACAATCTATCCAAAATAAAAGAACATGCCAATCTTGCTACGGTTATAGGAATCGGGTCTGGATACTCTAGAACACTAATTCTTGATTTATCAGAAGACAAATAGGTATTACTAACCGATTCCAACGTAACAGTGGTCATGTCTGTAGTTTCTAAGACCGTCGCCGTCTCCATTTGGTACTTATTCTGAAGACGAACCGTTTGACCTACTATGAAACTACCGGAGTCATGAACAGTAATGGAAATATTAGTCCCCGGAATTACATCTGATAAAACCTCAGTTTCGAAAGATTTAGTTCTACGCAAAGGACAAGAATAATATGGACGAAGACGACTATCTACATATTGAGTAGCATCAGATATATATCTTCTTGCCTCATCTGGACTTAGATTAGAACGTGTCGAACCTTGATTTCCAATTCTGCCGGGAACTGGACGACCTATGTTTTGGTCTCCAATCATTATGTTTTCGGGCAAAATCCTTCTAAGGTCTTCTACTGTGCAATAACTCATTTTTATCCTCCAAAATACAAAGATTCTCTCTTTTATATTTCGAGGATTATTATTGGAAACCCTTTTTCAGTTAATGGTTCCTATTACATAATCCTAATACGAGGAAGAGGGCTTGATTTAGACTTTTCTTCCCATCCCCCAAAGTTAAAGACATTCTCATGCTTGCATTTCTTATTCATACATAAAAAGAACATCCTTTTTTGGCTAAAATCTACGACAAGATTTGCCCCATCCGTATCTTCGGTATGAACTTTGTTACACTTTTCACATATTAAGGCAATTTGCATAGATAACTCACTTTTAATTAATCAGTTCTATATTTAAACATTATTATTTTACAGAAGAATGCCTTTTGAGGTTAAACACTTTCCTAGAAGCTAAAACAGTCTGTATAAACTTAGGCAATGAACCCGCCCCGATATTATCTCTAATAACCTGCCTCATTTGGTCATCTCTCAAAAGACCAACAGCTTCTCCTTTATAACCTTGCTGCCATACCTCGGGAATATATTTTTGAATTAAATTTGACAATGCACTCCTATCAAGATTTTCTAAAGTAGGAGTCTGAGTTCCTGTAGGAGTCTGAATTCCTGATTGAGGGGCATAAGATCCTAGCTCTTGCTTCCTCTTTTTTAATTGCTCAATAAAAGCTTTCTTTGCATTTTCGTCACCCCTAATCTTATCAATATAAAACCTTATATCTTGAGGAATTAAAAGACCCAAAGCCTGCCTAACCATGTTCTTACCTGAAGAAGCAGCTCTCTGCAATTCATTTAATATAGCATCTATAGACCTCTCTGGCAACTTGCTTATATCGGGAGGAGTCAAAGTAGTAGTTGTTCCTCCACCCTCAACTCCTGAACCGTATGAAGGCTCAGGTGCAGTAGCCTCAGCAGGTGCAGTAGCCTCAGCAGGTGCAGTAACCT
>Ga0114918_10005668_pt1 | contig 10684 bp, 7 predicted proteins | sample LantaG_FD_87015 | JGI IMG/M metagenome (GOLD analysis project Ga0114918, IMG submission 87015) | Deep subsurface microbial communities from Baltic Sea to uncover new lineages of life (NeLLi) - Landsort_02402 metaG | ecosystem: Environmental > Aquatic > Marine > Oceanic > Sediment | place: Baltic... | reverse complement strand
TATTTGTGATAATAAAGTCTATGGCGATAAACTCAATAGCACGGGCTGGCTTGATGTAAACCTTGGCATACATTATATTGCGGTCTACGAGGTCTGGTGTTGTTGTTGTGCTGTCAAGAACAACTTTGTAATCACTTAGACCAAAACGCGCTTTTGTATCAGCAAGAAGTGGGTTGACTTGTGCAAGAAAGCGATCCCAAGTAACTTGCAAGTTTGGATCAAATAGTATGCCTCTTGAAATCTTGCCGATTCTGTCTTTGAGATAGATAGCAAGACGACGAACATTGATGCGGTCAAGAGCAGAAGGGGTTGCTTGTAGGGTCTTTTGACCGAATATTACAATACCTTCGCTTGGGAATGAAGCGATTGGATTTACATTCACTTCATATAGTGCATCACGCTGTTTGAGACTTAGTCTTTCACGAACATCAAGAACATTTAGACCTGATGAGCCATTGCTTAGACCGCCACGATTGAAACCGGCTGGTGCAAACCATACAGCAGTTGATTCTTGACTGCTTGCCATTGTTCCAAGAGCAACAACACTTGGTGGAACCCATAGTGGGATACCGCCGCCTGCATCAATGGAAACCCATGGATAATAAGCACAACCAAAACTATTGTTTAGTGCTCTTGATTTGATGCTTGCAACTGCAGTATTGACATTGCCAATACGGCTTCTTTCTGCACTTGCATTTTCAGTTGTTGGCTGATAGCCACCTTCAATATCTACTATTGCAAGAGTGTCATTTCTTGTTTTCGCTACATCAAGAACTTTATTTGTTACAGTTGTATTTGTTACACCTGGAACAGTTAGTAGATTCATTTCTACAACTTCTGGATCACTAACCATGTCAAGTGCTTTTTCTAAACTATATTGAGCATAGTTAAATCTTGGTTCTGATGTTACACCAAGAACGCGGTTGGCAAATGGTTCTTTTTCTTTTACATTTAAACCATCAAAACCACCAAACATTGGCATAACAAACTTGTCTACACCTTTGTCAATCAGTGAACGATATGAAGCACTTACAGCGGTTATAGAACCACCAGCAACACGGCTACCATTTTGCCAGAAGTATTTACCAACAGCACCAGATACTTCGTTTACATCATCAAGTGTAAAGATAGTTGAGAACTCGGTGAGAGAATCTGTTGGAACAAATGTATCAAGATTGAATGGCTTGACTCTTACAAGATCAACATACTCTTCATTCAGTTGAGCACGAGTTGAAACATTGCTAACTACACCAAAGTATGTATCGCGGTCATTTAGAACGCCTGCTTGTGAACTTGATACACGCATTCTTAGTTCTGGGAATACTATTGAGGCAGTAAGGTCTGTAATACCAGCCATGTTGACTGTATTGTTTGTTCCCGCTGGAGCATATGGTATTCTGCCAACTGCTCTTAGTAAGTCGGTACCAGTTATTGCTGAACCACTTGCTATTGTTACTGCTTTGTATTTGACTGGGCCAAGGAAACCGAATGGTAGTGATTCTGGATCAACACCACCTTCTTCAACAAGAGAGTTCATTTCAACGCGAACAAGTTTAGAAACATTATCATAGTTTCCAAATACTTTGTGTCTCTTTTCGCCAGTTACAACATCATCTGTCCACTCAAGATATTTGTCACCTATTCTCTTGGCAACATAGTTTTCTGAGTTTGGATTTAGATTACAGTTTGTAAATACTTCAAAAACACCCGGTTGCGAATCGGAATCACCAGTTGAACGGATTTCAACAGTGAATGAACCATACTTTTCAAATGGTGTTGGTGAATATTTAATATCTCTTATTGCAACTTTTAGTGAGCGTTGATTCCAGTCACCAGAACCTTCTCCACCAAGAGCAACAAAACGGAACAGTTTGCTCATGTTTTGTGGATCAAATGAACCAGTTACTGTGCTTAGGTCTTGAGAAAAGATCCAGCCAGTTTTTGCTGGTTGTGCTGCAAGTTGAAAATCACTTAGATCAGCAGTTGTGCTCTTTAGACCAGCAATAAATGCGTATGAAGAAGTTGTAGCAACTGTATCTGTTAGGAAGTCGGTAAATGTTTCACCAAGCCAGTATTTTTCACTATTATCAACTGATGTAATAGCGGAGTTTACAAGTGTTGGATTGGTGTTGAAAACTTTACGAATATATTTATCAGAGTTTTTATCAAAGTTAAATGATGTGTCAAGTATGGCCGCATCATTTACTGTTGCGCCACTGAGAACTTTCATTCGGAACTCAAAGTTATTGCCGATTGATTTGATGAGAGCTGCTGAACCAGTTGTCATTGTTCCTGATGGGTTTTGACCAACAAGAGCAAGACTTGCACTTGCATCAACATAGAATATAGCAGCAAGGGTGCCGGTTACATTTGAAGAGCCAGATGGTATAACGAATAAACCATAAGCACCACCATTATTGGCTACTGTTGTTGATATTGTTTTATCAGTTTTCCAACCTGGAGCACCTTGTGCATTAGCCTCTGGATGTTCAGAACCCATTAGGCGAACGAATGTTAGTGGACTTGAGTTTGCCAAATATGCTTTAGCAGCCCATGTAGCATATGCTGGAGCAGTTAGGTTTCCTTCACGCCAAATATCACCATCGGTTGAACCACGAACAGGCTCACCGAATATTTGGACGAACTCTTCATATGAACGAACTTTTACTGGAACCATGCCAGGACCACGACGAGCGCGACCAATAAGAACTGGTCCAACAGCGTCATTCAGGTTGTTTACCTGTGAACGATCTATCTCTTTTATTTGGATTCCGGGGGAAACGAAACGATACTTATTTGCTCCACTCATTATAGAATACTCCTATATACCATGTATTTCATAAATAAATAGTAGGTGCCGCTTTCAAAAGAAACGCCTAATACTTCTTCTTATCATTTTCTGTGCTCTCGCCAAACATTTCTTTTTCTCTTGGTATCTTTACTTCTACAATGGTTTCGCTTGTGATAACTTTTGGTTTTTCACTATTAGCACCTGCACCAAGTAAATATCCCAAAACATTTAGTGAAAAGTCACTTGTAAACATTCTGTTTTCTTGTTCTAACTTTGTTATGTTGCCACCATTTTTGAAACTTGATTCTTTTTCAAAAAAAGCTTCATATCTATGTTCTTCGCGGGCAACCATAAAATGGTTTATGCCAGCAGTGTAAGTCATAAATGGCTGTATTATTTCATTTATTTGTTGTTGATATTCTGTATTTACTGTTATAATGTATTTTACATCAATATAAGTTGGCAATGGTATTTTGGTTACTTCATAAACAACTTTTTCATTTTTTTCTTTTACATTATATTGTATTGTTTTTTTATAGTTATTGTTTTTAGCATAGTTGTTTGATTTTTCTTGCGATATTTGTTTTGTGACAGTTACAACTCCACCACGAAAATCATCTGGCGGAACATTAGCATAAAAAGTTCCTTTTTTAGATAAGCTTTTTGTTATATTTTCTCTTTGCAAAACAATAACTGGTAATATAAAGTTACCATTCACATCTCTAAGACTTCTATCAAACTTTATTTGGTGACTTCTTTCACCAGCAACCCAAATAACTGGAACTTTTTTCCAACCGCGATTTGTATTTGTATGAATATTCATGGTTTTATCAAGCCAGTCATACACAGCAAGATCTATTGTTTCTATTGTTGAAGGTTCAATAGAAACTTGACTTGATTCCAAACCTCTTCTTTCATACTCGGTTTTATCGCTCATTTTGTTATTCCTCTATTCTGTAAAAACACCATAAGTATCTTTTGTCTGCCATGCTCCACCTTCATTTAGATAAAACTTTTTTGGCTCACTAAAAGGCTCGTATATTTCATCTTCATCTATATCTTTTAGATAAACTATATATCCCTTGTAGTTTTGTGGATTATTTACCATATCTAAAAAGATCTGTCTTCCACTGCTTGTTCTTTTTCCAGAAATATGTTTTAGTCGTTCATATCCTACACTTGTCATGTAAATATTTTCCTATAAAGCAAAGAACTGGCTAACATGCCACACACCATCTTCATTGAAATAAAACTTGTCTATCTGATCAAAATCTCCAAGTATTTCATCTTCGTCTATCTCTGTTAGATATACAACACAGCCTTCATAGTTTTGTGGGTTGTTGACATAGTCTAAAAACTGTGTTCTTTGAGAGCTTGTTCTTTTGCCTGAAATAAGTTGTATTTTACCTTCGCAAGCACCGGTAACTTCTGTATTTTCTATTATATCAAATATGCTCTGCTGTGTTTGACGATATTTTTCTCTTATTTGCAGGGCAGCAATAGGTTCATTGAAAAAACCTTCTCTTACACGAACACAAGTTGCTTGTATTTCCATTTTATGTTCTACTTGTCCAAATAATGGCCTTGGCTCTGATAGTTTTACTATTTCATAAAAAGTCATACCATAAAAAACAATATCACCTTCTCTGACATAAAGGTCTTGGTCTTCTGTTAGTCTTCTTTTGTGAAAGTTAACAACTATTTTAGCACTTTTATCAAGACCATATATTTCTGTTGTTGTTTCATCTTGATCTATTTTTACAAGTGCTTTTATAACTATTGGCCTTAGAAATGTTTTAGTTATTGCTTCTCCATAAAGTGGATGAAAGTTGCTGTTTTTTACATTTACTGGAAAATATATAAGTGTTTGACCTATAACTCGTTCTATAAGTTCGTCGTTTACTTGTTTTGTAAGGTCACGCTCTTTCTTTCCCAAGAACATAGGAGGAGGTGGTTGTTCCGGCTGAACCCATTTGTTTTGATCTGTTTTCTTTTTTCTTGCCATTTATATTACCACTTTATAAACTAACCAACAAATATGATATTTGGTATTGCTGCCAATGTTTTATTGGCATTATCAGCCATAGCAGTTCGCTTTTCAGCGAGTATTGCATAGTCTGTATCCTCAAGTATCTTCAATAGTTCTTCTTTGAGAGCATCTTTTTCTTCTTTACTTTGTGCCCGCAGATCTGCACCATTCAGGGTTACACTTTCACCTGGTATTGGTATTGTTTGGAACTTGCTACGAACTTCGGCAAGCATACCTTTTGCTACAGCAAGAGCATAACGACGAATCCAGTGCTTACCTATGGCATTTATATTTTCAAACGGTATGTTTGAGAAAGGTAGTGTATTTATGTTGTTTACACCACTTATTCTTGGATCTTTGTTTACCGATGCTTCATAAGAAGAACCAGATAGGTTTCCTATGCCAATATTTGCACCATTTCCACTTCCAACAGCAAACTCAAACCAAAAGGTTCTTATATCTGTTGAATCGGGAATGGGGAAAAGACGAAGTTTATTATTTTTTATTTCATATGAATAATGAGAAATACGAGTATAAATATTATCTTCATAAGCCATTGCTTGTAGTTTATTATGCCAAGCAGGAATAACTTCAAATGTGCTATCATCAGCATATTGTCCGTATGTTGAAAGATTACCTACAGCATTTAGGCCACCATAATAACCATAAAATCTCCACATTGCACGGGCAGACTTATAAAATACTTTTTTTACTGTTATTCTGTTGCCTGGAACTACTTTGCCAAACAGTGGAGAATTTGGATCGCTTGCTGAACTTGACACTATCATCTGTAAGTCATAGTCTTGTTCATTTGGTGCTGCTTCAAAAGAAGCAGAATAAATATCTATTCTTCCACCAATACCGGCTTCATGTGAAAAAGCATCAGCAATATCTCTTACTGCTGTTATGTCATACATTGGATAAGCAAGACTCAGAGAGCCATTTTGATTTACAAGATCAAAAAGAGCACTTCCACTTTTTATTTCACCATCACTATCAAATGTTCCAGTGGGAGAACCAAGAAGAGAGCCAATAGCATTTTTTGCTTGATGTAGATTTACAAGATAAGAATAAGTAAGTGTTGCATCTTCATATGCTGTATAAACTTGACCTTCTGTTATTTCTATATCAAGAACATCTCCACCTATCATTTTATAGGTATAAGCAACTTGATCTACTGCTCCACTGATAAAATCAGTGCTATCTGCGTATACGCCCAGTGGAAGATTGGAAACAACATTAGAAAATGTTCCTGTGGCTGGCAATATAATAGCACTTGTTTGTTGTTTTGGAGTAAGAACTGGAACAGACATTTATGTGTGTCTCCTATAGACTATTATAAATAGTTATAAATAACTATAAAAACAAACCCACCATATTTCAGGTGGGTTTATAAATTTGTTTGTACGTTTTTTATAAACCAAAATTATTTTTTGACATATTAAAATTATCAAGTATTTCTTGGTTGGTAAGAGAAGATGTGTGAAACTGGAATGCTGCTATGTCACCACTTAACCAGCCAAGTTGATTGTTGTGACTAGAATTCCGTCTTCCAATATAGAATTGATTGTTTTGAAAGTTTGTTCCAACACTGCCAACGGCGTGACCACCAGCACTTCCGGCATAAACTCCGTCAATAAACACTTCATGACGATTTCTTACTGTAATGTTATGAAAATTTTCATCTACAGGTACTGAACCAGTTGTTGTATCGTGATAAGAGCGACCACTCATATCTGTTGTACTAGTCTGAATTGTTCCATCAGTTCTAACGAAAATTCCAAATCCTGTTGCACGATAATAATCACCAGGATATATATAGTTATCTCGGAAGTTAGAAAACAAATTACCACCATTTGTACCAGTATTTTTTCTATACCAAAAAGAAATAGTATTAGCATTGCTAGTAACGCTACCTACATTTATTGTAGTTGTAGGTACTGAAATAGAATCATTAACTCCATCAAATCTAAAATATTTCAAAAGATTTGAGCCAGAAAATGTTGGTCCAGATAGAGCCATAGTTTTTGATGTATCAAGTATGTTATACAATATACTACCTGTTCCTGGATAGCTAATTGTATTAGATGCATCAGCAAGAACAGAAATAGATGAAGTAACATAACTTGATATCAAAGTTTGTGCTATTATTGGCTCACTATAAAAAAACATATTTTCTGTCTCCTGTCATCTGGTGACTTGTTGTAATGGTTATAAATAGTTTTAAGATAGTTGAAAAAGAAAACCCGCCATATTTCAGGTGGGTTTGTAAGTTTGTTATCTTGTATCAAGCACCAGTTGTTGGAAGTGAATCTGGTGGAGTGAAATTCTCGGTATAACGAGCCACACCCTTGGTTATGCGGAAATCATCTATGTAACCAAGATAGCCATTCGCGCCTGGATCTGCACTGGAGGCTGAGCCAATTACAAACGGTTGGCTGTTAGATGGAATTGTACCACTTGCCGTACCACTTGCTGCAGAAGTGCCATTGACGAATACAGTAAATGTGTTTCCATTCCTAACAAATGCTAGGTGTGTCCAGGTGTTTGCAGGAATGATGTAGCCAGTTGCCGCGCTTATGGCCCAGGTGGTACCATTAGTTGTGACATAGTAATACGCACGGTACGCATTAAGTGACGAGTTGAAAGCCAAGAATCCCAGAACACCTCCGTAAATACTAAGCGACTGTCTTTTGCCAAATAAGTATTTTTGCGCACCATTTGCAATGCCGCCTGTGGGATTAACCCACATTTCAACTGTATAGTTTCCAGATCCAAATTCAAGACTCGCGCTTGAAGAGACAGATAGATAGTCACCACTACCATCAAAATACGCGCTAGAGCCTCCGAACTTGCTCTGCGCTGTGCTAATCACGGTATTGCCGGTTCGTGATACGGCAAATGCGTTGGTGCTGCTATCGACAAAAGTTGTGCTATTGTTCGCCCCGTCTGCCTTTAACAGTAATGAGATGTTTGAGAAGGATGGATCAGTTGGTCCAATTTGTTCTATTGCTTCACTATAAAAAAACATATTATTTTTCTCCTGTCACTTGGTGACTTGTTATAACAGTTATAAATAGTTTTATGATAGTTCAAAAACAAAACCTATAAATATAGGTATTGCTTCCACATCCATAAACAGCATAAACACCATTTTGTTCTGCAACCTGTTTTTCACTTAATGATTTTTGTGCCCGATATTTAAAACGAAAATAACGATCTATGCCTTCACTATACCAATAGTCAACGGGAGAAGAAGAAAGAAAAAAGAAACCATTTTTAGAATATGTATCACCATCGCCAAAACGACGATCTGCATAAGTCAATATTCCAGTATAACCAAGTTGTTTGGCATATTCTTTTACATAACTGAACAATTTACCAAACCCACCTTGAACTGTTGTATTTAGTGCATTAGAAAACCTTGCTATTTCTAAAACATTTCCATATTTCTTTTGTATTGGTTTTTTTAGTGATATAGCAGAAACAACTTCACCACCATATTTTAAACCAATATAAATAGCAGCCCTGTTATCACCAGATATATGTGTATCTGTAAAAAACTGTGATCCGGCTTTACGATCCAATACTTCAATAACACATTTTCTTGCTGGAACTTTTCTATCAACCATACCAAGACGATATTTTATCATAGATTTTACAATATCACCTTTATCTCTCCATTCATCTGAAAATATATGAAACAACCTTATATCTTTTTCTTTACAAGCAAGTGTTTTATTTAGGTGTGCTTTTTTATCTATCTTATCTCCGCTATGCCAGTAAAGACCATTATATTCAATAGCAAACCTTTTTTCTGGGATATAAATATCAAGTTCTTTTGGTCCAATAATACTTCTGCTATTTTCAACAATCTCACCGCTATAAACTGTTTTTAGCCATTCAACAACTTGCTTTTCTTCTTTGCTTGTTCCATTATTGGAGCATTTAGGACAGCCAACATAGCCGCTTAAATGATCGTTTGGTCGTTGATAAAAAGAAATATTATGTTTGTTGCAATATATTTTTATTTTTTCTTTTGAATGCTTATATTCTATTTCTGAATAATTGTATTTTGATTTAAATTTTTCATCTGCCCTATCTATAAATCTTTCATTTCCTAGGACACATTTTGTTTTTCTTGCTTCACTTGCGGCGTCTATAATAAATCTAGGCATATTTTTATAAAAATGATTATTTTCGCCCTTCATTTTTTCGGAATGACGACGAATAGATTCATTGGTGTGTCTAGATAATCCTTTTTTCCAACTTGGATCAAAAGACATATTTTCTTTAGACCACTCCGATCTACCTTCATTGGCGTGTTCTTTGCAGAAATTTCTAAATATATTTTTACCACGAACAAAAGACGGCATGTTATCGCATAGTTTATACTTAGGAGCTATGCCATTAAATTCTGTCTGTATTATATAATCAGACATAGAAATTTTATGAAAACTTCCAATATGACCAGCAAGAGCAATTTTATTTTTTGTTTCCTTGTTGCAGATTTTACAAATTTCCATTTCTTCCCCTTTGCTAGCATCAGCATAGCATGTGTTGATGCCACTTGTAAATAGAAACAGAAATAAAAAAGGCCCCGAAGGGCCTTTTATCTAGATTAGTTTAAGATCAACCTAAAAGATCTTGTACTACAACAAGGCCATACATGTCTGGTCTAACCATTTTCTTCGCATACCTTGTCATGACCCCTTTTCTTGGAACGAAGTCTTCGGTTCCAAAGATGGTTGGTGTGACTTGTAGTGGTACATATGGGGCATATACGAATCCACTTTCGAGGAAACTGTTACCCTTACGACCAACAAGGATCAGGTTGCGTGGGAAGTATGGATCAACAAAGACATCCCATTTCTTACTGAGTGAGCCAGCTTTGACAGCACCGATAGTGCCCTTGGCATCATCATGAATTACGTTTGCACGGAATCCACTGGTGAATTCAAGGACATTGGCAACTTCTGGTCCGCAAACAACGAAGTTTGCACCACCACGAAGAGTTTTACGGTGAATTGCAGCACTTACATCATTGATTGTTTCAACGAGGGTTTCGTACCACATACTGACGTTACCGGTGAAGTCAGCACCATTTGGATCACTTACACCACTGGCAATTGCAAGACCGGTTGTGCGATCAAGGAATTTACCTGGACGACGTGACCAGTATAGTGTTGCAGCGGTAGCACCTTTGACAAGTTCACCAAGCATTTCTTGATCAATTTCAAGACCAATCTGTTCTGAGAGAATTGAAGTAAGTTCAACTTCTGCATCAAGATTGTGGTAAGCATTGAGGTCTTGACCAAGTTCTGGTGTCCATTTTGCCTTGAGCTTGCGGGTCTTGGCAGTAACAGCAACACTGTCAACTTTGATGTCAATTTCTGGAATGTTGGCTTCACCTTCAAAAGTGACTTGCGAAGCAACAACAGCACCTTGAGCATCAAGACCTGCATTGCCAATAACATCAGCAATTGGCCAGCTTGCAGCACGGCTACCGGCATTTGTAGCAAGATTATTGGCACTAACGCTACCATCAAGACTTGCAACAACAAGGCGAACATGAGTGTAAGTATCACCACCAACATCAACAAGACCGGTTGAGTCTGTTTTGGAGGTTAGACGACGAACAAGTGAACCACTTGGTAGTGTTGCATTGATTGCAATAAGACTACTGCGATCAAGATTGGCGAGATCGACGGCGCCGGCGGCAACAGTGAATACTGCTACAGTGGTTGAACCACTGACAAAATCAGCGTCAAATTTGCAGAGTTTGTCAAGAGCACCACCGGCACCAAAAGTACCAGAAGCAATTGCTGCACTTACTGTTACGTTGCCAGAACCGGTTGGTAGTG
>Ga0114918_10005667_pt1 | contig 10684 bp, 11 predicted proteins | sample LantaG_FD_87015 | JGI IMG/M metagenome (GOLD analysis project Ga0114918, IMG submission 87015) | Deep subsurface microbial communities from Baltic Sea to uncover new lineages of life (NeLLi) - Landsort_02402 metaG | ecosystem: Environmental > Aquatic > Marine > Oceanic > Sediment | place... | reverse complement strand
TTCTTCTGTTACCGTTGGTGTTACCGTTGGTGTTACCGTTGGTGTTACCGTTGGTGTTACCGTTGGTGTTACCGTTGGTGTTACCGTTGGTGTTACCGTTGGTGTTACCGTTGGTGTTGCTACAGGTTCAAAATCAGTTCTGATAAATTGCGCTAAATCTGTTAATGCTTGACCAAATAAATATAATGCTCGTTCATTATCTGCTGGTACTTCTATTTTAATTACCTTACTATTACTCATCCTGTGTTCACTCCTTAGTGAATATTTCAATCATGTGTTCAATACACTGACTTTTATTAACACCTAAAACTTTAACCATCTTATCTAAATTCTTTTTACCTTCATCAGTTAGATAGATAGTGCTAGGTGATGTTTTTGTTGTAGGAGGGATTATCTCTTTTAACTCCTTCATTAATTCGTTCATAATTTTCCTTTCCTTTTTTCTGCATTAATTTTGTCTTACTGAATAGAACTATAAATTAATTTAATTTTAATGTCAACCGTTGTTTTAATTTTTTTATATGTTAGAATGTTGTTGTTAAAAATAATTTAAAATTAGGTGTATGAAATGAATGTAGTAGATATAGGTAAAAAACCAAGTAATATTGAAAAAGATTTAGAGAGCTTTAAAAAAGATCTCCCCTTAATATTAGAAATGACAGAAATACAGGCAGAATATTTTTGGGCAAAATACCAAGCATTATTAAAACAAGGGTTTACCAAAGAACAATCTTTAGAATTGTGTAAGGGTTAATTAATGATGAAACGAATATTGAAATATACCATTGAAGAAGTAACGTTTAGTTTATCGTTACCTATAGGATCGATTATCAGGCATTTTGATTTTCAAGGTAATCAGTTGATGTTATGGGTGGAAGTTAATGTTACAAATTTCTATGAAAACAGGCACTTTGTGGTATTTACTACTGGTGAAGAATTTGAAAATTTACCGACTTTAAAATATATAGGCACAACATGTCACCATAAACATTATACTGTGTTTCATTTATATGAAAAGGTTGATTAATGATGAAACTTAGAGATTATCAACAAAATTCAGTTAATCAAGTTCACCAGGCATGGAATAATGGTAATAAAAATGTAATGGTGGTATTGGCAACAGGGGGTGGTAAATCTGTTATTGTTTCAGATATTGTTGCTCATCATCAAGGCTCTTGTTGCATTATTGCTCATCGTCAAGAGTTGGTAAGTCAGATGAGCTTGCATTTAGCCAGAGATGGAATCACACATCGTATTGTTGCCAGTAAAGCAGTAATTAAAATGTGTGTGAAAATGCAAATGATGGAATTTGGTAAATGCTTTTACGACCCGTATAGTAAAGTTGCGGTTGCAGGTGTTCAAACTATTGTCAGAAGAGGAAATGAATTAAAAAATTTCTTACCTACTGTTACATTATGGGTCATAGATGAATTTCATCATCATCAATGGGGAACTGCTAAACAAAATGTATGGGGTAATGCTATTGATATGTTTACTAACCCTAATGTTAAAGGATTAGGGGTAACAGCTACTCCGACCAGAACAGATGGAGGTGGTTTAGGTCGTGATACTGATGGTGCTACAGATAAAATGATTATCGGCACAGACATGAGAACCTTAATTAATCGAAGGTTTTTAACTGATTATCGTATATTTGCACCTGTTAGCAACATTGCATTTGAAAAAATTAAAACTAGTGATAGTACCGGTGAATTTACCCAAAAATCAGCCAGTGAAGCGGTTAGTCATTCATCATTAGTAGTACATGAAAAATCAACGTTAGTAGGTGATGTGGTTCAGGAATATATAAAAGTAGCAAAAGATAAATTAGCCATTGTTTTTGTACCCTCTATGGACGTTGGTTATGAGCTGGAAAATCAGTTCAATAGTGTCAATATACCTGCTAAATTAGTTAATGCTAAAACACCTGCCGATGAACGAGCTAACATTATTAATCAGTTTGCTAATCGACAATATATGGTATTATTGAATGTTTCATTATTTGATGAAGGTTTTGATTTACCTGCTATTGAATGCGTAATTATGGCATCACCGACCCAAAGTTACGGTCGTTATAGTCAACAATTTGGTCGCTCATTACGATTAATGGAAGGTAAAGAACGAGCCATTATTATTGATCATGTGGGTAATGTTGCCCGTCATGGTTTACCAGATTCATTAAGAGAATGGACATTAGATCGTAGAGAGAAAAAAGCCAAACAAGAAGATGATGGTATTCAAATAAAAATATGTCCTGAATGTTCTGCTGTTTATGAGCGTAAATTATTGTTAAAAAATTGTCCTGAATGTGGTTGTATTCATACACCAAGTAACCGTAGTAGTATTGAAGAAGTTGAAGGTGAACTTAGTGAATTAACTGATGAGATGCTGTTGCAGTTGAGAGGTCAATTGGAAGATTTTAATAAACCGATTGATGAACAAGTAGAAGAATATAATAAAAATTTAAACGAATATATTAAACCTGTTCACAGAGAACATCATAAAAAATTATTTCGTGAAAAATTGCAAATTAATAAAGAAAATCAAGAAAATTTAAGATTAGTAATGGCATATTATGGTGGTTATCATCGAGCAAAAGGTTTGTCTGATGGAGATATTCACCGATTATTTTACATTGAACATGGAATAGATTGGTTATCTGCTATGTGTTTAACAGGTGATGCTTGTATTAATTTAATGGGGAGATTGCAGGATAAAGATGAAATCAGAATCAACAGTACAAAGTGAAGTAATGATTAAAGTCAGTCAGTTAGGTCATCGTATATGGAGAAATAATGTAGGGGTAGCGGTTGATAAATCTGGAAGGCATATTCGTTATGGATTATGTAATAGTAGTACACAATTAAATTCACGTTTGAAATCCAGTGATTTAATTGGTATTCATGGTGTAACAGGTCAACTAATTAGTATCGAATGTAAACGTGAAGGATGGAAATATACCGGTAGTGAACGGGAAATTGCTCAATTACGTTGGATTGAATTAATTATACAAATGGGAGGTATTGCTGGATTTATTAGTGATGTTTCTCAAGTAGAGGAATTATTGAGATGATATTAACTGAGCCATTATTGATGCAAGGTGATTGCCTGGAGTTAATAGAATTAAAAAAAACAGGGTGATCGGGGGATGACCACCCTTTAATTATCAACTTTTGGGAGTAAATGATAAATGATAAATGGTAAATCTACAGTATTAGAACCCTGGAGTCAATTTAAACTAAATAAAGATCAAGAATTAGCACTGGAATGTTTTAAAAAATTTATTGATCATGAATCTATTGATGAAATGGCGTTATGTGGATCAGCAGGCACAGGAAAATCTTTTGTTAGTAATGTGATGATTGATTATGCTAAATCTTGTGGATGGAGTATTAAATTAACCGCAACCACTCACAAAGCAGTCAGTGTTATTAAAAAAATGAATGAAGGTATGGAAGCCATTACTATTCATAAATTGTTAGGTTTAAAAATGGTGAATGATTTTAATAATGGAGGTACTAACTTAGAACAAGATCCTGAAACATCACCAGAAATAGATGAACGAACTCTGATAATAATAGATGAATCAAGCATGATTAATAATGATATGTTGGAATTAATCAGAGAAAATAATGTGGGTAAAGTATTATTTATCGGTGATGCTTATCAACTTAATCCTGTAGGAATGGATTATGCTCCCGTTTTTAAAGAAGTAGTTTATAAAGTTGAGCTTACCATTATTCAACGTCAATCTTTAAATAATCCCGTTATCGCTTTTGCCAATCAATTTAGACTAGCATTAGATGGAGGACAATATCCTATTGTTAACGATATTGTTGGACATGGAAATTTTTTAGATACTTACAATTATGAAACGGATCAAATTCTTTGTTATACCAATAATCGTAGTCGTTACTATAATAATGTGATCCGGAAAAAATTAGGTTATCCTGATGATTTTTATGTGAGTGAACAACTGATTGCTAACGATACCATTAGTAGAAATTTTAATATTGTCATACGAAATAATGATCGATTAGAAGTTGTTAGATGTGAACGATGTGTTGAATTTGATGTGGTGGGGCAACGGTTAATTGTTAAAAATTTAGATAATTGTGATTTTAATCATGAATCTATCTTAAAAGCAAAAGCAATGGATGCAACCAATCAATGGCGTAATGCCGTTGATCCTTTAAAAGCTAATCGACTCGAAATATATAAAAAATCTTGTTGGAGAGAATTTTTTATATATTGTGAAGATTTAGGAATTAATAATCCTATTGAACGAGTACCATTAGCTGTTTTTGATGTCGAAGTTTTTGTACCTGATAATAATGATGATGTGGGTAAAGTATTAAATAAAATTAAAGCTCCTGCATTAAAATTATCAAAAATAATTGGCAATTTTAAACGTGAAAAATTAGAAATTCCTCTTGATATTATTCTTTCAAGAAGAGAAGCATGGTCCAATTATTTCCTCGCTAAATCCCTATTTGCAGATATTAGATCTCCATTTGCATGTACCACTCACAAATCACAAGGCAGTACTTATGAAAATGTTTTTATTGATGTTGGAGATATAGGGACTAATAAGAACGATTCTGATATTGCACGTTTAATGTATGTGGCTTTAACAAGAACATCAAACAACGTCACTATGACGGGACAATTACCTTTGAGACTATATAATGATAATAAAATTTAGCGTGTTAAAACACGACAGAACGGTAGGTAAACATTTCCATTTAAATCCTGATCTTACCAATATTACAGTGGGGAATTTAATCCATGCTGATGTTGAGACTGTTTCACTTAGTCATATTAAAGAGTTACTACCATTGTTAGAAAGCATGGAATGTAACGAACATATAACAGCAGGTATCAATAAAAAAGCGGATAAATCTATTTGTATTAGTGGTAAAGTAGATGAAAGTAAGGGGGAGATCAATAGGAATAATAATTATCTTCAATTTCCAAATTCTGGTAATGCTTCATTAATGTTGATTGATAGTGATAATCTATCGCATTTTCCAGAAATTAGTTTATTGAAAGATTATGCTTGTGTCAGAAGTACCAGCAGTAGTAGTAATATTTATAGTGTATTTGGGGGAGAATTAAAAGGCTGCAATGGGACTCATACTTTTTACGCAGTAAAAGATGGTAAAGATATTCCAAGAGCATTAAAGGTGCTTCATCAACGTGAAGTAATGCAATATAAAGGTAATCACCAAGTAAGCGGTAGTGGATCATTTTTGGAGAGATCATGTGTTGATACAATGCTTGGATCATCGTCACAACCTATTTATGTAAAAGCATTTATTGGTAGTGGGTTAGAGCAGAGAAAGATAGTTGAATATGTGGATGGTATTGATGTTATTGATACTAAGAAGGTAATTAAAGATTTAACAGATACTGAAATGCAGTTGTATCATATGGCTGTTGAATATGGTCGAACACAATTAGCTGATAAGATGAGTAGTCAACGTGATACATGGATTAATGAACGAGTAGAGGGTGGTGTACCTAGGGAACAGGCTATTAATGCTTTAGAAAATAAAGTACTCGAAGGTGATTTTATCTTAAAGTGTGGACGGGGAGAAATTACAGTTAAAGAGGTATTATTGCACCCTGAAAAATATCATGGTCAAACGTGTCGTGATCCTTATGAACCTGATTATGGTAGTAAGACAGTTGCAAAGATATACAGTAATCAAGCGGAGCCTATGATTAATTCTAACGCTCATGGTGGTATCACATATAGATTGTTAGACGCTTCAAGCGTTGGATTTGGTGTTCCGGTTCCTCCTATTTTATCAAATAGCGTAGTTCTTCCACCACCGTCTTTGGTAGCCTATGGGTCTAATGCTTGTTTAGGTCAATTTGAATGGCTACCTAATCAGGTCAATGGTAAAGGTGTCCCTTATTCAACGTATGCAAATTTTACAACCCTTATTGACCGTTATGGTATTCATATAGCATACGATGTCATTGCTAAAGAAGTGTTAATGAATGGTCCTGATATTGTGACTAAAGGGGATTTGAAAGACAGTTCTAATTACGCCCATTTGTATCATCTTTGTAAATTAAATAAATTTGAATCCAGTTCAATTGATATTTATATGAATCGTTTAATGTCAATGAATGAAGTTAATCCTGTGGAACAATGGATCCATCAAAATGAATGGGATGGAGTAGATCGTATTGATTCATTATTTAATACGCTGACATTAGCACCAGAGCAAAATAGAGATATCGCTTATTTGATGTTTAGGAAATGGTTTATAGGAGCTTGTCGAATTGTTCAGGGTGAAATAGATAAATTTGAATTTGTTTTAATATTACAGGCATCAGAAGGCGGTGAAGGTAAAACAAGGTGGTTTAATAAATTATGTCCTGATCCTTGGCAAACTGATGGAGTAATTTTAGATCCTGCTGATAAGGATTCCACCAAGAATTGCATCTCCCATTTTTTAGTTGAATTGGGGGAGCTTGATAGTTCGTTTCGTAAATCAGATGTTAAAAAATTAATGGCGTTCTTATCGCAGTCGAAAGATAATATCCGTATGCCCTATGGTAAATCTCATAACAAATATCGAAGAAGAACTGCATTTTTCGGAAGTGTTAATGGTAAAAACTTCTTAGCGGATGATTCGGGGGATAGACGTTTTTGGCCCATGTCTGTTATCAAGATTAATTATGAACATGAAATTAATATGCAACAATTTTGGGCACAAATAAATACATTAAAAGACGAACATCATTGGTTAAATTATGATGAAAATAAATCAGTCATAGATTTTAATAAAGAATTTAAAGCTATCGATCCATTGGATGAATTACTCGCTGCATATTTTAGTCGAGATATTGTTCCTGGTTCAGATGGTGAAACTATTCATAAAACAGCTACAGAAATATTATTTGCAGCAGGGATAGAGCATCCAAATAAAACTCAATTAAATAAATGCTCTACGTGGATGAGAAAAACTAGATACGAATTTAAACATACAAAGAAAAAAAACGGATTTTTAATTCCTAAATTTAGTTTAAACTAAAAGTGCTCTATCTTCTGTATCTCATATAAAAAGATACAGGTAATGCTCTATCTTCTGTATCTCATATAAAAAGATACAGAACTTAAAAGATACAGGTAATGCTCTATCTTCTGTATCTCATATAAAAAGATACAGGTAATGCTCTATCTTCTGTATCTCATATAAAAAGATACAGGTAATGCTCTATCTATTTATATGAGATACAGAGCTAAAAGGTGGATCAAGAGTGTATCAACTTTTAGATAGACGATCCACCTCTGTAACCCTTACTATATATACCTTATAACCCTATTGGTGGATCAATGGATCATCTATTTAGTAAAGTATATAATAATATATAATATAGATACAGGAGATAGGGAAAGATACAGGAAAGATCCTCCATATTAGGATGAAGGTCTTGAGAAGTTTCAAAAAGATGATCCACTGATCCACCAAATCGCTGTAAGCCTTACTATGACTGGTTTACAGGGGTGGATCTACTACGATCCACCCGATGTATTGTCTCTGTATCTTTTTTTATAAGGTGACATTAGATACAGATGAGTTATAATTAACTCTAGTTGGTGGAACAGCTAGAGAAAAGTAATAACAATAGACGGCTCTATTGTGCAATTTGTTCAAGGTTATGCTTCCTTGTGTTCCACCAGATTGCACACTAGAGCCTTTTTTGTGGATAGAGTAAATGATAAATAAAAACGAGGACATTAAAAATCAGATGAGTAGTGAAAGTTATGAATGGTACACTGAAGATTTTATTATAACTAAAACTATAAATACAATGAATGGTATAGATTTAGATCCTTGTTCTGATCCAGATAAAAGAGTTAAGGCATTAAATCATTTTACAGAAAAAGATGATGGTCTAACTAAAAAATGGGAGGGTAATGTTTTTATGAATCCTCCTTATTGTGGTCAAACTTTAAAATGGGTTAAAAAATTAATCAATGAAGATCCTAAACAATCTACCGCATTGTTAGCCAGTAACACTGACACCATTTTTTTTCATGAAATGATCCGTTACGCTAATGCGGTTTGTTTTGTGAAGGGGAGATTGCAATTTATACCTGGAAAAGGAAAAGTTGATAATAAAAGATCAACCGTTAAAAATGTTTTATTTTATAAAGGATCCAATGTAGATAATTTTGTGAAAGAATTTTCAGATGTTGGAACTATTATAATTTTTAACGGTTGATTTTTCATGTAATATGTTATAATGTTTTTTCTGGTCTGAACGCCAGTTAAATTAAAAAAATTACATAAAGGATTTAATGAGTGGTGATAGGGTTTTGTATTTTCCCTTCGTTCAGCATCACTCATTAAATCCTTTTTTTATGGGTAAAAGAAAATTATGAATAATATATCTACAGAATTAAATAAAGAAACCATGTGTTCTTCTCAATTAGCTGAGTTATTAGATTTTGATAAAAAGGAAATTAATAAAAAAATCCGCAGTATGTTTGGTGAAGAAGTGAGGGAAAAGTTTTCCCCCACCCTTAGATCTAATAAACAAGTAGATGAGTATCATTTACCAGAACTTGAATCTAAAATGTTTGTGGCAAAACATGATATAACTTATTTAGAGAAAATTACTCAATATTGGATTGACAGGAATAAATTAACACCCCAATCATTTAGCCAAGCATTACGATTAGCCGCTGATCAACAAGAAGCGATAGAAAAGTTAGAAGTTCAGGCTAAACTTGATGCACCTATTGTTAGATTTGGAAATCATATCGTTGCTAAAGATGAACAATTGAATATTGGTACGTATAGTAAATTATTATCCCAAGAGCATGGGATTAAAATAGGTCAAAATAAGTTGTTTAAGTACCTTCGAGATAAAGGATACTTACAAGAAGGTAGAGATGCTAGAGAACGAAACAATCCTTTTCAAAGATATATTCAACAGGGTTGGTTTACTGTTAAAGTTGAGTTTAAGCAACACCTTGAAGTTAACACAACATTAATCACGGGGAAGGGACAATTAATGTTGTCTGCTCAAATAGTTGATTATTTTTCTAAATGATTTTTCATGGGTGATTTTTCATGGGTGATTTTTAACGGGTGATTTTTCATGGGGGAGGGTCGATTTAATTTTTCATGGGGGAGGGTCGATTTAATTTTTCATGGGGGAGGGTCGATTTAATTTTTATCACTTCCCCTATGAAAAAGTTTTTAGTAATAGTTAAATTATTGCTAATTAGTACCAAAATACCCACATTTCAGCACTTAACACTCTCAACCACTATTAATCTATATAAATTTAATATAATGCTGTTATCGACCTTATAACTCATCACATAAAACCCATTTTTCTCATTATATGTAAATTTTTACCACTTAGTATTGAATCAATTGGTATAAAAGTTTTTAATATTATAACTGGGTTATCTGAACTATTATCCATGAAAATAACAATAACTCCATATTCTGTTGGAACAACAATATCACATTGAGTATCATTTATTTCTGTGATACAAAGATCAAGAGCTTTAATTGATTTTTTATTTGGTAAATTTTCATAATCTACATTTTCGTTACCCCAAATGAATAAATTTACTTCGCATACTAATTTCTTTAATAAATTTTTTGCTTTAGTATTTGTTATTGATTCTGATTGAGATGATTGAATTACTCTAATTAAAAAATGTTCTGTTATTACAATTTTTGTTGAATAAATACTCACATTACATATTTTTTTATTAATTCTGATATAACAAGGTTGTAAATGTTTACCATCTTTTGCGGTTGCCAATGTTGATATTAATATTTCGTTTTTGTTTAAATCAGTTCTATTGTATTCAATAAAATGACCTTGTATATCTTTCTCTAATTCTTTAATCCATTTTGATCTTTTTCTACTGATTTGATTTTTGCTATAAATACTAGAACTTCTACGTGCTAAAACTCTAGCATCTTTTTTAAGTATTGATTTAATTGTTGATGTATCCATTTTATTTGTTTCCTCTTTAATCTATAGTTTATAGTTTACTATCTTGTATTATTTAGTACTACTTAGTACCCACCAGGTATAGTAATGAATTTTTTTTTTTGGTAGCACTCACTTTTTATAAAATTATCATTTACTATTTCGTTTGAAACGGGTAGTGAATTTTTGCAGCCACTTTTTTTGTGAATTTTTGCAGCCACTTTTTTTGTGAATTTTTGCAGCCACTTTTTTTGTGAATTTTTGCAGCCACTTTTTTTGCCGAGACTTTTTCTTTGTGAAGATATTTCCTAGAAATTTTTGCCGAGACTTTTCTTTTGGAGAAAAAAATCCTAAAATTTTTGCCGAGACTTTTCTTTTGGAGAAAAAAATCCTAAAATTTTTGCCGAGACTTTTGCCGAGACTTTTGCCGAGACTTTTGCCGAGACTTTTGCATTGTAGAAATATTTCCTAAAAAATAACAATTCCCTTACGATTTATAGGGTTATTCAATACGAATGATTCTCATTCGCATACAAGTTTGCAAGTGTATGATTTATAAGGAGAAAAAATAACCTTGCAAAAAAGTCAGGTATTATTTTTTATATAAAAAAGTTCATTATTAATAAGTCTTACTGTTAGCCTGTTGTCAGCATTGGTAACCGTCAATCGCTCACTGTTAGCCTGTTGTCAGCATTGGTAA
>Ga0114918_10005666_pt1 | contig 10684 bp, 6 predicted proteins | sample LantaG_FD_87015 | JGI IMG/M metagenome (GOLD analysis project Ga0114918, IMG submission 87015) | Deep subsurface microbial communities from Baltic Sea to uncover new lineages of life (NeLLi) - Landsort_02402 metaG | ecosystem: Environmental > Aquatic > Marine > Oceanic > Sediment | place: Baltic... | reverse complement strand
TTTCTTTTGCAAAAAACGCGCTCAATTTTTTTTCTTCTCCCGCACCCTTTCTTCTTTCCCCTCCCCCCCCAAAAAAAAAAAAAAAAACTCCCTTTCCTAGCGCTCTCCGCCGCGGCCTTCGGCCTCGCTTCGTGCGCCAAGAAGCCCGAGCCCAAGAATGCCGACGACGCTAAGAAGGACGAGCCCCTCGGCACCGTCATCGGGATCGACCTCGGGACCACTTACTCGTGCGTGGGAGTCTACAAGGGCGGGCGCGTCGAGATCGTCGCCAACGACCAGGGGAACCGGATCACACCATCGTACGTCGCGTTCACCGAGCACGGCGGCGAGCGGCTGATCGGGGACGCCGCCAAGAACCAGGCTACGACCAACCCGGAGAGGACGGTCTACGACGTCAAGCGCCTGATCGGTGAGTTGGGTTGGGTTGAGGTTTGAGGGAGGAAGAGGAGGAGGAGGAGAAGCTTTTTTTTCGAACTCGTTTTTTTTTCTTTTTCTTTCTTCGACAGAAACTAACTTATTTCTTCTTCTCTTCCCTCTACCCCCCACCCCACCCCACCCCCCCCACCCACCCACCCACCCACCCACCACCACCAGGCCGCAACTTCAAGGACAAGGAGGTCCAACGCGACATGAAGATGGTCTCCTACAAGGTCGTCGACAAGGACAAGAAGCCCTACGTCCGCATCGAGACTTCCCCTTCCAAGGGCGCCAAGCCCGAGACGAAAGACTTCTCCCCGGAGGAGATCTCGGCGATGATCCTCACCAAGATGAAGGAGACCGCCGAGGCGTACCTGGGCAAGACCGTCAAGCACGCCGTGGTGACGGTGCCGGCTTACTTCAACGACGCGCAGCGCCAGGCGACCAAGGACGCCGGCACGATTGCTGGTGAGGAGGAGGAGAGAAGGAGAGAAGAAAGTTTTGGTTTTTCTTCTGATTTTTTTTCGAACTTTTCTTCTTCTTTTTCAAAAGTTCACTAACATCTTTTCTCTTTCCTCTTTTATCCAACCCCCCACCACCTCCACTTACTAGGCCTCAACGTCGTCCGCATCATCAACGAGCCCACCGCCGCGGCCATCGCGTACGGCCTCGACAAGAAGGGAGGCGAGCACAACATCCTGGTCTTCGACCTGGGTGGAGGAACCTTCGACGTCTCCGTGCTGACGATCGACGGCGGCGTCTTCGAGGTGGTCTCCACCGCCGGAGACACCCACCTGGGTGGGGAGGACTTCGACCACCGCGTCATGGACTACTTCATCAAGCTGATCAAGAAGAAGCACGACAAGGACGTGAGCAGGGACGCGCGCGCCTTGCAGAAGCTCCGCCGCGAGGCCGAGAGGGCCAAGAGGGCCCTGTCGTCTCAGCACCAGGTGCGCGTCGAGGTCGAGGCGCTGGCCGAGGGGCTCGACCTCTCCGAGCCGCTGACGCGCGCGCGCTTCGAGGAGCTCAACGCGGACCTGTTCCGCAAGACGCTTGGCCCCGTCAAGCGCGCGCTCGACGACGCCGGCATGAAGAAGACCGACATCAAGGAGATCGTCCTCGTCGGTGGCTCGACTCGCATCCCGAAAGTCCAGCAGCTGATCAAGGACTTCTTCGGGGGCAAGGAGCCCAACAAGGGCGTCAACCCGGACGAGGCCGTGGCCTACGGCGCTGCCGTGCAGGGCGGGATCCTCTCTGGAGAGGGCGGCGACGAGGTGAAAGACATCCTGCTGCTCGACGTCTGCCCTTTGTCTCTGGGCATCGAGACCGTCGGTGGCGTGATGACCAAGCTGATCCCGCGCAACACCGTGATCCCGACCAAGAAGTCTCAGACCTTTACGACCTACCAGGACCAGCAGTCGACGGTGTCGATCCAGGTCTACGAGGGCGAGCGCGCGATGACCAAGGACAACCACAACCTGGGCAAGTTTGACCTGACCGGCATCCCCCCGGCCCCGCGCGGCGTGCCGCAGATCGAGGTCACGTTCGAGATCGACGCCAACGGAATTCTCAATGTTGGAGCCGAGGACAAGGGCACGGGCAAGCGCGAGAAGATCACCATCACCAACGACAAGGGCCGCCTGTCGCAGGACGAGATCGAGCGCATGGTCAACGAGGCCGAGGAGTTTGCCGACGCCGACAAGAAGGTGCGCGAGCGCGTCGACGCGAGGAACAAGCTCGAGGCCTTTGCCTACAACGCCAAGTCGCAGGTCGAAGGGAAGCTCGGGGACAAGCTCGAGAAGGCCGACAAGACCAAGGTGGCGGACGCCATCAAGGAGGCGCTGGAGTGGCTCGACGACCACCAGGACGCCGACGCCGACGAGTACACCGAGAAGCTGAAGGAGGTCGAGGACGTCGTGACGCCGGTGATCTCCAAGGTTTATGCCGCAAGCGGCGGCGCCGGCGGCGGCGACGACGACGACCTCGGCGGCGGCGACCACGACGAGCTCTAGAGGTTGTTTTGATGTTTAAAGAGGAGGAGAAAGAGAGCTCGAGGCGTGCGGGAGATGACAAAAAGCAGCTTGGAGAGAAAAAGAGAAAGAGATTTGTTTAAAAAAAAAAAAAAAAAGAGAGTCGGCGCGCTTGCGAGAGTCGCGGCGCTCTTTGATACATTTTTTTTTCTTTTCTTTTTATATCCGAGAGAGAGAGAAACGAAAAATAAAGAGAGTAAACAGACAAAACAAAACAAAAAAAGGAATACAGACAGTTTATCGAATTCGAGATTTACAAAGAGAGAGAGAGAGAGAGAGAGAGAGAGAGAAATGGCGCGGAGGGGGGGGGGAACTCTCTCTCCTCCTCCTCTACTTCTCCCCCCGCCTCCTTGCCCCCGACCGCGGGTACTTCTCGTCTGCCGCCGCATGCAGCTCCGCCTTGCTCGAGGGCTTGGCGTCGAGGTCGCACAGGGAGATGCGGTACCGAAGGAGGAGACGAGGGGGAGGACGCGGGCGGTGGCATTGGGAAGAAAGAGAAGAAAGGGAAGGAGGAGAAGGGACAAATTCGACGGCGCCTCCGCTCGTGTCCCGCTGGAGGAAACTTCTCTTCTTATTATTATTCTCGCCGTCGTCGTCGTCTTCTCCTCTCCCTCTCCGCAGCAGGATCATGACGCTGAGGTCCCTGGCCGAGGTAGCCGTGAGGTAGGAGCGCAAAGACGAGGCGGCAGCAGCAGCAGCAGCTGAAGCGGAAGGCGCTTTCGTCTTCTTTTTCTCTCCTGCTACTGCTTCCACCTCTTGCCGCAAGACAGAGAGGCTCTCCGCCGCCATGGCTGCCGTCGGGCACTCCGGGCAGCGCTGCGCTTCCAGCAAGCGCGGCAGCAGCGGCTCGAAAGACAGGATGGAGTCGAGGGCGTCGACCAAAAGCTTCAGGGCCTTCTTCTTCTGAGAAGGAGGAGTCGCTGCTTCTTTCGACGACGACAAAGCGCTCTCGCCTCCTCGCAGCAGCAATAGCTCCGAGACCGCCTCTGCTGCCCTCCCCGCCCCTTCTAGCGCCTCCCCTTCCGCATCGAACAGCCTGAAATGCGCCGCGCGAGGGGCCGTGTGCGAAAAGTCCCGGGCGAGGGCGTCGGTGACCAGCGCGTTGAGGGCCCTCTTCCTCCTTGCGGGCTCCAGGGAAAACAGGTCGGAAGGGCAGTAGGTCGACCGATGCGTCGAGCTCGAACAAGGCTCCCTTTCCATCAGCTGCTGCTGCTTGAGCCGCACCTTGGTCCTGCGCCCGTGGCCGTGCGGGAGGCCGCACTTTGGTTTGAGCTCGACGCACAAGGAGGAGGAAGACGAAGCAGCAGCAGAGGAGAGCAGCTCGGGATCGCCTTCCCGTTTTCCCGGAAGGGCTGCGTTGGGGAGCAGCGCCCCTCGCCCCTCCAGGGAAGGGCCCTCTGCCTCCTCTCCGGGCCCTTTCCTCCTCCTCTTCCTCCTGCTCCCGCGGCCCTTGGCTGCCAGCTGCTCCTCCAGGGAGAGGCGTAAACCAGGAGGAACGGCGACGACGCGGGGAAGTAAGAGATAGTGGGCTCCGAGAAGCGGCGCGACGACCTTCCCGCTGAAGGCGGCGTCGCGGTCGGCAGCTGAGGAGGAAGAAGAATGACTCGCATTCCCCTCATCCAACGGCGCCCACACGATATCGTCGACGGCCCTGTCGAGCTCGGACTGCGCCTTGGCCTTGGTCTTGCGCAGGCGGAGGACGAGGTTTTCCTTTTTTTGTTTGAAGAGGTCGAGGAGAAGAAACAATCGTGAGATCGAAATTGCTAGCTCCTCTTCTTTCCTTCGCCTTGCCTTTCTTCACCTCATTCTCACCAGCTCCGGATCTCTCCCGGCGTAGGCAAACACGACGTTGGCGTTGCCCTCTCCCAGGAGGAGCCAATCCTCGCCCGAAGACGCAGAGAGGTCTGGCAAGGAGCTCGATTCGGCAATCATCGAAATGACGATCTAGTTTTTCTCTCTTTTCTTTTTCCTTTTTGGTTTTTTTATCCGCGCTTTGCTTTGCTTCCGCGCTCGTTGAGAGTCGTAGCCATCGTAGATCAAGAGAGAGGCTAGCTTTGTTTTAAAAATGAAAGAATTGTGTCTGTAATTTGTGTTTCAAAAAGGGAAAAAAGAAAAGTGGATCATCAACTCTCGTTTTTAGTAAAATCAAAAAAAAAACTCTCTCTCTCTCTTCTCTCTCTTTTCACTACTCCGCGGCCTTGCGCCTCAGGTCCTCCAGCTCCATGTCGATCGCGTCCCTGATCGGCCTCCCCTCGGGCAGGTTCGCCACGGGCACCTTCCCGCCAGACTTGAGCACGCCGGCCTTCAGTTTCGCCAGATCGTCGTCGACCGATCCCCCTTCCAAACTCGCAAACTTCTTCTCCAGGTCGTCGGGCGCGACGAGCTGCGCCGTCGCCTCGGCCTCCCCTTCCAAAGCGAGCACCTTCTCCTCCATTCTCTCGAAGGCCACGACGGCGTTGGAAGTATTCAAACCCTGGGTCATCTCGGCCACCTGCTTGGAGGCAGCGGCGGACTTGGCCCTGGCCTTGAGAGTGTCCTTCTTCGACTTGGCCTCGACCAGCTTCGCTTCCAAGGCGCGTGTGTTGCCGATCAGCTGCTCGACTGCTTTGCGCTGCGCTTCGACCTGCGCCTTCATCGACGCCGCGTTGTCCGAATACGCCTTGCGCCGCTTCAGCGCCTCGCGAGCCAGCTCCTCGTCCCCCTTTTCGAGAGCGAGCTCGGCGCGGCGGTACCACTCGTCGGCGGTCGCCTCGGCCGCGGCATATTTCGCTTCGACCTGCTTCTGGGAAGCCAGGACCTGCGCCGAGGCCTGGCGCATGCGGATGAGGTCGTTCTGCATCTCGGAGACGGTCTGGTCGAGCATCTTCTCGGGGTCCTCGGCGGCGGAGACTGGATGGTTGAGGTGGTGGGTGTGGGAAAGAAAAGGAAGGAGAGAGAAGGTGAGAGGAAAGAGGAAGGAAGACGACGACGACGATGCTGGTGTGTCCCGAACTTCGAAAGGAAATGAAAAAAAAAGTATTCTTCTCCTTACCGATGGCGTTGGCGTACGACTTGAAGACGCGGACGGCCCGCGCGAAAAGGTTGGCCTCTGCCCTGACGGGGCCTCCGCGGCGGGAGGGGACGACGCGGCGAGGAGGAGGAGATGCGGAGGAGAGGAGATGCGGCGCCGAGGACAGCGGCGTTCCTGTGGAAGAGTGAGTTTGGAAGACGAAAGTTTACGTTGAAAGTGAGCTTTGAGTGTTCGTTCGCTGTTGTCAGCGGCACAAACACGACAAATAGTATCCATCGAAAGGGAGATAGATGGATGGGAGGGAGTGGAAGAGGTGGCAAACACGAGCTCGAGCGGGATTCGAAAAGAGGGCTAGCGTCGCTGACGACGAAAGAATGATCTCGAGTTGTTTCGAACAACGCCGCGGTTTCGTGGCTTTGCTGATTCGCTTTCAACTCAAACAATCGCACACAGAGAAAGCTGCAGCATTAATATCCACAGCTGTAGCGGAATCAAGCCGAGAGACGGCCTCGATCGACTCCAAAAATACTCACCGCGAACCGCCCGCGTCGAGCGGAGTTTCGACGCAGACGACGTCGACGCTGCCGCAGCGGCCGACGAGCGTGCCATCGCCAGCGAAGGGGAGACCATCGTTTTTTTGGGAGCGAGAGGCGAGACTGAGTAGCGTGAGCGAGACACAACGACGATGACGCTGGTGCTAGTGAAAGCGAAGGGAGAGGGCTGAACGAGAGAGAGGCAAGCGAAGAGGGGCGAGTGCTTCTCAGAATCGAAGAAGGAGGACATATGAGAAATCTCCGCCTAAGGCCCTTCACTTTTTTTGTCCAAAAAAACAAACTCGATGGTTGTTTCAATGCCTCCCATTCCTCCACCCTCCAGCTCGCCCTAGAGGCTTCTACTCATCTCTAACAATGTCGCGCTACACGGGTCACGTCAGCCTGCATGAGCTGCTGGGCAGGGTGAGCTCCAAAGGCGGCGGGTACGGCGCGGGAGGCCTCGGGAATGGCGGTGCTCAAGCGACGACGACGACGACGACGACGACGACTTTGCCGCCGCCGCCGACCTCCCCGACGGCCGAGGCCCGCGCCCGCCTTTTGCTCCCGCCGCAGGTCGCCGAGCTCCTCTACGGGAGCGGAGAGGGCAGGACGAAGCGCTCCCGCGAAGAGGAAGAAGAGAAAGCTCCAATTCCCCTTCCTCCTCCTCCAGTGAAGGAGGAGGAAGAAGGAGAAGAGAAGCGCGGAGGAGGGCCCTCGTGCCCCGTCTGCAGCCGCCCTCTCTCGCTCTTCGCGGCCTCGGCGCTGGACCTGGACTCGGTCAACCGCCACGTCGACTCGTGCCTTATCGCTTCGTCGAGGGCGAAAGACAACGGCGGAGGCGGCGGGATGGCTGGAGCGGCTGCGGCGGGGAGAGAAAAGGGCGCGGGGAAGCAGAAGCAGAAGCAGAAGCAGGCGAGCCTTTTGGGGATGAGAAAGGTCGTGAGGGTGAAGAGGGAGGAGGGGCGGCAGCCTTCTTCTTCTGCTGCTGCTGTTCTTGCTCTCCAGCCGATGCATCATCATCATCATCAGCAGCAGCAGCAGCAGCAGCAGCAGCAGCAGCAGCAGCAGCAGCAGCAGCAGCAGCAGCAGCAGCAGGAAACGCAGCAGGACGAAGCAGGAGAGCAGGAAACGGAAGAGGAGGAAGAAGAGAGGAAGAAGAAGAAGGCAGGTTTTTCTCCTCTCCACTCTCTGCCTCCGCTCTCCGAGACGTGCTTCGACTCCCGACTCGTCTCCCGCAGGCACGCCGCCGCCAACGCGGCCGCTTCTTATTCTTCATCATCTTTTAAGCAAACAGAGAACGAAGCAGCCTCTTTTTCTGTGTCTTTCCCTGCGGGAACCGTCGTTTCTTTGCTGCGAGAGAGGGCCAACGCCGCGGACGGAGCAGCGGTCCGGGCCGTCGCCTCCCCCGGTTCCGCTGGAAGCCTCGGCTACCTGCCATCTCCGGTCGCGAGCGCGCTCGCGCGCGTGCTGGATTCTGGAGGGTGCGCCGCGACGGCCACGCTCCTCTGCGAAGAAGTGATGTCGAGCTCGAAAGCCGGAGGCTTCTCGTCGCTGCGGGTCAGGGTCGAGGTCGTCCTCCCTTCTTCTTCTTCCTCGCGCCGCGGCGAAAACGGAAACGACGAAAATGAAAACGACGAAAACGACGAAAACGACGACAAGAAGCGACGACAACGCTTCCTCCTCGAGCTCGTCGCCGCCGCGGCCGAGGCTGCCCAGGAGGACCTCGAGCGCAGCTCCTCGGGCCCCGCGGGGAAGCTTCTTGCCGCCGCCCTCCCTGCCCTGGAAGCGGCTCTGACCCCGCGCGAACAGGGAGGGGACGCGCATCTGTTTTCGAGCGAAGAGCTCTCGGTCTTCGGCGCGCTCCACCGAGGAGGAAGCGACGGCGTCTCAAGGGCGGCCGCTGGCCTCTTCCTGAGGGTCTTCTGCTCGAGGAGGCCCTCGACGTGGGTCCGCCCCTCGAAGGTGGCGCTCAGCAGCAGCGGCGAGTCCGGGGCAGGCGGATCGGTGAGGGAGGCGGCGGCGGCGGCGCGGGAGCTGGTGGAAGCCGGTCTCGCGGTCGCTCTCTTCGGAGGCGGAAACGAAGGGGAAAGCGAAAACGGAAGCGAAGAAGGAGAAGCGCTGCTCGCGGCCTCGGACGCCCTGACGCTCGACGAGCTCCGCGCCGCCCTGCTCTCCTTCTCCAAAGACTCCAGCGCAATTTCTTCTTCCTCTTATTCCTCCCCGGTCTCTGCGACGGCGCTGCGGAGGATGGGCAAGGCGGAGCTGCTGGCCCGCGCGGCCCGGGAGCTGCATCGGAGGCCCTCTTCTTCTTCTTCTTCTTCTTCTACTCCTTCGTCGAAAAGAAGCAGGAGCAAGATGGCGCAGACTCTCTCTGCCGCGCTCGCTGCCCCACCTCCTAATGCTTCTTTTCCTTCTCACCCTTCTCCTCCGAGCCCGCTGCCGGCGTTCAGGCTGAGGACGGCGGCGATGCGCGCCCTGCGCCGCTGCGAGCGCGCTGCCTTCCTGAGCGAGGGCGTCACTTTCTCCACGGTCGCCGCTGCGGCCTCGGGGGGGGTGCGCTCGCTGCCCCGGTACCCTTGGCCGGTCTTCAACCGTAGCAGCGGCTGCTTCCCGCCTCCGGCCTTCGCGTCCCGCGGGGAGCTGCTTGAGTACGAAGAGGCCCTGCGCGAGGCCGCGGCTCTCGATGACGCTCTCAACTTTTCTCTGGGCGCCTCGACGCCAGCCGAGCGCGCGGAGGCCGACGCTGCCGTGGAGGCCGCGATGGTTCCCTGCGTCGATTTCGTCACGCGGAGGAGGAGAGTGCAAAGGAAGAATGGGAATATTGCAGGTGGAAGCGGGAGCGGAGGAGGAGCAGCGGCGGAGGGGGCGAAGAAGAAGGAAACCGCGCCTCCGCCTCCGACGACGTCGACGACGACGCAACAACCTTGCTCTCAACAGCCTCCTCCCTCTTTTTCTTCTTCTCCCTCTCCTTCTCCTCCCACCTTTCTCACCCGCTTCTCCGCCCTGGGCGTGCGCCTCACCTGCGCGACCGTCTCGGCCTCCTGGCTCGAAGGGAAAAGGCGCCGGGCGGAGGCCGACGAGATCTACTGGGGCTGCCTCGGCGTCACCAGCGGGCTCCTTTCGAGCTCTTCTTCTTCTTCAAGCCATTCCGCCTCTGCCGGGCTCCAAAAACATGTAACCAAGCGCAGCTTCCGCAGGCGCGGTCACTGGTGGACGAGACTGGCCCTCAACGCCGAGGCCGCGGGGAGGCCCTCGCAGGCGCTCGAGATCGTCGAGGCGGCCCTGGCCGACGACGCCGAGCATTCGGTATGTTTCGGCGACAGGCTGGGGTTGATGTGCCGCGGCTTCCGGCTGGCCAGGCCGCCGAGGAGGTGGAGGGCCCCGCCGCCTTCTTGGGCCGCGGCGGCCGGGAGGGAGCCGCGGGAGCGGGTGCTGGTCGCCTCGACGCTGGATTCCTCGATTTCCACTTCGACAAACGCCAAGTCGGTCTTCGAAGGGAACTTGTCAGTGGAAAACCTCGCGCTGCTCCACTACTCGAAGCCCGAAAACGGCGGGTGGCAAGGAGCACACGCCGAGGGGGGCGTGTGGGGCTGCCTGTTCCGGGCTCTGTTCCACGACGTGATGTTTCCAAGTCCTCTCGGGAACAGCAACGGCAACGACAACAACAGCGCCTTTTCTCCTGCTTCCCTCTCGATGCTGCGGGTGCCTTGCCAGCGCTACCCGCTCGACTTCGGCTCCCCCCTCTTTTACGAGCTCCGTCAGAGATCGATCGACGCTCTGCTGGACGAGATCAGTAGCTCGAGCCCGCAGGAGGTCGCGGCGATGGTCTCCGCGGCCTGGGACCGCGGGCTGGGCGCGTACGCCGCGGGAGGGACCGAGGCGAGGTGGAACAGGAGCGGCCCGGGCAGCGGAGAAGGCAGAAGTGGCGGCGGCGGCGGCGGCGGAAGCAGCGGAAGCAGTCGCGGTGGTGGCCGAGAGGAGCTGAGAGAGCTGTGCGGGTGTTTGGGCGGGAGGGCTCTCGCTGCGGTGCTGGAGCTCTTTGCGAAGGGGGTGGCGCGGGAAGGGGGCATGCCCGATTTGGTGCTGTGGCGGAGGAAGAGGAGCGGAGGAAGCGGAAGTGGAGGAAACGACGACGACGACGACGGCGACGGCAGCGAAAAGAAAAAGTCTTCATCTTCTTCCGAAGCTATCTTCGGGGAAGCCATGGTGGTCGAGGTGAAAGGGCCTAGGGACAGGCTGTCGGTGCGTTGTTGGTCTTTTTTTTTTTTTTGAGAGAGAGAGAGCGGGAGGAAGAAAGAGGAAAAGAGGAGAAGAAGAAAGAAGAACAAAAAACTCACTTTTTCTCTCTCTCGATCTCGGCAAATAAAAAATTTTAACTTTCAAAAACAGGACAACCAGCGCGCGTGGCTCGTGGCCTTCGAGGAACGGTGCGGCATCGAGGCCGAGGTGCTCAAGGTGGTGGAGCCCGGGAGTAAGAAAGCGGTCGCGGCTGTTGCGGCGGGCTCGAAAAAGTGAGAAAAAATACTGAACTTGACCTTTTCTTTTTTATATTTTTTTGTACTTGAAAACTGAAATGCCAAAGTGAGTGTTTTCTCTTGGAGTCGTTTGAGTTTGTTTGCAGAAAGGGGCTGAACACTGATAGAAGAAAGGTAGAAATGCGGGGGGAACTAGCTGAAGGCAACGCTGCGGGGGGG
>Ga0114918_10005665_pt1 | contig 10685 bp, 7 predicted proteins | sample LantaG_FD_87015 | JGI IMG/M metagenome (GOLD analysis project Ga0114918, IMG submission 87015) | Deep subsurface microbial communities from Baltic Sea to uncover new lineages of life (NeLLi) - Landsort_02402 metaG | ecosystem: Environmental > Aquatic > Marine > Oceanic > Sediment | place: Baltic... | reverse complement strand
CTTTAGTTTACTCTCGTGAACCCCTCTATTAGATAGTGTCTCAAAGATCTTCTCTTGTTCGCTTATAGGTAATTCATCTATGAAATTTGCTGTTGTGAGAGACGTAGCAGGCTCACCCACTCCTGTAGCAAGACTTTTTGGTACATCTTGTCTGTTAGTAGTTGATTCATCTCCTTTTGATCCAATTCGTTTATTACCGTCGCTGTTAAGTTGTTCATCCTCGAATTTGATTCTGCCGGAAGCATCGATTGTAGGTTTAAGGTTAACTGTAGTGGAGTTAAATTCATAGTTTTCTAATAAGTCATCTGTTAAGTCTGCATGTTCTTTACATGGCATATACCATATCTCTCCATCAATTTCGTGTTCGTGAGATCCTTCACACCCTAGCTCTTTAGCTACTCTTTCTGCTTCTTCTATTGAATCGAATAGAGGTTTACCGTCTCTCTCTATAGCTAAGTATTCCTCTACTGCTAGTTTAATTGTCTGGTATTCTATAGTGTCTAGTATCTCTTTATTGTTGAATGCAAAGAAGTCTGCTTCTATTGCTGGTTCTTCAACCAATGCAACTGTATCGAATCCTCCTAACTCTTCTAACTTGTCTATTAATAATTCAATTATTTTCATAGTATATATATATATATTTAATCTATTTTTCTTCTACGGCCTAACTTAGCATCTGCTTCTTGAGAAGAAGTTACATCTCCTGATAATACAAATGTTCTTATAGCAGGTGAAGCTCCTGAAAATTGTGGTGCTGTAGTATTACCTAAGTTAGCTAATCCTGCAGAGCCTATATCTGGCGGTGTTGATGGTGTAACACCACCTCCTCCTCCGGTTCCACCCAATGCTTTAATTTGAGACTGAGCAGATTTTCTTGCTGATACAATACTTGCTATTACTCCTACAATGGTTGCTGCAAAGGCTGCAATACCAAAAGGACCTAATGCGGCTACGAATGCTCCTAAAGACATAGACGCTTTACCTGTAGCAGCTATACCGGCTAATGCTATTTCTTGAGCTGTTCCTTGAGCTCTTGATACTGCTAACTTAGCTAATTGAATCTGCTCCATTGCAAATAACTTAGCTTTCATTATTTGTTCTAAACCTATAAGCATTTGCTTTAATGTAAACTGATCTCTTTCTGCTTTAATTCTTCTTATCTCAGCATCTTTTTCTTTCTTTTCTATTCTAGCTAAAGATTCAGATCTTTCTTGTTCTGATAAACTAGTATTGTTTATAATCTCATCCCTCTCTCTTTGTAGGTTAAGTAGCTGTCTATCGTATCTTTGTTGAGATAAATTAGAAATAGCATCGAAAGACTGATTGGCTAATCCTAAGAAGTTATCCCAAGTGTCTTTATTTGCTAAAGTATTTTCTAAAGCTTCTGAAAGTTTAGTCTGGAAGTTAGTTATAGCTCCATCTTCTCCGAATAGTCCTTCTTCGAAGTCAAGCATACTTTCATCTATATACTTTGCAGTAAATAAATCTTCTCCTTCTACTGTCTTTTGAAATGCCTCTACAAATGACATTGCAGCTTCATCACCAAAGGTAGCAAACCATTCTTCTTCTAATGCTTTTCTTTCACCCTCTAATTGTTCACTAAGTTTTATTTGAGCTAATCTTTGGTTGAAAGCTTCTCTTCTTACTCTAGTTTCTTCTGTAATTCTTAATAGAGTTAATTCGTGAGCTTTAGCTTTAATGTCTTCTGCCTCTCCATCTGTTCTCTTTAAGTTATCTAACTCTGCAGCTAACATCTCTTCTTGTTTCTTAAAGATCTCTTCTTGAGTAGCCCCTCTTGCTTTAAGTATATCGATTTGTTCTTTGTTTGATTGGATTACTTTCTCATTTCCTTCTACTATAGCATTGTTAGCTCTTTCAAATTCATCTGGAAGTATCCCTAACCACTCTAATAAAGGTCTAGCTGATTCTATAATACTATCGAATGCACCCTTGATCATCTCTAAGGCTTTACCTACGATAGGAACTGATTCACCGAACTTAGTAACTGCTTTAGTTATATCATCCCAATAAGCTACCATTGTTCCTAATACTACTACAAAGATACCTATACCTGTTGCAATTAAAGCTTGTTTAGTAGTGATACCAAATATCTTAGCCTTTATAGTTGCAAAGTCTATATTCTTAGCTACCTTTCCTATACCATCGGCCATATCTATAAAACCTCTAGATGCTGCAATAGCACTTAAAGCTTTCTCCTCCATTTTTCCAAAGGCTTCTGATTCTACTCCGATAAGTCCTAATGTACCTACTGTAGCTGATAACCCTCCTGCTAATGCCGTTACAGCTCCTTGAGAGGATTCTATTTTTTGTTCTAAGGTTAAACCTGCTACCGTCTTATTTACTTTCTCTAATTCCCCAGTTAGTTGTCTTGAACTTGCTGACAGTTTTTCGAACTCAGCACTACCAATAGCAACGTTTTTTAGTTGATCATTTACTCCTTGTAATTCTTTTTCAAGATCGGAAATAGACTTGGTTTGAACCTGTACGTCTATATTTACTGTCTGCTTAGCCATATTATATAAATATTGTTATTAATCCTTAAGGTAATTCACCTAATAAACTTAAATCGTTGAATAAGCTGGATATAGTCTTAGTAACTCTGCTGTTACTACATCTCTCCTTGTAACGTTAAATCCTTTTATTCTGTTTATACGGTATTTAATGTTATTGATTAAAATGGTATCGTTAAGGTTTATAGTATGGAACTCATTAGGTTCAAAGAATAAATCCATAGTAACAATTACAGCATTCTCCCAATATAAACTTTCATAGTAAGTCTTCCAATACCTATCGTAATTGGTTATACTATTATTAAAGTTCATACCCGCATCAGTAAAAGGGGTATACGTATTGTTGAATAGTACATCGTTGGTTACATCTGTGATCACCGGTAGAGCTGCTACATTAGATAGGGTTGCATAACTACCTGATATTGATGTCTTAGGTCCTGCTATATTCCCAATGTTTATTATGTATGGGTATTGTACGGTGTTACTAACCTTATAGCCCAATCTTGGTTTAAAAGCATAGCTTGTGATTAACTTATTCTCTAATTTGTATAAATGAGGAATTAATGTATTGTCATTAAGCTCTATATCGAACTCAAATGATTGTGATACTGGTCTTAAATCTGCTGGAGTAGTACCTACTTCAAAAGGACCTGATAGTATGACAGGTGCAAAGAAGTCTCCTATAGTATCTTGTCCTAAAGATATGTTATTGTCTGCTAATAGTCTTAATGTACCAAATTGTTCATTAGGTTGAGACTCTATTGTTATCTTAGAGAACCTATCTACATCATCTGCATTCTTTAAAAATGTTTCTTTAGCAAGATCATCTACTGTATGGCTAATACTTATTCTTTCTGCAGTATTATATTTTGTTGTCCAATCCCTTACTTCACCTGATCTTATCCAAGTGTCAAAAGTTTCTATTTGTATAGTCCTTGAATCATTCTTAGTAGGAGTCATTACAAGATTAAACTGCTGTAAGAATCCTTTTAGTATATCTACTGATTTAGTGTCTGCTTGAAACTGTAAAGCCATATCAAGAGTAGTTCCAACTACATTAGGTGGAGCTGTTGAACAGGCAAATGTAGCAGTACTAACGGTAAAGGTTGTTCCTCCAATAGTCTTGCTAAAGAGCATCCATACGTCATTACCAGCGTTAAGGGTGTGTTTACCCCCTACTGCTAGATTGACTGTAGGATCCCCCACTAACACATTTGTAGTTATTTGAGCTGTATCTATTACTGTAGAAGAGCCAGGCCAAACACCTTTAACTAAGTGTAGGGTATACGTAACAATATCTGTAGTTGTAAATGTAGGGTTATTAAAGCTTACTGAACCTCTAAATATAAAGTCTCCTGTAGCTCCTGCTGTATAATAACTATTCGGTGCTGAGTATTTACTTAGTGGATCAGATATCTCTGTAGTAACATCTATTTGATCAAGTGTTACAGACGCTGTAGGAAAGGATTGTCCTGAATCTGTAGCATCAAAGGTAGCTTGTAAGGCAGGATTACCAACTGGACCAATAGCATCTTGTCCTTTTGGCAATACATATAGACTAGTAAAATCTGTTGTCTCTGTAAATGAACCAGTATAAGCAAAGCCTGCTTGATCGAAGATTACTGTTAGTAAATCTTTAGCTTTGATAGCAGGTAGAAATTGAAGAGGGGTATAAGGATGTAATCCTATATCCCATGCTCTTGTAGTTGATATAGCATAGTTAGAACCAGAAGCAAACGTTGCATAGGATAGACCATTACTTTCATTTTGACCTCCGTACTCTGCTAAAGGATAGAATATACTACCTGATAGTAGATTATCATCCCAACTTGCTAGAATAGATGCTGAGTTAAAAGTATGATCGTATGCACTAAAGTCTGCATTCTTTATTAATAGTCCATTTAATGCTTCATCGAATTGTATTACCTTGTCTACTACTTGAACAGAGTAAGTTATATAACCTCCATCGGAAGTAATAACCTCCATTAGCTGTAAACGCCCTAATAAGAGGCTCTCTCCGTTAAGTATTACCGAAACAGGTAGAGTATTATAGAATGCAGGAACATCTTCGGCAGCCACGTCATAGGCATGCTTAAAGAATTTATTGTTATTGCTTGTACCTGGTAGGTTAAATTTCTGAGAACCTATACCAAATAGCTTCCCAAACTCTTGAGTCTCTACGGTTGACATATCTATTCTCAAAGGCACATCACCATCTACGTCTAAGTCTGTTACAACTCCGTTATATGTTACTCTAAGGATTAAATCGTTTATCATCTTCTAATTGTATACGTTTATTTCATTACCAAAGTCTACTGACTGGCTAAATTGACTCATTACTTGATCTATTTCACTATTTAATAAGCTACTTGTATAGGCTAAGAAGTGAGATATCTTAAAATTTCTACCTCCTGAGGTTGTAGCACGTGCTGCTGCATTTACACCAATTACTAATCCATATCCTTCATGAATTTGTCCACAAGTACCTTCGTTAGTCTTTATAGGTTGATTTATATCTGTTTTTACAGAAGTTGTAAGACCAAAGTCACCATAAGGTGCACTACTACCCGTTTCATATCTAAGAAAATAAGAATGCCAAGTAGGTTCACCCATTGCATCACTTACTACAAGTGCAGTCCCTCTTGCAGGTACTGGCGGACTTGTACCACAACCTGTGTCTTTTTGAGTGTATAAAAGCAGTGAAGAAGTTGCCAATTGACTACCGGTTACATATGTTATAGGATCTACAGTCGGTAAATAAGGAGGTTCAGCATGATCATCTGGTATACTTGAAGTAACCATGTATAGTAAATGTAAGTTAGTAAAACGATTACTACCTCCGTAAGAAGCAAAACCTATGATATCTCCTTGTTCAGCAACACTTGAAGTCTCAAACTGTTTATATTCTGGTCTAACAAAATAAATAAAAGTAGCCGCTGATCCAGACCATACTTTAGAATAAGTTTGATTTGATTTTAACCAATCAGGTAAAGCAGTAGTAGTACCCTGACTACTTGGATCATGTGATGCACCTGTAAGATCTCCACTAAATTGAGTATATTGACCCGGTGTCATTATTGGTGGACTCCAATCGCGGTTGAAGGCATTTTGAGGATTCTGATCTACTGATAAACTACCAGATATACTATAGTTGTAATACCTACCTTTATTGTATATTGTTTTAATTCCGTAATCTGCACTACTTGTAAAGTCTACTGATGATTGATCTGTAAAGTCATACCAGAGCTCAGGTTGTATATTACTCTGGAAAGTAGGATCAAATCCATTTAGTATAGTATCAAAGTAAAAAGTATCGCCGTAATTTATTCCTAAAGAATTACTTGCATATGCTCTATATTGATAATATGTTGAGCTGTTAATGTTTGTATTAGCACTATAGTTACCAACTCCTATTAAAGAAGTAACCTTAGTAGTATCTGCTCCTTCTAATACTAAAGGAATTATACTACTTGATATACTATATATAAATCCTTGTGCAGTTGGTGTTATACCTCCATCATTTACTAATTCACCATTTAAGGTAACACTACTTGAAATAACATTAGTAGCAGCAAAAGTCCTAACCACAGGAGGGGTATTAGTAACGTTAGGACATGTTACATACTCCGGTATCCAAGTTCCAAATGGTTGATTGGAAGGAATAAAGTTTATAGTGTATTGAAATAGTTTCTGTCTATATTGATTAGTATTGGCTGTATAGCTACTATCTGTTATAACAATAGGTAGAAACTCTCCATTTCTTTGTATATACACAGAAGGTGACTCTATAAGCTCTTCTATCCAATTGGCATTAGTCTTATCTAAGTAGTCGGTCATTACAGAGAAACCATCATCGGTACTGTTGTAATAGTCTGTCTTACCTCTACGGGTTATATCGTAGGTTGAAGTAAGGCTAGAATAATCTACCCTTGGTGATGTATATTGTTCTCTTTCTACATCAATGCTTTGTTTAACTGGGTTGTAGTTATTAAAGTAATCCCAAGTACCGAGTTTATTAATAAAGGCAAACCTAAGCTTCTCTCTTGTTGTATCATCTGATGCTTCATATCTATAACTCTGTATACCTAAAGAGCTACTAACGTTTACCTCAGCATAATTCCAATATGGAGTAGATGAGGATATAGGTACAGAGCTAAAGTTACCCGTAACACTGTAGTTCTTAGATTGAACTAATTGAGCTCCACTATTACTTGCTGAATAAAAGCTTTGACTTACAGTAGATGCTGCACTGTTATTATAAACTGATATAGTACCATAGTCGTTAGTCTGCATTGACATTGTAGCAGGCATATTACTAAGAACAGCGTAACTACTTGATTGCCAATTGTATCCAATACCATTGTTTGGTTCTACCACTCCTCTAAATACTTCTATATTATTAGTTGCTATAGAAGAAGATACTGTTACACTTGAAGATACACTTGTACCGTATTGTTCTCCAAACTCTAATGTAAATGTTCTACTACTAGTAAGGAATGCTTCCACACCACTAATCTTCCAAGAGTTATCTTGAGCTAATTGTGCTTGCATTATTCTAGAAGGATCAAAGACTGCTACACCTGCAGGGTTAGGTAGTTGACTAGTTCTCTGTAATAGAGTAATACTACCAGACTCATATACATCCATTATATACTGAAACTGAGGGTTAGCAATATTGGTACTCCCTGATATTACATACGGAAGTCTTGTGTATGCTGCATTAGGTGTTGTTGGTTTCTGTGTTATAGTATATGCCATCTATCTTGGTTCTCTTAGATTACTAAATTGATATCTTATAGTATATCTATAATTCTTATTCCTTGCTGTTGTATTGATTATAGTCTCACTGCTATTTAAGATATTCACCGGTATAAAATTACTACCCGATTGAATAAATACCTCTGTTGACTCGAACATCTCTCTCAACCATTGTGACTCCTGTGAATCGATCATCTCTGTCGTTATTTCGAATTCATCTGTATACTCTGTGTAGTATTGGCTCGTACCTCTGTTAGAGACGTTGTATTGAGTCACACGTTCATTTAGTCTAGCGAATGGTTGTTCGTAAGTTTTTCTGTTTATATTAGTAACTCTACGAGTTGGCATGTATACGTTATAATAATCCCAACAACCAAAAGAGTTAATAAATGCAAATCTAGTCTTTTCACCATTACAGTAAGTTGGATAAAATTTCCCTGTTTGCCATAATCCTGGTCTAATAGCCGGTGTTCTTGAAACTTTAGCAAGCATATTCTCTGGGCCTTTATCTTCGTTGTAATAGTAATGAACAAATCCATGATAAGTAGTTCCTTGTTTTACACACTACTTTCATACCAACTCCATTGTGCTGAACTTGATATAGAAGCAGATAAAGGAGTTGTCCCTGCTCTCATCCCCCCCATTTGTTCCATTCCTACTGGAATTGAAAGTAAAGATTGTGAATATAAATCAGTTGTTGATGATACATATGTATTAGATGTTCCACCTATCATATTATTATCATCGTTATATACTCTAACATATCTTGTAAAGATAAAACTTCCAGTAGGAAAGAATTCTGAGTAGTAAGTCTCTGTACCTAAATCAGTATGACCTATTGGCTGTGCTACATACCATCCTATTGAACCAGTATTATCGTATACGTTTCGCATTGTGCTAAGAGTATATGCTCCTCCAAATATGTTTTGTTCTTTATAGTACTTAGAAGTAGCAGGGGCATTTAACATATTAGGGTTATTACTTAAAGTACCGTCTGAGTATGATACTATAGGAGATAGATCATAAATCGGAAAGTTGTCCCAATAGTAAGGTAAGAAGTTAAATTGAAAAGAGCTGGTAGCTAATGTTATTTGACCTGTATTACCATCAAAGTTAGAAGGTGAAGGATATTGTATATTACCGTTTAGTATTGACTGTTGACAATTTACTGAACCTGTAAATGTGGTAACAGAACTGCTGTAGCTTGTACCGTACTCTTCTCCAAACTCAATAGTAAATCTTTTAGCAGTTAAAGAACTACTATATATGCTATATCCAGTATATGCACCACCAGGAACACTTCCTGTTATAGCCCAATTATAATCAGTCTCCATATAATCAGCTATGGGTCTTGATAAGTCTATATTACAGGTACCAGAATTATTTTGAGGATATTTAAATCTAGCAAGTCTTATGCTACTACCACTCTCGTATAAATCAGCAATATATCTAAATTGGTATTGGGGTACATTAGAACTACTTATACTGTATATTAAATTAGTATTACATACGTTAGGAGAGTCCGGTTTACTTAATATTGTTAATGCCATCTATCCTATTTTAGCTCTTTTGAATGTGTTAGTAAACTGTAGTGCAACGTCTTCTGCTGAAGCATCTGCAATCATATCATACCCTACGTCATTCATTACAGTCAATACAGATGGTTTAACGAATGGTTTAGGCTTTAATCCTTTCTTGTATATATTAGTTCTAGCACCAAAGGATAAATTACCCCCTATCATTTTAAACTTACCGCTGAACTTACCTGGAGGGTTTATAGATTGAGCGTTAGCTCTTACTTTCCTTTTAGTACCTGATACTCCACTATCTTGGTAGTAGCCATAGTCAACCATTTGAGATCTTATCTGATATCCTTTATCCTCTTTACCTACTACATACTCTTTGATAGATCTTTTTAATTTACCGGTACCTTTGCTAAACAAGCTACCAACCATTTCTTTCTTACCTCTCGATATTAGTTTGGCTAGTTGTTTAAGAGTTTTCTCTAATGACATTTATTAAATCTTTGGGTAGTTACAATAGTTTAGATTCCAAGGTGTTGTTACATCTATTGTTGCAGTCCATCCGAATAATCTATTCTGGAAGCCTTCATTCACTGGTACACAATCTACCATTGTAATGTCGTAGTATTGTTGTAGGTTTAGATCTGTAGTATTAAACTCAAAGTAGCCTAGTATATCAAAGATGTATTGCTCTGTGTCTGACATTATCTGTGCGTGGCTCTGTGATTTAACTTTAGGTTGGTCTAAGGAATACATCTCAAACGTTCTAGTTGTTAGTTTAGCATCATATAGAGTAGACATTGGTCTAAGAAATATATAAGGAAACTTTCTATTTACCTTCGATGCATCTAGAAAATCTATAGTACCGGTTTCAAACGATGCAATGGCTAAATGCTCATCACAGGCTTGATTGATTATGTTTACTATCTCTAGGTAAGGAACGTTTACTCTACTTATTGCCATATCTTATTTTTTTAACTCTTTCTAAAGGTACCATTAGCATTCCTGCTATTTGGTTTAGGTTATAAGCATCTTTCTCTATCAATGCTCTTATCTTTTTATCTATATCTATCTCTGCCTGGATAGCTTTACGGTCATGCATCTTAGTTTCTGCCTTAGGTAGTTTTCTAAACCCTTCTCCTAGCTTCACGTAGCTGCTTTTTTCTTTCTTTTTCGATTTCACTGTTATGATCTTTTTCAATTTCTAAGTAGTTAAGTGCAAATATAAAATTTAAATCTGTTATTGCCTTGTCTCCAGTGATGTAAAGTACATTGGTTTTAGCGAGTGCGAAAAGTGTGCCGAACCATCCCCAGTGTTTTGAGAAAGATGTCTTAGAATCAAGTCCTCCATCTTCATCATTATCTCCCTCGACATCGTCTTCTTCGAATAAGCTATACTGTTCAAATACAGACTTCCTGTTGACAAAAAAAAACTAACTCCTCCTAAAAAGAGATGAACAGGAAAGCCTTTAAACTTTTCTTCGGCGGCTCTTCTAGCCTTACTATCGTATGTATCGAGCTCATACCAGTCAAAAGGATTCTCTATCTTATTTCTAGCAAGCTTAATACCTTGCTTAATAGTGAACTCAATAGAATCAAATCGATGACTCTTTATTGGACGGTATAGTATAGCTGCTACTTTGTGCATACTATTCTCTAGATCCTTACTATAGGTTTCTAAATCTATATACTCACCTAAGGTAAAGCTCTTTATATTAGAGTAACCATATAGTTCTCCATTCCATTCTATAATAGGATGAAAGAGTTCTTTATGATCTGCTATCTCTGCGTATAGATTAGAGACTCTGGATAGACTATCTAAGTCCCACATCCTTATCTCTTCTTTGGTTTTACCGGTAAGCGCTGCAACTGT
>Ga0114918_10005663_pt1 | contig 10687 bp, 5 predicted proteins | sample LantaG_FD_87015 | JGI IMG/M metagenome (GOLD analysis project Ga0114918, IMG submission 87015) | Deep subsurface microbial communities from Baltic Sea to uncover new lineages of life (NeLLi) - Landsort_02402 metaG | ecosystem: Environmental > Aquatic > Marine > Oceanic > Sediment | place: Baltic... | reverse complement strand
CTCTTCTGGTTTGTTACGAGCCAAATACATAGTTTCAAACGGATCACCAAATGCTTCAGCAATATCACCACCTAACATCTGTAAATTAGCTGCAGCTTCAATTGCGGCTTCTGGTTGATAGAATTTATCAGCCATTTGTAGTACATCGTTAACATCTAAACGCATTTTAACCGCTTGTTGAGCCATAGAAGTCATACCTTTTACCCCATTAGAGAATGAATATTCTTGCATCGATTGCATATTTTTTTGTAGAGTTTTAATCACTTTTGTTGAGTTTAACCCCATTGATTTAGCCCCTTTATATGTGTCCATTAACATTTTTTCCATTTTCTGAGAAGAAACTCCCATTAAATTAAAACTTTCCGCCATTCCTGTGACATCTGAAGCCATAATACCTGTAGCAGCAGCAACTGCAGCAATAGAATTGGCATCCTCTACAGTCACTGGAGTAATTCTACCAGAATAATCTGCCATTTTTTCATATATTTGACGTAAATCACCGGCTTCCAGACCCATTTCTATGATATCTGGTAAAGCACCTTTAAAACTTTCAGTCATTAATTTCGCAGATCTACCACCTAAACCTATATCCTTAACTAAACCTTTATACTCTTTAGCTATTTCTTGTGCTAGATTATATTGGGATGCAGTAGACATAAGAAAATCAGCATATTTTCTTCCTGTTACTGCAATTTCTGTAGTTATCCTACCTACTACTTGAAACTGCTCTTTTAAAAGTCTATTTTGTCTTTCAATTTGTTTTAGATTTTTCTCAAACTGTTTTTTTAATTTAGGATCAAGTGTAGTACTTTCTTTAATAATAATTAATTTCTCCTTTAAAAGTTTTATCTCAGCATCCAGACCCTTTCTCCTTTCTTTATCAACCCCCTCCGTTCCCTTTTCAAAGTCTTTAGCAACGGTCTTTAGGTTATTTAAAGTATCGTTTAACTCTCTTATTGCATCTCTATCCGATTGATCCATCTATATCAGTTTTCTAGTTTTATAATTTTACCTTGCCACCCCATACCAATAGGTGTATGGGCTCCATTTGGCTCCCATTTAAACACTGTGCCAGATTGTTCTAAATTCAAATCTTTTTTACTAAAACTAAAAACCCATTTATCTGTATTCGTTCCTGGATCTTTTAATACAACAGTATCTTTCCCAATCTTATGTTCAATTATTTTAAATCGTTTTTCATTCTCTAACAACTTCCCAATTACCATATTAGGAGTACCACATGCTGATACACATATACAATCTTTAGTAAAATTTATAAAAATATAGTCAAATTTACTAATATAGTCTCCCGCAGATTGATTCACACCACCTTTTAGTTCAGTCTTTTTTACACTTACACCTATTACATTATAATAAGTCTGTAATTTATTTATTATACTACTCAATACTGATTCAGCATCACCGTACCAAGCTTCAACAGTTACACAATTAGCCAACATATTATCTCTATTAACCTTACCTCTAATTTTTTTACCATATTTCGACTCACACTTATCCCAATTTTTCATAAAATTATCGACAACTGAATCTACATACTGTTCCGCAACTAAATAATTTTCGTATTGCACTCTTTCCCTATTTCCATCTATATCTTGATAATTATTAAACAATTTAGCGCACCAACAAGCACTGTGTGGTAAATCTTTCGTCTTTCTAAGTGCTTTCAATGTCACCATAGCCTTCCCCGTAGCCTTCCCAAATCTATATACTTTCCCACCCATTCTATAACCTTTACTACTACTCGCCACAAGTGCCATTTCTTCTGCTTGTTCCGCACTTATATCATTCTCTTGAAACCAAGAAAACATTTCGGTATCACTCATCTTAGTCATATCTACTTCCTCTATCATAATCGTATCCCCAACTTTTTTGTTTATGTCATACGTTTGAGCTTCTTTTTCTGTAATATAATTACCATCGTCATTTGGAAAATCCGTTTGGTTTTTATGGATTGTGTACTCAACGTTTTTTTTCTCCACTGAAGAAGGTGTCACTATTATTACCCTTTGTTCCACTAAAATATTTATAGTTTCATTAATAGAGGAAATAGTATTTAAAAATTTATTTAAATTTAAACTCATGATGTTTTATTATATAAATATATGAAAAGTTGTAAATATTTATAGCTATTTAGATTTACTATGTTCAGCGATAAAAATTCTTCTAGAATATGTTGGCATGATCATAATATCTGAATAAGTATAACCTCTACTTACTAAAAAATTTATTTCTTTATGGAGATAAGATAAGTGACTAGATTTCAGGATAGAAAAAATTTGATCCGAACCTAAGAAAGGTGTCTAAGGACTCTCCCCCCTGAGTCCTAGCTGTAGTTTTTAGTTCTATTCCTGGTGATATTTCATCTATATGTTTTCTTAAAGACCTAGTATCTAATATAGGTAACTTCTTTAAAGTGTTAGAAATATGTATTTTACTTCTTTCACCCTCTATAGATTTAATTTGTTGTTCTAAAGTTATCATTATTTTATTAGATATTCCATCAGGATCTCTTTTAGATTCCTCTTCATCTCTAACATCTATAATTTCTTCATCTTTACCAGATAATAAAGTAAATGTTACCCTTTTATTGGATTTTGGTAATGTAAATTCAAACTCCCCATTTTCATCTGGTTTAATAAGAAGTTTCTTTTGACCCAATTTAGATAAATCGATTGTTGCCTCAACAAATTTTGATTTATCAGGATTATACACTAGTTGAGTATAATCCTCACCGAAGGCGGTAATCCTTAAATAAATCATTAAAGTTGTCCTATCTCCAACATTCAAGTCCTCAACATCAAAACCCAAATCTTTAACCTTTCTTCTAAGTAAAATATCTATTACTTTACTACCATTGGATATATTGGGTGAAGATAATACACTTTCATCCATTGCGGTTAAGTATTCGACTTTAACCGACTTTTTATTATTTTTATATAAAATACCTTGAGAGGGTAACTCAACTATGTCGTAAGGGGTTCTAAACTCTTCAGGAACATAGTTTGGGTCTAAATTTTGTTGTGCATTTTCCATATTACTATATTTTTAAAACTATTATAATAATAAATATGTGAAAGTAAACTTTTTATATGTGGGAATTATTTAATTTTACAATCTATTTTATAGACATAATCTAATACCGATTTCCAAACATCATCATACATACCTAACTTTAATATTAATTTGTAATCTTCTGGTAATTCTTCTTCCATAAAACCCCAAAATTGTTTACGTTGTTCATAAATTAAGTTACTCAATGCAGTTTCATCTTTATATTTAATTAAATTTTCACCGTTTTCAGTTAAAACCCCATCTGTACAAATCCAACCATCAAACATACCCTCAACAGATCTAATATCAACATATTCTTTACCAGTTTTAGGGAAAGTATCAAGCGGTGTTTCAGTTTGATTTATTATCGGATCATCCGGTTTTGATTTCTGATTACATATATAATATTCCTGTTCGTGTTTCAACGCTCGCATCTGAGACTGAAAATCGTTAATAGTCGTTGCGTTGTTCAAAGAAGTTTTCTTCAATTTAGATAATAATATTACCACTTTTCCTTCATTTTCAGGTTTCTGTAAATCCGACTTATTACCAACAAAAAGTTTATCACCGACAACCCAACCATTAATTTTTTCAATTCTTTCATTATTCCAAGTTGTTAAACCATCACAATCTTGTGGTGGTTTACTTTCATCTGGAGATTCATTTGTTGCTAATAACTCTTCAAAAACCTTATTAAAATCTTCTGCAATACATTTAGTTTCTCTTATGTTACAAGATTTTTTTACTAATTCTTTTAAGGTAACAATACCACCAGCACCAACTAATTCTATACCACCTAAACTTGTTGCAACCTTATCGTCCAATGGAGATGCAGAATTTGCACCAGACATTAATTTTTTCAATTGGTCGTTGGCTTTTTCCTCATCCCATCCTGCCATCTGTTGTAATACACTTTTGCTTTTGTCCCAAGCACTTACTATTTTATTCAGTTCTTCCCCAAAACCATCCTTTTGACTTTCTATCCAAGTTTCAACCTCTGTGTCATCATCACAGTTAAATTCACATTTACAATTCGGACACGATACATCCATTAATTTATTTATTTTGGTAGATAGAATAGCATATAATGGTTCAAAGGTATTCTTAGAAAACAAATTTGCAACACCCAGTGCTAATGCTACAGTATATTCTGCAGCATTATACGCACAAAAACCTATACCATCCGTTCCTTCCCATGGTGTAGTTGTTACATTTCCTTCTTTACCCAATGCCTGCTGATCTTTATTATACGCTTCAATATCCAACCTCGCTTGTGCCGTAAGACTAGTTAAATTTTTTGTTTTAAGGTAACAGCTAATTAAATAATATATTCCATACCCCACTCCCGCAACAACTACGATTAAAATTCCCTTTCTTTGGATCCACATACTTTTTTCATTTGATTGTTGGTAGGAGTTAGCTCCTGTCGCCCCTTCTTCAGCACTTCTTGGGGTATTATAATCTACACCCCTTTTTTTCAAGGAGGCTTTCGCTGCGTCAAAGTCCTTTGTTTTTTTAAAGGTGATTAGAATAACTTGATTTTTATTCGTATCAAAATATACTATAGTTTTATTCCAATCAAATGATTTATTACGTTTTAATTCTTTAAGTAAATATGTATATTGAATATCTCTTCCTTTTTTCTGGTTTTTCATCTTCCACCTTTTCATAAATCCCTCTTTAGCGGTTACGTACTTTGGTGAATTCATATATTGGGTTTTAAATCTATCCACTATTTCCTTACCCGTCAGTCCACCTATATTACCTCTGTATTTCGCAGTTTCCCATGCCGACATAATCTGTGACATAATCTCCCCATCAATATCAATACCAGCGTCTAATTCGTTAAACACCCTTTCAATATCGGCTAAAGATTTATATGGTGCAATACCCGATTTTAATAAATTATCGAATATTAATTCCAAACCATTCAAACCCCTCATCGTAGATACGCCATTAATTAAAGGAGATAACATATTTAAATAGTCTGCATAACTATTTACTTTTCCTGCCATATCCGCCAAATAATCCATATAATTCAAATCAGCAACGTCAAATTTATGCTTCATTAAAAATGATTTTTTTTCAGATGTGGTCATTACACCGAAAATATAATCTAATAAATCTTTTTGACTAAATGTTTTATTTTGAAAATGGGAAAGGGTGATAAATTGTTGTATAACCGATTTTAGTGCTGATTTTACAGATTGACCATCTGGAAACCTACTACCTGTGGTATTAATATATTTACCAATATCACTTAAACCATCTGAAATAAATGTTTTTAATTGAGTTAATTTAGCCCTTAAACTCTCACCATTCCTCAACGAAGGTAATTTATTTATACCATTTTCAACGTACCTCAGAATACCCCCAATACCTGAAGATTCGACCAATAAAACGTTTTTCTTTTCATTGTATTCGTTTAATGTTAACCTGTCAGACTCCAATCGTTCAATTAAACATTTTATTTTTTCGATGTCAATATTTTTTTTCATACTTTAAATTTTCATTTTATCTAATAATTCACTTAATTTATGGGTAGCACCAGGGTCTAAATCCACACCATGTTCAATAATATTCATATCTATAGTCCTACAAGTTTCTGAACCAGCATTATCTTTAAATATTGATGGTCCATCATCTCCGGCCTCATATTCGCTTTTAAAATTAGCATCAAAATCTGCAAAATTTACTTCTCCTAATATAGGTATTGTTATGTTAGTTTTTACACCTTTTTTACGGTTGTTCCAATAATTTTTAACCGTCATATCACTCAAAACAACGTCCTTACCATCCAAATCCCATAAACCAGTTACATTAACATATGCCATTCCCCCACCTATTACATATACTCTATCACCAGTTTCAAATTTCCCATCATTAATGGTAGTACTTGTATCAAACCCAAATTTCGCTGAGGCATCAAATCTCATATTATAATCACGCGACAATATTGTCACTTTTTTATCTTTAAAACATGTTTGTTCATTACCCGCAATATTTACTTTATAATATAGTGCAAATCTTTTAGTACCACTAAAATCAAATAAATTAATACTAAATAATGGGTTTGGGGTGGTTGTTTTATAAAGTGTTAACGCGCAACCACTACCAGGATTCCATGGTTGAAATGATATACCATTATAATCTGCATTGTCCCTATAATTTCTCCATACCTTACCTAATGTAGTATCTCTCCCTATACAAACATCATCATCCTCACTTTTAACACCATAACCTTTACTTTTTAAAAATTCAATTGCTTCAATTTCATTATCACAAACTTCATTAATTAAATTACCATATAACCTTCCATTACCAAACAATGATTTTATCCTTTTAATTTCTTCATTTAACCTTTTCATATCTTTTAAATTATGTTCATCTATATTAGTATCTCCATTATTCATTTCCTTTTCATAAACATCATATAACTCAAAGTCTATATCCCCATTTGATTTTACTAGATTCGGTGGATTAGTTAATATAATTAGTTTTTCTTCAGAATTATATTCAGTTTTATCGACATTAGTTATTTCAGTTATTATCCCCTCTATTTTATTAATTATATCTGAATCTCCTGTTTTTATTTTCTTCAGTTGTGGTATTACAATGTCCATAACTTTACCCACCTCTAAATCAACTTTATCTTTACTTAAAATAGATAAATCTGCCAATATATCTGTTACTTTTTCATTCTTTGTACCATCTCCTTTATAATAAGTATCTAACCTCACCCATTCTTCATTAAATTCTTTTAAAATATTTAAAGATTCACTACTATCATACCCAACACCAATCACCTCCTTAAGATTGGAATTTAATATGTCTATTGCTGATTCTTTTTTTAATATCTTAAGTAAATTAGGTTCCACCTTTTCCTCATCCAACTCACCATCTTCATTAAAAATACCCAATAAGTCAAATCCAGTTGTATCATATATAGATTTAAGACCTTCTCCAAGTTGACTTGAGAACATATACATACCCAAAAATACCGAACCACCGAATACCGCAGACTTTACACTACTTTTCTTTAAAATGTTTTGAATTAATTGTTTTAAATTTTTATCACTTCCTAAGTCTTTTAAAAACTTTTCACTTGAAAAATCTTTACCATTAATATATTTTTTAAATGCCCCCTTTTCAACAGTGGTTAAATCTTCAATTTGTTTATTTAGTTTATTTAATACGTCATCAGCATCGGATTTACTCATCTTTTCTAACAGTTCCCCCACCTCTTTAAAAGCCTTTAATTCTGATTCACTTAAATTCGATTCTTTTAATATTTTTTTAATTATTCTTCTAGATTCTATAACATCTAAACCTTTTACAGACTTACCAATATTCACCATAACATTAGAAACATTTATACCTTGTTTTGCAAAGTTTTTAAGTTCACTAACACCACCAAGTGCACCTAAAATTGTAAACCCAGCATTCATCTTCCACCCTTCATCCTTTTCCATTACATACCCAAGAGCAGAGATTGCATCAATTCCTACAGATATTGCCCAACCATATGGACCAAAAGCGTACGCAGCTATCGATGCGATATCTGCAATACAATGCCAATCGGTAACGCAATCAACGGATTTAGTTTTCCACCAAGCACTCCAACTCTGAGTATCTATATTCTCAAATTGTTGGTTTATATCTACTTCCCCCTTTTTCTCCCACTCCACAATATTCTTTAAACATTTAATATTCTCCTCCCCCCAACAACCCGAATACTTTACCATATTATTATGTGTTGGGTTTGATTGAAAATCAAATGGATTACCCCATTTAACCGATGCTACTGCACCTTCCTCCGATGGTTTTGCACAAGAACAAAATTTGTTTACCTCATTCCTATTATCCACGTCCCATCTAAAAAACACACCACCATAATCTTTACAAACATCCGTCATTTCATACTTATACTTATACTTAATTTGCACTTCCGGATTCTCATCATCGGTCACTGAGCTTGGACAACATTCGGTAGACATTACATACTGATATTCAGTGTCCTTTATATTACATCCGTTAAACGCTTTTATAGTGGGTTGTCCAGATATTAATTTATTTTGACCTTGAATATATTTTAATGTATAGATATAAGTGTTTAATATCGCTAAAATGTCTAAACTTTCGGGGGTGTCTAAATTATACTCCTTAATAAAACTCTTAATGGATTTATACGCATCACCATAACTGGTGGTGTATTTTTCTCCTGATTTTATTTTAGATGGTGAATTTAACCAACTTTCATCAGTTAAAACATCCGTATCATAAATCTCTTTTAATGCATTAGTATGTAATACATTGGCAAGTCTTTTATTATGATTAGAATCCGCTGGATAATCCCCAATTGGTTTCTTAGTCACCTCTTTAATACCTTTATTTATTACAGTACCTAATTTATATGTGTATTCTTGTACTTTCAACAATAAAAAAGATGGGTCCATACAAGTTGTTGGTGAAATACTATGATTAAGTACCCTTTGGATTCCTTCATTGTCAATAATAACTGATTTCTCGCTATTCCAACCCCTATCCTTACCAAAATCATCCCACACATTTAATGATTTATTATATGTAGATATCCATTCATTGTTAACAAATTCAGTTTCTACCCACTTTTTAAATTTGTCCTTATATTCTTTATTATCGTCCTTATCGACTATAGAATTGGTAATGTTTTTAATCCATTCTTCCGAACTTAAATATTTACTTCTAAAACCACTTTTATTAATATAGTCGATACCATATTTTTCCCAAGCAACCTTAAAATATTTATTATCTATATCACCCTTTGGGTCTAAAACATCAGAATACCCTAAATCATTATATTCGTCATTTAATTCATCTTTTCGTCTTCTATTTCCTAACACCCACTCTCTAAAGTTATCCCCATCTTCTTTAGTTTTTATGTGTTTTTCTAATAACTGTATCGAATACAACGTATCAATATCACTGTTACTCATATTAAACTTACTAAATCTATCCACATCTGATATTAATTCACTTGAATATAACAACCCTAACATTTCCCAAGCAACTAAGAAATGTGTATTACCATATGGACCACTTTTAGAAAACCCATCCTTAAGTCCTAATGACTTTAATCTGTTATTTACATCGTTTAATCTACTTTTCTTTCTGTACACCCACTCTCTAAAGTTATCCCCATCTTCTTTAGTTTTTATGTGTTTTTTATAGTGTTGACTTTATAATTGACCACCGCCTTGATATTTACCTTTAAAATCAATATAACCTTTTATGGCATCTTTTGATCTTATAGTATTCCGTTGCTCATTTAAGAATATTCGCCCGTATTGGTGCTCCGATATAATTATTCTTTTACCCATAAATATATGTCTCTATACTCTGTCTTGTAACGTAAAACTAGCCCATATCCTATCTTCTTTTGATATTAATTTTTTATTAAGAACTATCATTTTATCATCTGGCATATTAATTGCCCTTTCTACCGCCTTTTGTGCTCTGGAATTCTTAAACTCTGCTTTACCACCACTTTGTGTAACAATATCTTCACCCATTTTCGTCCTTATTCTATATTCGTCTCTCCCCTTTTTCATTACAACACCCAACTTTCTAGATCCATCCATTATATTGTATTTTTGACCCAAAGTACCACCTTTAGCTTTTATACTTTCAGCATCTATATTTGAAAACCATCTATCCCTTAACTCATTAATCGATGACTTACCTCCACGTAACTTATCCCACCTATTAAGTTGTGAATGAAATTTACCTACACAAAATTCATACGTATCAGTAGGGTCCTCGTTCCCCTTATTAATGTACTTCTTTAAAGACATCTTAGAACTAATTTTAGACATGTCAGTTAATTTTTCTTTACACAGTTTAAATGTCTCTTTTAATGTTTTTTCACCTTTCTCTAAATCAGTCTTTAAATCACTAATAGTGTTATCTGTATTTATATTTGTATTAACGGGTACATACAAAAACGTCTTGTTCCCTTCATCATCAAGAATAGATATCTTTTTTTCTTGTATGTCCGGATTTTTTTCTGTTGTCCCTCTCAAATCATTAACAATTCTATCGTATTTCTTTCTATACCCATATTTCTTACCATCTTTATCCACCTTAATGTAATAATCAATATCATCACCCGGTCTCTGGGATAAATCATATTCAATTTCAGTCCATAACTCAATATCATATGTAGCGTTTCCTACGTTGTGAGTTTTTTTAGTTTCTTCTCCACCTTGTTCTTCTGGTGCTGCCCCTTCTCCACCTTGTTCTTCTGCTGCTGGTGCTGTTAATAAACTATTAACAGCTTCTTCTATAGTTTGATTATCTAACTTATTTAATTCTATCTTTTCTACATCAGTCAGATCACGAGTCCAAGAGTCACCTTCGAACCACCCCTCTTTTTCTACACCATTAGTAGTCTCAGTACCTATCCCTTCATGTATCCCACCTTTAAAGAACCCTTTATAGCTACCGCCTTCATCATTTTCGTAGAACCCATAACCACTCCAATCCCCATCAATATAGTTCCCCTTGTATTTATACCAGGAACCGTCTTCTGTGTCATCATATATATATTCACTATAACCATTTGTACAATCTCCCT
>Ga0114918_10005662_pt1 | contig 10690 bp, 6 predicted proteins | sample LantaG_FD_87015 | JGI IMG/M metagenome (GOLD analysis project Ga0114918, IMG submission 87015) | Deep subsurface microbial communities from Baltic Sea to uncover new lineages of life (NeLLi) - Landsort_02402 metaG | ecosystem: Environmental > Aquatic > Marine > Oceanic > Sediment | place: Baltic... | reverse complement strand
GGGGGGGGGGGGCGGTGGGGTGGGGGGGGGGGGAGTGGGGGGGCGGCGCGCGCGCGGTCACCGCTCTGTCTTTTGCGCGCCGCTCCTCAACGGCCGGCCGGTCATCTCGAAGCCTCCGCACGCCACGCCTCAGGGCTTTATGCAGTCCGACCGGGCGAACCAGTGGATGACCGGGCGGGACTAGAGTGCCCCAGGCCGCGGTTTGCGGGCCAGCGGCTGCAAGCCATCTTCTCGTGCTCCCCTTTTGCCTCGCCGCCCCCTCCCTCACACGCAGGCGCGCCGCTTGGACTCACCTGGCAGCAGCTCTGGGGTGCCAGCCAGGACCCGGGAAGTAGCCCTAGGGTGGTGCAGGTGTCGCGCGGGCTGGCAGGGCGCGTGGGGTGTGGGACGGAAAGCAGTACGGCGCCGCGCTCGAGAGCCGTGTGGGGAAGAGTGTGTGAGAGAGCGGCGCGAGAGAGGAAAAACGAGCGTTTTTCCTCTCTCGCTCTCTCTTCACTCCCGTGTCTCACCGCCGCTGCCCAACGCCCCCGCAAGACCCACGCTCTGCGTGAGCTCCCTCACATACATACCACCTTCGAGCCCAGTTCGCATCCCCCGGGCTGGAACAGGGCTGTGTCAGCAGTGTGAAAGAGACACATCGCACACGTCGGTCTCGGTCTCGGGCCGCCGCCGCCTGGCCGCCGCTTCCAGCCGACTGCGCTTCTCCCTCCCGCACCTGCGCGTGTGCACGCCCACTCTCTGCCACGGTCGCCTATCCCAGGGTCCCATAGAGAGCCCTGACACCTGACGCGCGTGACACCTGAAGCGAGGCACCCTCGCGCAAAAAGCAGAGAGAGAGTTTCTCCCTGCTCTCTCATTCGCGCCCTCGGCCCCTCCCCCTCTCTCTCTCAACCCTGCTCTTCCATCTGGTTCCTGTGATGAAGGTGAAAGCCATCAACCGGTCGGCCGACGACTGGTCCCGGGAGCGGTCCCAGGACCTGCGCAAGGTGCACCGCAACCTGGATCCGGCCTTGCACCCTTTCGAGAAAGCGGTCGAGGTCAAGCGCGCCCTGTCCGCCGTCAAGCTGGCCAAAGGCGTCTTTGCCAAGCCCTTCCTGGCGGCCCTGGCCCTGGACGACGGCGTCACCTGCCTGGCCCGCTCGCCCGCCCGCCTGAACGCGCTGGTGGCGGGCTGCGCGGATGGCACCCTGTCCGCCTGGGACGTGGCGGGGCGGCGCCGCCTGCGCCGGTTTGTGGGGCACCGCGGCGCGGTGACGGGCGTGGCCGTCGCGCCCGCGGGCGACGCGCTCGTCTCCACCTCGGCCGACGGCACCGCCCGCCTGTTTGCCCTGCCCTTTGCTCCGCCCGCCGGGCATGGCGTGGTGGACCGGGACGCACCCGCCCTGCTGGAGTTTGCCGTCCCCGCCGGCGCGTCGGGCGGGGCGGGCCTGGCCGCCCGGGCGGGCGGCGCCGGCGCCGCCCTGCGCGGCGTCGACCACCACCCAACCCGCTCCGCCTTTGCGACGGCGGGCGCGGCGGTGCACCTGTGGGACCACGCCCGCGCCGCGCCCGTCCGGTCCCTGGCCTGGGGCGCGGACGGCGTGACGGCGGTGCGCTACTCGCCCGCGGAGCCCGACCTGCTGGCGGGGTGCGGCGGGGACCGGAGCGTGACCCTGTACGACGTGCGGGTGGGCGGGCCCGTGCGGAAGGTCATCATGCAGACCCGGGCCAACGCTGTCTCCTGGAATCCGATGGAGCCCCTCAACTTCACGGTCGCCTCCGAGGACGCCTGCTGCTACACCTTCGACTTGCGCCGCCTGGACGCGGCGGCCTGCGTGCACAAGGACTTTGTGTCCGCGGTCATGGATGTCGACTGGTCACCGACGGGGCGGGAGTTTGTGGCGGGCGGCTACGATCGCACGGTGCGCCTGTTTGCGGCGGGGGCGGGCCACGCGCGCGAGGCCTACCACACCACCCGCATGCAGCGCGTCTTTGCGACCCGCTTCTCCGGCGACGGCGCGTACGTGTACAGCGGCAGCGACGACATGAATGTGCGCCTGTGGAAGGCGGACGCGTCCGCCCAGCTGGGCACCCTGCTGCCCCGGGAGAAGCACAAGCAGGCGTACGACAAAGCCCTCATCGCCCGGTACCGCCACATCCCGGAGGTGGGGCGCATCGCGCGCGAGGTCCACCTGCCCAAAGCCGTCAAGAAGGCGCACAAGCTCGCGCGGGCGAGCGAGGATGCCGACGCACGCAAGCTGCGCCGCCGGGTCTCGCACTCGGCGCCCGGCAGCGTGGAGGTCAAGCCCGCCCGTCGCAAGAAGATTGTGGCGGAGCTGGAGTGAGAGGGAAGGGAAAGAAGAGGGACGAGGGAGAGTGTTTTTACATGTTGCAGGCTCAGTGGTTGGCGTGGGAAAGCGCGGACGGGCAGCACGGGAGAGAAAGAGAGGGGGAGGAGGTCGGGGGTGGCGGCACCAGCGGCGCTGCACACCGGGAAAAAAACTAGCCGCGAAAAAAAAAGCGCGACCAAAACACCCTCTCTCCCTCACTCCATGGGCCGCGGCCTATCCCAGCGCCGGCGGGCTAACAATGTTATCAAAGCCCGGGTGGTGCGTTGGCGGGGCGCGCGAGAGAAGCTGTCAAGGGAGGGAGAGAGAGAGAAAGGCGAGCACATTGCCACGGCCGCCGTTCTTTTTCTCTCACCGCTCTCCCTCTCTCTCTCTCCCCACAGGAACGCCTCGGCTTTGGCAAGGTCCTGGCCCCGCCCTTGAAGCCTGACGCACCCGACCGTCTGCCTCGCAGCCTGCGCAACATGCTGGCGGTGAAGGTATGGACTGGACTTGGGGAGGAGAGAGAGAAGAGAGAGGAGAGAGAGCGCCCTGCATGCCCCGAACGCCCCCGCTCAACCTTCTCTTTCATTCATCAGGCCGCCGTCGAAGCCGCCGCCGACCGCAAGAAGCAGGCCCGGGCACAGCCCGCCCCGCCGCCTGCTGCTGGAGCTGCTGCTGCTGGAGTGGCCGCGCTTCGCGCGTCTGTGGCCGCGCCCGCGCCGGCTGCCCCACCCCCGCCACCCACCTCCAAACCTTCGGCCGCCGCGACCGCCCTCGCGGCCGCCGAGTCCGCCCGCCGCACCAAGAAGCGGGAGCGCTCCAAGGCCCGGGCCGCCCGCCAGGCCGCGGCCAAGCGGCGGCGGGCCCGGGGCGGGCTGTCCTCGGATGAGGAGGAGGAGGCAGTCCGCGCGGCCGGGTCCGCGCCCACCTTTGGCGAGCGGGTGGACGCGCCCCTGCCCGCCCACCTCAAGCGCCGGCACTGGGCGGCGGGCGAGGAGGAGAAGGAGCGCAAGGGTGGCGGCGGCGGCCAGCACGCCAACCCGGTGCCGTCCAAGGGCGACCGCCTGTCCAAGCTGTTTGCGAAACAGCTGCGCGAGGCGGCGGTCCGGGCTGCGGGCGGGGTGGTGCCGCCGGCCGGGGGAGAGGGAGGGCGGCGCGGCGCGCCCCCCACGTCCGCCCTGTCGCTGGCGGAGCGGGAAGCGGCCCGGGAGGCGGTCGTGGAGGCCTACCGGGCCAAGCGCGCGCACGCGGCCGCGGCGGCGGGGGTCGGGGGCGGCAGCGGGGGGCTGCCCGCGGGCGTGGGTGGGGCGACCATGGCGTCCCTCCGCGCGCTTGTCCGGGCGGGGGGAGGGGGTCCGGCGCGGTGAGGGAGAGAGACAGAGCGTCGTTGTTAGAAGGAAGGAAACTGTGCAAGAGGAGGCGCAGCAGACAGCAGATGGCGGAGTGGAGACGGCCATCATCATGTTCAACATTTTCACAAAACCGCCAGCCTCCCCAGCCCGGCCCGGCCCACCGGTCCGTGGGCGCGCCCGCCACGCCACGCCGGCCCCCGCATTACGACAGGCGTTCCCAGACGCGGGGGGCGCGGGGCCGGCGGGCGCCGCACCTGGGGCTGCGGCGCCCGCATCGCGGCCGCCACGCCCGCCGGCATGGCCGCGGGTGGGGGTGGCGGGGCCGCCGACGCTGCCACCGCCCCTGCACTCCCGCCCTCCTGCTCCTCCGCGTCCGCCCACGGCGCCGCCGCGCGCGCGCAGGCCGCCCGCAGCAGGGCCCCGCTCACCACCACGCCCGCGCCCAGGCCCACCACCAGCGGCAGGCAGGCCAGGCCCGCCGCGGCGCTGACCCCGGCCGCGGCAGCCGCGGTCGCGGCGCCCGCCGCCGCGGCCGCCAGGCCGTGTGCGAGCCCGTACCCGGGCCGGCGGGCGGTCAGCAGCATGGCCGGCCAGGAGACCTGGAGTGCCAGGGTAGCCGTGTACAGGGCCAGCAGCGGGGCGGCGGCGGCGGGCGTGCCCAGGGCGCGCGCCGCGGCCAAGACGCCCGCCGCTGAGGCTGCATGAGCTGCGACCCACGCGCGCGCCGCCCAGGCCGGCGCGACCGGGCCGCCCGCCCGGCCGGCCCGCAGCAGGCCGTCCGCCCAGCCCCTGTCCGCGGGGGCCAACCCGCCCGGCACGGGGCCTCCCACCCACGCCCGTGGCGGGGTGAGCACGCCCGACCCGGACCCCGCCGGCAGGGGGCGCCCCAGCACGCGCGCGGCGCGGGGCGCCCACAGGGAGGCCACGCTCACCTCCACGCCCGCCGCGGTCGCCAGGCCGCGAAGCATCTGCACGGTACGCAGCACGAAAAACAGGGAGGCCGGAAATGTGACGGTCCGCAAGCGTTTGATCGTGCTGTCCGGCGCAAAGGGCTGGACCCGGCCCCGAGAGTCAAACATGCGGGCGGCCGCCCCCACGCGAAGCGCCTCCACTGTCAGGCCGCACCTTTCGCCCAGCGGGGTCAGCTCGGTGACGATGCCCAGGTCGGCCAGGGCGTCCACCACCTCGGCCACCTGGTCCGGGGACAGGACCTTGGCCATCTCGTTCAGCGGCGCGTCGCCCGCGGCGGCCAGGGCGAGCAGCAGGCGGGCAAAGGCGGCCTGCTGGCCCGAGTCCAGCTGCTTGCACTGTCCGAAGTCGATCAGCCCCACCCGCCCGCCCGCGCCCACGTCGATCAGCACGTTGCCCGGGTGCGGGTCCGCCTGGAACAGGCCCGTCCCCAGCAGCTGGATGCCGTACGCGTCCACCAGGGTGCGTATGGTGCGTTCGGCTGCCGCGCGCCGGACTGCGGCGGGCAGGCCCGGGGCCGTGCCCGCCACCCGGTGCAAGGGCACGCCCTCCACAAACTCCATGACCAGGACGCGGGGCGTGACCAGGCCCGGGATGGTGCGGGGGACGGAGATGCGGGCTGGGCCCATTTCGGCCCGCAAGCTGTCGCCCACCGCATCCTGGGCGGCGGCCTCCAGCCGGAAATCAAATTCCTTGCGGATTTGGGTGGCCAACTCATCCACGGCCGCCGTCAGGTCAAAGGCCAGTTCCGTCCGTTCCAAGAACGCGGCCGCGATGCGGATGTTTGCCAGGTCCTCCAACATGACCAGGGCGCCCGGGCGGGCGACTTTCACGGCGACGGGCGCGCCGTTCGCGCGCAGGGTGGCGCGGTGGACCTGAATGGGGTGGTGGTGGGGGGTTGAGGTTGAGAGCGCGTTTGGTCTTCCCCGCTCGCTCGCTCGCTCTCTCTCGCTCTCCAGGCACCGCCCCGCTCTGCCCACTCTCGCCCTCCACATCTCTCTCACCTGCGCAATGCTGGCGCTGCCAATGGGCTTGTCCAGGTCCAGCCCCTCGAAAAAAGTGTCCACCGCGCCGCCCAGCTCCGCCTCGATCACGCGCCGCACAGCCTCTCCGCTCATGGGGGGCACCGCGTCGAACAGGACGGCCAGCGCCCGGCAGACGGGCGGCGCCACAAAGTCGACCCGGTTGGACAGCAGCTGGCCGACCTTCAAGTAAAAGCCGCCCAGGCCGAGCGCGATGTCCCGCATCTCCGCGCCCGCCCAGGTGTGCGTGGCCTCCCAGTCGGCCTTGATGCGGTCCTCGCCCACGCCCGCCGCCCGGGCCGCGCCCGCCCGGGCCTGGGCGAGCTTGTACCCGCCGTACACGGTGGCGGCCCGCCGCCAGAAGGTGGCGGCCCGGGCGGCGGAGGCCAGGAAGCCGGACTCCTGGGGCGCGGCCGCCAGGTCCGGGTTGGACGCGGCGGCCGCGAGGGTGGCGAGCGAGAAGTCGTCGCCCGCCGTGGAGGCGGAGGGGCCGGGAGGGGGCATGGTTTTTTTGGTTGGTATTTTGTGTGTGTGGGTGTGCGCGTGTGGGTGTGCGTGTGTGTGTGTGTGTGTGCAGGCAGGCAGGCAGAGGAGAGCAGGTCGGGCGAGGAGGGTTGTGGCGCGCGCGCGGGGCCTGGGAGAGCGAGGAAGGTTGAGAGGTTGAGAACGGGAGCGTGTGTCTTTCTCGCGAGGCACACGCGTCTAGGTCGAGCCCGGTCTCGTCTGCTTATGGATCAGCAGCGTGTGGGCGTGCAACCTCTACGCGTGTACGGGCGCGGGGTGACCGGGGCAGCTTGGGTGGTGGGGCGTGGGCGCGTGTCGCGTCAGCCCGGAGAGACACGGCTTCTCGCGCGGAAAAGGAGGAATGGGACGGCTGCTACCATCTAGCCAGCACACACACGCGAAAACAAGAGACCGGCACATCTCCCCTTCACACACGCCATGCGCCCCTCTGCCTCCCTGGCAGGGCCGGGCCATGGCGGCCTAACGCCCCTGGCCGCGGCCCGCCGCCCCGCTCCCCCAGTGGCCGCTCTCCCCGCGCTGCATGCGACTGCGTCCGATGGACCCCCGCCGCCGACGCTCCCTCTCACGACCTCGCGCCGCGCCCTGGGCGCGGCCGTCCTGGCCCTGCTGGTCGCAGGGCCTGCCCTGGCGGACGAGGAGGTCGCCATCCTGGACGACGCCGCCGCCCTGGAAGCCCAGGCCGCCCTGGCCGCGGAGACCGAGGCCTTTGCGGCCGAAGCGGCCGCGGCCGCGGCGGCCAACCCAGCACCCTCCGCCGGCTCCCCACCGACACCGCCTCCGTCCGGGACCGCCTGTTCCCGCCCCGCACGGACACGGTGCTGGACGGGGGGACCACCGCCCTCCTCCCCACCTCCGCCGAAGCCGACCTGTCGCCCGCCGAGAAGACGGCCCTGGCCGTCAACCGGCGGGTCCAGGCCCAGAACGCGGCGCCGGACGACGGCACCTTCCCCGTCTTCGTCCGCCAGGGCTACGACATCAAGGTCCTGGCGGACGGCTTCGTCACGGACCCGGGGACGGGGCTCATCTATAAGGACCTGGCCCTGGGCGACGAGACGGCGCCGTTCCCGGAGGATGGGCAGGAGGTCGTTTTCGACTACACAGCCTACAATGAGTCCGGCTCCCGCATCGACTCCTCCACCACCAAGGGCCGCCCCGCACAGGTGCGCCTGGGCATTGGGGGCCTGATCCCGGGCTTTGAGCTGGGTCTGCGGTCCATGCACCCCGGCGGGTCGCGGCGGCTGGTCGTCCCGCCCGACCTGGGCCCGCCTGTGGGCCCCCAGACCTTCTTCTCGGCCAAGCAGTGCGAGGTCTTCGACGTCCAGTTGCGCAAGGTCAACACCTGCCGCCGGCGCCAGGTCGCCATGTTCAGCGACGTGGTGTGTGAGTGAGATGAAGGAGAGGAGAGGAGAGGAGAGAAGGGGCGTGCGTGCGTGTGTAAGACTGGAGAAAGAGAGAGAGAGAGAGAGCGAGGTTTACTGCGCATTCACACCTTTCATCATGTCGGACGCGGCGGCCGCCCCTCCGGCCCGCCGCCGCCCGCCGGCCGAGGAAGAGCCCATCGAGCCGACCGACTGGGACCTCATCGTCCTGGGCAGCGGGCTGGGCGAGTGCCTGGTGGCGAGGTGAGAGAGAGAGACGGAGAGAGAGTGCCGGCTAGGGATCGGTTTTTTGTTCGCGCGCTCGTCTCAAGGCCCTCTCTCTCACCACTCGCTCCAGCGCCGCCGCCCGGGCCGGCAAGTCCGTGCTCCAGCTGGACGCCGCGCCCCGCTTTGGTGGGGGGTGGGCGTCCCTGAACCTGGAGGAGCTGGTGGCCTGGCTGACGGAGAGCGCAGAAGAAGAGGGCGGTGGCGGCGGCGCGACCTCGACCGATGATGATGATGGCGGTGCAGCCCGCCCGCGCCTCATCCGCCTGCCGCCGCCCCGGGGCGCTGCCCTCCCCGGCGCCTCCCTCATCCTGGCCCCGGGCGTCTCCCTGGCCAGCCTGGGCCCGGCGCGAGGCTACTCCCTGGACCTGGCGCCGACCCCCCTGTACGCGGGCGGCCCGGCCGTCGCGGCCCTCCTGGCCGCGGGCGCCGCGCCCTATGCCGAGTTCCGCCTGGCCGGGCCGGGGTGGGTGTGGGACGGGGCGGCGGGCGGCCTGGTCCCCGTCCCCGCCTCCCGGGCGGACGTGTTCCGGGACGGGCGGCTGGCCCTGCCGGAGAAGCGCGGGGTCATGCGCTTCCTGGCCGCGGCCGCGGCGGCGCTCGGGGCGGGGGGCGGCCCGGGCGGGGGGCCCCTGGCGGACGCCCTGCACTCCGAGGGCACGCCCCTGGCGGCGATTGTGACCCGGGCCGGCCTGCCCCGCGTCGTGGCGGACGCGGTCCTGTACGGCCTCGCCGCCGCGGACGCGGACCAGGGCGGGTGGGAGCGGGGAGAGGGAACGATGGAGGGCGGGGCAGGCGGGCGGGGCATCCCCCCGCCCTCGCCTCCCCCCTCTGCCGTCGTCCCGGCCCCGCCCGCCTGGGGCGCGGCCCCGTTGTCCGGCAAGGACGGCGGCCGCACCCTGTCCCTGTACCTGGCCTCCCTGGGGCGGTACGGGTCCCCCGCGGCGGCGGGAGGCAGCGGCGCCCTGCTGGCGGCCGTGCACGGGACGGGGGAGCTGCCCCAAGCCTTTGCGCGCGCGTCCGCCGTCGCGGGCGGGGCAGCCGCCCTGCGGCGCACGGCCGTGGCGGTCGAGGTGGAGGAGGAGGAGGAGGGGGGGGGTCGGCTGGCCGCGACGGGCGTCCGCCTGTCCACGGGGCAGCGCCTGACCTGCCGGGCCCTGGCCGCGGGCGAGGAGGTGGTGGCGGGGGCGGGCAGAGGCAGCCCGGCGCCCCTCCTGGAGGCGGGCGGGGCGCCGGGCGGCCACCCGCCGTCCGTCTCACGCGCCATCGCCATCCTGGACGGCCCGCTGGCGCCGCTGGGGTGTGGGGACGGTGCCGGTGCCGCTGCCGCCCCGCCCACGCCCAGCCCGGACGGAGTGACGGCCGTCCTCGTCCTCCCGCCCCGCTGCCTGAGCGCTGCCGGGGGTGGTGGCAGCAGCAGCAGCAGCAGCGGCCGCCCCTACCCACCCCACGCAGTGCGGGGCCTCCAGGCCGGCCACCCCACGGCCGCCTGCCCGGCCGGCCGGGTCGTGCTCTACCTGTCCACGCCCGCCACGTCGCCCGCGGGCCCGCAGGCCGACCTGGAGCCGGCCCTGGCCGCCCTGGCCCGCTTGCCCGGTGGAAAAGGGAAAGGGAAGGAGGGTGGTGAGGGGACGTCAAAGCCGCGTCAACCCCCGGCCGTCCTCTTTGCCGCCTTTTACCGGGAGCCGGGCCCCGCACCGCCTGGGGCGGGCGATGGCCTGCCGTCCAATGTGGCCCTACTGCCGCCGCCGACGGGCGCCCTGACGGCGGCGGCGGCGGCCGTCGCGGGCGCGGGCGCGGCGCTGGAGGCGCTGTGGCCTGGGGGGGAGGTGCGCCTGTTCCCCAGCGGCGCGGCCGCCCAGGGGCCGGCGGGCGCGGCGGGCGAGGGGGCAGAAGCAGGTGCTGCGGTGGACGCGGCGCCGCCAAGCGGCGACGACTCGGACGAGGAGGCGGCGGCCGCGCTGGCGGCCGCCCTGGCGGCGCTGGACGCGTGAGAGGGGCGGGGGGGGGGCGACGAGAGCAACGAGAGCAGAAGCAACAACGGGCATGAGAGCGCAAGCACAACCTGTCTTCAAAAACACGCACACGCACGCACGCTCTCTGGCGGCGGCGTTCTCTCATCGCACATCACACAAAAAAGCCCGCTCCCTCTCTCTCTCCCCCCTCACATCCCCCACTCCACTCATCACACGCAGCACGCAGCGCGCCCGCCCGCCCGCCCGCCATCGGATGGCGGGCGGGCGCGTGCGCGCGACCGGCGCGCGCGCACACACACAACACCACACGCCCCCACCTCACACCTCACACGTGCTGGCCCGGCCACAGGCAGGTGAGCGGGATGGTGATGCCCTCCACGTCCACGCTGGTCGGGATCTTGCAGGACCCGATGTTCTTGGTCCAGTTCTGGGCGAAGGGCGAGGACAGGTGGGACCCCAGGTTGGCGAGCGGGCCCTCGCCCGTCGCCTGCGCCTGGATGATGAAGCCCATGAAGGCCACCATGGCCAGCCGCCCGTTCTTGACCTCCTTCGTCTGCAGGGCCTTGAAGTCGCCCTTGGCAAAGCCCAGCGGGTCGAAGGGCCCGCCCGGGTAGCCCGGCTCCACGTTGGGGACCCGGTTGCCCTTGAAGATGGGGTCGTCGTTGACCGACCCGTGCTTCCTGATGTCCATCCAGCGGCGGACCTCCACGAAGTGCATCAGCAGGAACTCCCAGGCCAGCAGGCCGCCGTAGTTGAGCTTGCCGGTGGCGCCGCCGAAGAAGAGGGACTTGGGGATGTTCTCGGGCAGGGCCGCGTTGTAGAAGAAGACGTCCGGCTTCAGGATCTGGAGAGGGATGGGAGAGAGGGCGAGGCGAGGGGAGGGGAGGGGTTGTG
>Ga0114918_10005660_pt1 | contig 10692 bp, 4 predicted proteins | sample LantaG_FD_87015 | JGI IMG/M metagenome (GOLD analysis project Ga0114918, IMG submission 87015) | Deep subsurface microbial communities from Baltic Sea to uncover new lineages of life (NeLLi) - Landsort_02402 metaG | ecosystem: Environmental > Aquatic > Marine > Oceanic > Sediment | place: Baltic... | reverse complement strand
TCGAGCATGGAGTCGATGCTCTTCGGAAGCTTCACTTCGTATGTGTCCATGCGGTTTTCAAGAGCTTCAAAGCGGCGGTTCGCCTGCATCTCCGGCAGTGTCATATTGGTTGTGCAGACGATGTAGAAGTTGTGGGACTTGTAAACCGGCTTGTCATTCTCCCATGCAACCTGCAGCTCGCCACGAAGCTTTTCCACATCACCGGAGTCTCCGCCGACTTCGCTGCCGCGGAAAAACGTATCGAACTCGTCGATGACCATGACGGTGTCGCGGGCGTTGCGGCAGTAGTTCAGGAAGTCGCGGACGTTCGCCTCAGCCTGACCGCGCAGAGTCGTACCGCCGGCGTGGAACATCGAAGTGAACGTGCAGAAGTCCAGATGCAGATCGAAAGCCTTTGCAAGGACGTCGCCGAAGATGGTCTTGCCGGTACCGGGTCCGCCGTACAGGACGTTTATCGGGTTGATCGACTTCTTGGCGGATTCGATGGCGGTCTCGAGTTCGGTCAACTTGCTGTCGAAGGATCCGAGGAACGTCGAAAGTGCAGAATCGTCGAACGACACCGCGACATCCTCCCCGACATTGATCGAAGAAAGGTATTCCTCCATCGTTGTCGGCGTGACGCCGAAGCGGTCGGCGGCGGCTTTCAATGAAACGTTGCCCTTCGCCTGACGGTCGCCGTCGGGGGAGAACCATACGAGGTTGCCGGTCTCGGCATACGACGGATGCAGAACGACACCAGAGTCGGATTGTTCATTCGTCATCGTGCCGAAGAAGGTGTTGAAGTCCTGACAGCGTGAGAGCAGGTCGATGGTGCGCTGATTTGTTTTGATCGTCTCGGTCAAACCGGCGAACTTGCCCTGGATGAAATCCGACCATTCGGACCCGGTCTCGGTGACGTATTCGCGGTATCCAACCTTTGGGATCTTGCGATCGATGTTGAGACGCTGACGGACGCCGCTGTTCGACTGCATGTCGGAAAGCTCCTGACGAAGCTCTTCTTCGTTGTTGACGAGTACGGTCCCGATGTCGCCGATTTTCTTATATTGCTCGAACAGATCGGCGACCATCTTCTGGATCATCGGTTTGACTTCCGACACCATCAGCCCGGACAGCCCCTTCTGGATTTTGTTGATGAATGATTCCGGAAGTGAGAATCCGGATGCCGACATGACCGCCGAGCGCGAGCTGCCCATACCGTGTTGAAGCTCAGCCTCCGTCATTCTGACATACTCCGCGATGACCTGTGGGGATGCGATGTCGATGGACAGGATTACGTTTTCGATCGTCGGATCACTTTCTTCACCGAATATCGGCTGCGTCGTGATGGCGATGATGTGGGAGCGCCCATTTCCATTAACGGCATTGGAGAAGTTGTTGAACATGTCGGAAACACGGGGAACAAACTTCAGGTTGTGGGAGGACGAGCCCTCATTCTGCCTTGCATCTCCTTCACGTCCACCTGCAGCCGGGGCGCCTTCAGTCATTTCAACGATGCCGTTGTTGTGTGCGGCGGAGACGTTGTTGTCGAGATGATCGAGGATCAGAATGCTCTTCCCGACGGATTTGAAGTCGTTGGAGACCTCGCCCTTGATTTCAAGGAATCTCTGGAACTGGTCGCGGGTCAGCATCCGTGAAATGGCTTCGTCGTCGATTGTGGCGTCATACAACGGGATCTGAATGCCGTCGGCGGCGCACCGGTTGCGGACCATGATATAAAACGAATCGGACGTAGGCTGTCCTTCATTCTGATCGGAGACGTAGCGGGTCAGCGAATTGGCGTTGAAGCGTGTCGATTCGGCGGGGGATCCACCGCGGGACCTCTCCTCTTTGTCGCTCCACATGATTTCGGAGTCCATTGCCTGGTGAGCCCACTGCAGGAGGTCCTGCATCTCTTCGACTTCGGCGGCGATCTTTTTGACCGCAAGGGCGTGGAGACTCCGTTCGGGACCGGGCTGCGACTCCTTCTGGCGATGATAGGCGAGGATGCGTTCCCGCTTGCGAAGTCCGGCGACGATGTTGTAGAGATTGTTCGGATTCGGAGAACCCTCGCCGATGTCTCATACGAAACAATACGGGTTGGGAGCCCAGTTCGGAAGCGGGCTGCGGTTGATGGAGGCGTTGTACTTGCTCTGCAGTCCACGCACCCTGTCGACGTTCTCGGCTCCGTATTCAAAGGCGAGGAGATCATCGTCCTTCGGTCCAACGCCGCCAATGCCCGGGAATGCAACCCGGAATGACCTGCCGATTTCGGAGCGTATCGGATCCGAAAGGACAATCGTGCAGGACGGGGATGTCGCAACATCGACCGGATCATTGATATTCGATACTCCGCTTGGAGGATTGAAAGACTCTATTGAATTATTCTCCGTAACGGCGCCGTCGTCACTGATAAGATTGATCGGAGTGCCGGTGAGCAGCTGGGATAGATTTCCCCATGTCATTCCGGCATTGACAGATACGCCTTTATAGGCACCGTCTCCATGAGATCCGACGATCTCGCTGACATCGACCGTGATCGTACTTTCATTTTGTGAAGTCAGAGCACTGCGTCCCACGGATCCGGAAGCCGTATTATCTTCAAATGGTTCGTCTGGAACCCCTTGGAAGGAATTGACGATTTGACCCAGAGCGTTTGTCATCGCCCACGAACGGGCTCGTCCACGCACGATTTCCGAAGTACGTTTTCCGCGCGTTCCCACGATGCGTCCATTCAGTTCGTCAAATCCACGAATGCGCTCGGGACGGAACGACGCCTTCTTCGACATGCGTCCTCTGGAATCTGCACGACGCATTCTGCTGATGACATCGTATACACGCCCGAGGGTTTCGTAGTCTACATAGTCTTCACCGTCTGGATTTTCATCACGCCTGCGCATTGAATTGCGCATTCTGCCGAAACGCGGTGCACTCGCCATCATCCAGGCATAAACCGTTTCGGGGGTGAGATTATCGAGTACATACTGCGGAATGTTCCCGGGAGTCGTCCACCAGTCTACGAGAGCATTGAGCGAGTCGCTTTCAGCCCGGATCTGTTGGGCAGTCGGATTTTGAATACGACGGTGTGCGACGGTGTTCGCATCTCCGGTTTCCACCCGTTCCACGGCATACTGCGGAGACAGGGACATGTTGCGTTCCGTGATGTGACGGTTGACTGCGGCGTGCTGCGCCACGACTTCACGGATGTCGACGTCGGAAATCGGCTCCGGAGCGTCTTCCGCGGCTTCTTCCGCGACTTCTTCAACTTCATTGGGAGTCGAAAAGGCTTCTTCCAGTCCAGTTTCCAACGGACGAATGCGGGTCGTCACACTGCGCCTTGAAGGACCCGTATCCAGCCATTCTTCAAAATCAGTGGACATGATTGCGACCAGAGCCGAAACCATATTAAGATCTGTCGCCCTGGAGGCGATGACGTCAGTGATCCTGTCATCCGCTGAATCCCTGACGGCGGCGGCGATCTGTTCAGGAGTGGGAAGCTCATCGGTCTGTTCGTCACCGATTCCAGGTGCCACACTGCGGATCCAATTGATGCACAACCTTATATTGTCGACGCTCAACGCCCCCGACACGGGGGGCTCGTCGATTTCACCGGTGTCTTCAGTGCCTGTATCCTCGGCTGGATCATTGTCCGGCTCGAGGGAGATTTCGTCAAAATCACCGATTTCGTCAAGCGACGGAATCCCCTTTGAGATGTCGACAAACCTCGCCGCATCTTCAATGCGGGAATTTTCACCCCACGGACTGACATGTTCCCTGCCGTAGACGGAGGAATTATCCATGAGATACGGGATGAAGCGCCAGCCCTCGCCGGTTCCAAATCCTTGGACGTTGAAAAGAGCGTGATAAAACTGGTTCATTTGGGCGGCTGCTCTTCCAAGACGCGTTTTTTCCGCGTCCGACATGTCCCTGGTTGCACGAATGGGATTTTCAGAATTGATTAAAAGAGAATGACGAAACTCCTTGCGTTTTTCCTTGGCTGCCGCTTCAAGAGAACCGATCGACGTACCGGTCTCAGACAGATACGGATACAGATAGGAATCGGGAGTGTCGGGATCGCAGATGATGTCGTCGGGACGCATCAACATCCCCATGGCAAGCTGTCCATCTCCGACAGCCCCCATTGGGACGTCGCCAGCCGGGAGCGCCATGGGATTATTAGGGTCGCGGACGATGAACGCCAAAACGGCGTTGTAGCTGGAATCGGGATCCCACCTCGTCTCACCCAGAAGCTGACGATCGAGCTCTTCCCTGGCTTTTTCGGTCTCCTTTGGATTCGTGGGATAGTGAAAATGCCGCCTGCCGATGATGGAGTCCTGCAACCGGCTCATCCGACGGCGCCTGTCCTCGTCGTATTCGGCTGAATCGGGCTCCATTGTCGGAGGATCGACAAGGGCTGCATTGACGATCAGATTGGTAAGAGCCTTCTGGGGTTCGTTTCCATAGCCGCGGCAAACGACGTTTACGATTGCCGAGCCCTTTGCAAGCGCACGCCTCACGGCGACGATATCGGCATCGTAGGCGGTTGTATTTGCAAACAGCCGGCGTGCTTCGGCACCCCCGTCGGAGCCCGACAGCACGTCGGTTTTGCAGGCGGAAACATTCCGCAGAATATCGGCGTTGGAAGAAGAATCGTCCCGGGCGATCTTGGCGATCGCCCTGGACAGCATTCTTCCTATCGTACCTTCATCACGTGCGAGCACGTCGTCCTCCTTCAAGTCCGGAGGACTTACTTGTCTTCAGCGATGTCGGACTTGATATACCTGTCTGCGTTTTGGCTGCCGAAGGTGAAGGCGCTCTCCAACTCGCTCTGGAGTGAAGGTGCCTCTTCGGCTTCCATCGACTTGGCTTCGATCACGATTCCGGTCGGAAGAGTGGAGGCGGTCTTCACCTGACTCTTCATCAAACGGTTCGCAAACGTTTCCATCCGATCCAGCGAGAAGGCGGCGAGATCGTCAACCATCTGGTTGAACTCGTCATCCTTGATCACATGGGCGGCAAGCAGCCTGGCAGCAAGCTTGATAGCCTTCTGCCGGCGTGCTTCAATGAGCTTCGCCTGCTGTTCAGTCTCCGCTACGCGACCGAGCGTTTCAACATGCTCGGACTCGTCGGTGCGGGGAACCGTCGGCTTTGCAGCTTCGGGGATGGTTTCATTCTCGTGACCCATCTTGGCGTCGCCGCGGGGGACCGTCGGCTTTGCAGCTTCGGGGATTGTTTCGTTCTCGTGACCCATTTTGGCGTCGGAGCGAGGAATGTCAACAGAGGCGGTGTCGATGGACTCGACCTGTCCGTACTCGGTTCCTTCCTGTCCCGGACCGTCGGTGGACATGTGCTCCTTCTTCCGAGCTTCCTCGTCCGAGCTCGCCGTCTTGACGTCCTCGTTGGAGGCTGCGAGTCCGAGAGTCTTGGTGTTGATGTCTTCATCACCAAGCTTCTCTTCCTTGCCCATGTACTGGCTGTCTGCGGGAACCTTGGCTTCTTTGCCCTTGGCGATGGCATCCTGCTCGTGACCGAGGAATCCGCTGTTCGGAGCCTTCGGAACATCCGGACCCTTGTCCGGAACAGGATCCTCATGACCCATCTTGGCGTCACCGGAGAATATGTCCTTGTCGTCCTTGAGAGTCGTGCGGGGCAGACCCTTTTCGGAACCGAAGGTTTCATAGTCGCGCTTGGTTTTGCCGTCTTCCTTAGAAGCGGTCTTGTCGATCATGTCGTCTTTTTCCTCTTCGATGAAGAGTTTGAGCTTTTCAGAGGTTTCACCCTCGATCTCCTGTCCTTCGGACGCGGCGACCACGAGGTCGGCGATTTCCATTTCACCTTCGTCGACGGACTGTTCCTCTTCGCCGGCTTCAACCTGTTCGGCTGCCGCCATCTTGCGGAGGACACCGCGGTCGATCATCTTGGCGAACGCCTGAAGATAGATGTTGTCGTCGTATTCCGACGCGAACTCTTCCTTCATACACGTGCAGATCCGGCGGGCTTCAGCAATCTTGTATCCGCTGAGGCGCTGATCCTTGACGCAGGTGTCCATCGGATCCTCGCAGGACTGAGCCTTGGCGAGGGCTTCGAGGTACTTGACCTTTGTAAGACCGAAGCGCTGGAGCTGTGTCACAACGGTGTCTGCAAGGACTTCGCCCTTGTGTGGACCATTGGTGACGACGGCGCCCTTTCCATGACGCTGTTCAATCCAGGACTTGGCGGTCTCAACCGGGAATTTGATCGTCTCGGCGCGCTTCATCAACTTGTTGAAGGCACGGTCGGAGGCGAAAGCCTTCCTGGCTTCGGCACAGGTGCGGCATGTCTTGGCGGGGTCGAGATCCCAGCGGACCATCAACTTGCCCTGCTCGACATTGTCGGCGTTGATCAGGAAGTCGCGGTGTGAAACCGTGGCACACTTCGTGCAGCTGACGGTCTTGCTCAGACCCTCGTCTTCCGTGATCTCGACTTCGGCTGAACCGCAGCCGGGACAACTGATCCCGTACTGACGTTCATTGTCGGCGAGTTTGCGCATGGTGTCGCGGTCGAGGTCGACTGCGGCGGCAACCGGCATGACCGGCTCTTCGGGCTCTTCGATGTCGTCTTCGACGTTCTCGGAAACGATCTCTTCCGGATTCAGAATTTCAACATTGACGTGCATCAGATACTTGATGCCGCAGTTGTTGCAGTCGAACTGACCAGGCTGCTGATCCTTGTTTCCCGTCTCGGTGTCGTCGCTTCCGCAGAACGGACAGATGGAACCGGCGGGCTGCTGTTCTTCGCCCGGAAGCTCCTCTTCGCCTGCATCCTCGGTGAAGGTCTGGATGCCGCCCTCTTCCGGCAGTTCTGCGCCGGTTCCGGGTGCGGTGGCCATGTCTTCGGGAGATGCAACGCCTGCTCCGGCGCCTGGAACCTCAGGGGCTCCGCCGCCGAACTGCGCCTTTCTCTTCATCTTCGGCTTCGAAGATGTCAGACTCAGGATGTTGTCGTCGCCGGCAGGCTGCGCCGCTCCGACCGCTTCTTCCTGCATCGCGCCTTCTTCCGGAAGCGGTTCCTCGATGGGAGCCTCTTCTTCAAAGTCGACTTCTTCGCCGCCGAGCGGAATTTCAACACTTTCACCGTCGGTCTCGACTGCGATGGTGACGGTGTCGTCACTCACAGTGACATTGACAATCGAAGCGATCTTGATGTTCTTCGCGGAGCATGCACCCCGGGCGAACTGTTCCGCGGCTTCGCGGAATTCGTCGCTTTTCGGATCAAGATCTTCGGCGCCGATTTCCATGATGGTTGCTTCGATGCCGAGATCAGCCTTGCTGTCGGAGGCAACGATGCCTTCGAGCGCTTCGGTTTCAGCTTCAACAACTTCAGCTTCGGTTACGGCTTCGACTTCGTCCTTCTCTTCCTTGTCGCAATCCTTGCAGTTGCAGGGAAGACCGTTGCTACACGGGCACTTGCAGTCCGGATTTCCGCACTTGCACTTCTTGTCTTCGTCGGACGCGGCTTCAACGGCGAGTTCCTTGTCGATCTCGTCGGTGATGCTGGGTTGTTCGACGGACTCAACGGCGAGAATCCCATCAACCGCGGCTTCAACGCGGGAGACGGACTGCTTTTCATTGATGCGCAGGAACGCTTCCAACAAGGTTTCAGGATTCAGATCGGCTTCCTTGACGGCTTCAGCGGCATAGGCAACAACAGCTTCGCGGACCGAAGTCCCTTCACTTGCAACCTTGACACCCTTCTCGCGCCAGTAGCTGGCACGGGAGGCAACGTTTGAAACAGTTTCGGTACTGCCGTCGTGCTGATAGATCTCAGCGGCGACACGCAGCTTGGCACTGGCGGAGCCGGAAGCGATTCCGGCGGCAGCCTTCACGATCTCGGCGGGGGTGGCGCCACATGCGACGGCAGCCTTGGCGAGGGACGAGACGGCATACTTGACGTGGTCGGACACGGATGCCGCGGCGCGGCTCCACGGAGTCTGCCACTTCGGATCGCCGAGCTGTGCTTCGGTGATCTCTTCACGTTCCTTGTCAGTGCGGTAACCTTCGCTCCCAAGCTGATCCTGGGTGATGGTTTCCTTTTCAACATTGGTACGGGCAGCATTCAGCTGGTCTTCCGTAACCGTTTCACGCTCGGCATCTTCTCGGACTCCGTCCAACTGAGCCTCGGTGATCACTTCACGTTCACCTTCATGATCAGCCTTGAGCTGATCCTCGGTTACCGTTTCCCTGGGTTGATCTTCACGCGGATGATACTTGAGCCCGGTTCCATTTTCGAGCTGTTTCTCAGTAATTACGTGCTGATCGGCATTCGCGGACTTGGCCTCAGTCCTGATTCCGTCTGCAGCCATGTTTTGACCTCCGATTTTTTCTCCGTCTTGGACGGCTCGATCATTCTGTACAGATTCTTTCAAAGTATTACTGAAGTTTTTGATTTTTTCCTGCCAGTCACCGTTAAGCAGTTCCTTTGTACGCTCACGGTCGGCTGCGTTCTTATGCGGAAGCCTCATGCCTTCCTCCTCGTCGCTTTGGGTTGTCCTGTCTGGACGGGTTGGTCGTGCCAGTCCACGCATCGTCGTACTCGGCGACGGTCTGGTGGCACGGTTCAGCCCCTCCAACGCGGACGGGGCGGCTGGTGCTTCCACCAACGGGACTTCTGGATCACCGGAAACCGCTCCGCCGATGTCATCTTCAGCCGCAACCGGCTGATTTGGAAGGGGCGCCCCCGCTTCGGGGAGACCGGCAGCGCTCTGATCTTCGGCGACGCCGGGCACTCCGGCGTCGGGAAGCTGACCATAACCAGCCTGCACGAGCTCTTCTACGAAGGTCTGCAGATTGGCAAGAATTTCGACCAGGTCGCTCGCAAAGTCCATTTCCACGTTCTGGCGGTTCTGGATGAGCTTGACTGAAACCTGTTCGATGGTCTGAAGGCACTGGTTGAGCTGTTCGATGTCCTGCTGCGAGGCGTCCTTCTGGAGCATGGCGGTTTTGAGCAGTGCAACGGAGTTGAAACACCCCACCGCGGTAGCCGCCGCCTTCTCGAGAAAGTCGTCGCTCTTGTATATCTGATCGATTCGGCAGGAGGTGCAAGCCGGGTCTGCAACTCCGCTGAGTTCGATAAAACGGATGCCAAAGTTGTTTTCCTAGACTTCCGCATTTTTGAGCTGCAGGGTTTCCCCGGTCTGGGCATCCTTGACCGTACCGGTGAACTTTCGTCCCTTCATATTGCGGATATGCGTGCAATACTCGTCAACTGTTGCTGCCTTGTTGCGGCAGATTGAGCATTCGGAGTACTCGACAGAGCAGCCCATGCTGACCCCGGTCATGTATTCCTGTTCGATGCCGCGACAGAGATGCGGATAAGCGTCACGGTCGATGAATGCAACGATGTAAATCGCACTGTCGCTGTCGTCCCATTCCGCCCAGACAACCTTCCCCTTTGCCTTTTCAACGTCCTGATTCTGGTGATTGGTGAAGAACGGGCAGTTCACGAAGGTCTGATACGCCCTCTTCAACTCACTCTTTGAAAATGCATCACCGTTGTTGTTCGGGATGTCTGCTTCGATCGCCTTGGCACGGAAGAACAACGCATTGGGACGCTTCTCCATCTCTGCACGCACGACCTTGTTGACGTCTCCTTCTCCATCGACGCCTACGCCATCGTTGCTGGAAGATGCAAACTTGACGATGCCCTCGTTGTCGAGAGCCTTGATGTCGGTAAAGGAATATGAAGCGATTTTGCGTATCATTCGCCGGACTCCTTCTCGTATTTTTCTCTGTAGCTACTAGCTAACAGTTTTATTTCTTCGGCTTCGGCGTTTTTTCCTTCCTGAGCCAATTCGGCGGCGGCGGCGGAGAGCGACTCCGATGTTTTTTTGAAAATTCTGATATGCGAAGCATCCTTCTGTCCGATCTTGGACCTGACATAGGAGTTGATATTGGAAGCCATCTGGTGCATTCCGAGACGGTTCATGCCGCGGGCGGTCTTCAAAAGGTCGAGAAGTGCCGACGAGCCACGGTTGATTCCAACCTGTTCCTCCTCCTCCTCCTCCTCCTCCTCTTCCTCTTCGATCATCCGGCGCATCTCCTCCTCCTGCTGACGCAGAAGTTCCTCGAGATCTTCTTCGGAATCAGACTCTGGATCCGGTGTCGCAGCAGGCTGCGGAGTTTCCGCGTCGGACTGTTCCTCCTCTTCGATCATCCGGCGCATCTCTTCCTCCTGCTGACGCAGAAGCGTGTCGAGATCTTCTTCGACGTCCTGTTCGAGAGGTGTATCCTGTACAACATCGGCTGTGGGGGCGTCGGGATTCTCCTCTTCAGTCGGATCCTCCTCCTCGTTGATCGCATCACCGGTCTGCTGTTCGGTTTCGCGTTCGGCGCGGTCCTCGGCGCTCTCCTGCTGGTCGGCTACCGAATCAACAACTTCGACGACGTTCATGGTGCCTTCGACAACCTCGTCCCATTCGGTGCGACCCCTGTCTTCTTCGGCAATGGGCGTCTCCACGGGCGTCAACGAGAAAATACCTTCATCTGAGAGTCCCTCCCGCATGCGGCGCATGATGTGGGACTTGCGGAGCGTCTCGACTGCATCGGCGGCGCTTGCGCGCGGAAGTCCAAACAGCTGCTTGAAGACTTCGTCTCCAAGGACGTCATATGAAATGGCATGCCGCAGGGCGGTGGCGCGAACAAACGGAGTGTCGATGTTCTGGACATAGCCGTTGACTGC
>Ga0114918_10005659_pt1 | contig 10692 bp, 7 predicted proteins | sample LantaG_FD_87015 | JGI IMG/M metagenome (GOLD analysis project Ga0114918, IMG submission 87015) | Deep subsurface microbial communities from Baltic Sea to uncover new lineages of life (NeLLi) - Landsort_02402 metaG | ecosystem: Environmental > Aquatic > Marine > Oceanic > Sediment | place: Baltic... | reverse complement strand
TCTCGCACTCCTCATCCCAATTCCCCCCTCTCTTTCTTCCCGCTTTTACAACAACACACAGCGAGACAAAGGTCCGAGAGCACGCCAGCCGCGTCGCCCTGCAGCAGTCTCCGCGCTTCGCAGCGCTCGCGCCGGGAGGAGCAGGAGCAGGAGCAGGAGGAGGGACGGAAGAGCTCGTCAAGTCGGCCGTCGCCGAGGAGGTGAGGTCCTTCCTGGAGCGCAGAGCCGGGGCCGCCGCTGGTGGGAGGGGAGGAGCAGGAGGCGGAAGGGGAAGAGGAGGAGGAACGGGGCGCGCTGCTGCCGCCGCAAGGGTCAAGAAGGAAGAGGAAGAAGAGGAAGAGGAAGAAGAGTCGAAAGGCGGCCGCGTCCCGCGCAGAAAAGCCCCTCGCAAGGCCTCCACCGCCTCTTTTATCGTCTCCGACGACCAGGAGGAGGAGGACGAGGACGATTACGAAGGGGAAGAGGACTCGGAAGAGGACGACGACGATTCGGAGGAAGAGGAAGAAGAAGAGAGTGACGACGACGATGACGACGACGAGTCGAAAGCTCAACCGCCGAAGAAGAAGGCGAAGAGAGCGGCAGCAACTGGAGGCCGCCCCGCAGCCACGGCCGCGACCTCGATCGGCGAGTCCCCCGCCGTCTTCGACAACAACCGGCGAGGAGGAGGAGGAGGAGGAGCTGCTGCTGCGGCAGCAAACGCAGACGACGCTCAGCCCTCGCCTTCGATCCCGGCAGTCCTCCGCCTTCCGCTTGGGGACCGCCGCTTCGCCTCCGTCTCTCGCCTGGGCGGCGTGAGGAGGCTCGACGTGCGCGAGTGGTATTTGCCGAAAGAGGAGGGAGGCGGCGGAGGGGGCTTGAAGCCCGGGCTCAAGGGCATTTCCCTCAACGCGGCGGCCGTGAAGTTGTTGAGGGAAAAGACCGCGGAGCTCGACGAAGCTCTCGCGGCGAAGAGGGATTTCTCCTTCGTGCTCGAGGAGAGGGCCGGAGGAGGAGGAGGAGCTGCTGCTGCCGCTGACGAGGGGGGAGGAGGAGGCGGCAGCCAGGGGGGAGGTTGGCAGAAGGCGCCGATCCAGAAGGTGGCGGCGACCTCTCTCTGGGTGAGATTTTGTTTTCCCTTTTTGTTTGTTTTCAGCTCTTTCTCCCCCCCCCCCCTTTGCCTCGTCTTTTTTGGTGTTTCCCGAAAGAGCAAGCGACGAGGAATGCGATCAAGCTCACCATTTTGCATTACAAAAACGCGGAAAAACACCACACAACCCCACAAAAAAAACAGCAAAGCGTCTGGCGCGTCGACCTTCGCGAGCACTTCCTCGCCGGCGGCGGAAGCTGGCGCCCGACGAAAAAAGGGATCTCGCTTTCTCCCGCCTTGTGGGCCAAGCTGGCGGAGGCGCTGCCGGAGCTCGAGAGCGCCGTCGCCGGAGGGGGGGGGAGCTCGCGCTGAAAAATGGAGGAAAGAGTTTTTTCTTTTTGGCTTTTTTTTGTAATGAAATGAAATTTCTGTTTGCATTTTCGATTTTCTTCTTCCTCTCTTTCTCTCTTCCTCCTTCTTCCTCGTCGTCACCTCTTCAGCAGCGAGATGCTCTCCCTGATCACTATCGCCCACTCGCACGACTCCTCGGCCCCGGGGGCCCTCAGCCGCACGCAGCGGCCGGGGCGCGCGCCCAGGATGAGGCCCAGGGCTGCGGCCGCGGCGGCCGGAAGCATCCCTCTCGCGCCTTGCTCCGAGCTCCCGCCGCCTCCGCCGCCGTGCCCTTCGACCAGCTGCAGCGTCGTGGCGTCCGCCGCCTCGAGGTCGCAGCGGGCCAGCGCGAGCGTGTCTGCGGGCAGGATGGAGGGCAGCAGGCGCGAGGGGCGAGGCGGCGAAGAAGAGGTTTTTGTCGTCGCCGTTTCTGCCGCTGCCGCTCTCGCCTCGGCCGCGGCGGCAGCCGTCGCCTCCGCCGCGGCCTCCACCGCGCTCGGAGGCAGCAGGTGCAGGTAACCCGCCCTAGTAAGCACCGCGTGGACGTCGAGCCACCGGCCCGTCGAGGGGACGTGTCTGGAGAGCGGGCCCTGCCTCAGGATCTCGCTGGAGGCGAGCAGGTCCATGGCGTTGTTGCTGGAAGAGGAAGAAGGGATGGAAGCGGGAACGTTTTTTAACTTTTCTCCGTCCGTCGTCGTCGTCGTCGTCGTCGTCACTCCTTCTTCTTTATCTTCCTCCTTCGCCCTCGCCGCCGCCTCGGGGACCGCGGCTGCGGCTGCGGCGGCCCCGGCGGCGCAGCACGCCGCGGCCAGCGTCGCCGCCGCCCTCGAGGAAAGCACCGCGCCGGTCCTGGCCGCCGCGGCGGCGGCCCTGCGAACGGCGGCCGCGGCGGTCGGGGGGGGCCTCTCGTCACCGTCGTCGTTCTCATTCGCATTCCCATTCTCGACCTCCCCGCCGGCCCCTTCCTTCCCCTTCTCCGCGGTCTCGGCGACCGCTAGCGCCGCCTCCAGCTGCGCGCCTCCCTCCGGGATGCCAGAAAGGATAACGCCGTACGCGACGCGGGCGGCGGACGCCCCTCGCCTTACCGCCTCGGCGCGCGACCCCTCGAGCAGCTTCGCGCCCGCCGCGTGCGACGAAGAGAGCTGGGCCCGCTCCGCCTGCAAGGCAGCCGAGAGGGTCGCCGCGGCGTCCAGGAGGCGCGCCTGCGTGAGCCAGGGGTCCGAGCGGATCGAAGAGGAGCGACGGCTGTTGTGATGATGATGATGATGAGAAGCTCCTGCTTTCGGAGTGGAAGCCCCTGAGGAGCCCGCCGAAGAAGAGCAGCCGTTGGCTGCCGCGTTCTCGGCCTCCTCCCGCTCCGCCCGCTCCGCCGCGGCCTCGGCCTCGTCGTCGTGCTCGTCAGCCAGCACGCACGCCTCCCTGTGCGCGTCAGAGGCGTCTTCTAGAGCGCGGCGAGCAGCCTCCACGCCCTCGCGGGCGCGGGAGGCCCTGGCCCGGGTCTCGGACGCGCCCCTGCGCAGCGCCGAGGCAGCGGCCGCGGCCGCCGCTGCTCCTTGGAAGAGAGCGTCCGCCGCCTGGCGCCTCTGCGCCGCCGCCGCCGCGAGCGAGGCCCTGAGGGCGGCCGAGGCGGCGAGGAGTTCGGGCCCATCGCCGTCCGCCGCGAGCTCCGCCGCCGAGGGCCCCGAGGAGAGGAGGAAGGAGGGGACAAGGGAAGAGGAAGAGGAGGAAGAAGAATTTGTTCTTTCATTCGCGTTGTTGTCGTTGTTGTTGTTGTCGTTGTTGTTGTTGTTGTTTCCGCTTCCACCGCTTCGACCCCTACTTCCTCCGACGACGGCAGCAGCTATCGCCTTCGCCGCCGCCCCCTCCACCGCGGCGGCAGCGGAAAGAGCAGAAGCCAGAGCATCTGTGGCCCTGCGAGCTCCGTCGAGCCTTGCCGCCAAATGCGTCGCCAGCTCGTCGTTGACGCCCGACTCCTCTCCGGCGTCGGCCGCGAGCGCCGAGGCGGCGCCGCAGAGCGACGCCGCGGCGGCGGCGCGGAGCGGTGGCCTCGGGGGGCGCGAGCGGTGGAAGAGAGCGCGCTGGTGGAGCTGGAGCTGCCGCCTGGAGCTCCGAGAGGAAGGATTCGACGACGACGAGGAAGAGGGGTTCGAAGAGCCTCCTCCTGCTCCTGCCGCTGCGGCTGCCGCTGCTATCGCGGCGGCTGCGGCGGAGGCGGAGCTGGCGGCCAGCGGCGAAGAGGAAGAAACGCCCGGTTCCGCCGCCGCTGCTGTTGCTGCTGCTGCTGTCGTCGCCGCTCTCGCTCGCGCTTCTCCTCCGTCTCCTCCTGCTTCCAAGTCCCTCTTTGGTGTTGGCGCCATCCGGCTCTGCTGGTGGATCGGAGCACTTTTCTTGGAAGATGATGAAGAACCCGCGGCGGCGGGAGAGGACGAGAGCGTGAGCTCGGCGTGCGCCGCGGCGGCGAGGCGCGGGGAGGCCGCGAGGTCGGTGAAGGAGATTGTCGAAGAGGGGGCCGACGACGAGGGAGCGGCGGCGTTGGCGGCGTTTTCGCTCGAGGCCCAAGCGTCGAGCTCATCTTCGTCTTCGTCATCGTCATCTTCTTCGTCCTCGTCTTCGTCGTCTTTCTCCGCAGCAACGGCGCCTTCATCGACGCTCGCGGACCGCCTTCGAGCGCTGTTGCTGATAGTGCGGGCCGGGGAGCGCGAAGGCTGGTGGTGGCCGGGCGGTTCGGAAGGGCTTTGATGAGCGATCGATGGGGACTGAGATCGATCCTCTTCGGCGGCGACGACGCTGACGCCATCGACGTCGACTTTGCTGCCTCCCTCTTCCCGCGGCGCTCCTGCCGCAGGGGCTTCCGTCGTCCCTCCGGCAGAGGACGCAGCGACGTCGGCAGCGACTGCGGACGAGGGCTTGAGGGCCGAATCGCCCGGGTCGGCGGGAGCAGCGAGCTTGGAGGATTCCATTCGCGAGAAGTTTTTCGAGTTGTTTTATCGATTTCTTTTTTTTTGAATTTTCCAAGAAGAAAGAAAGAAAAATGAAAGAAGGGCGAGAAAAAAAAAGACTCATGTTCACTTTGTCTTCGCCACAGCCCTCGCGAGCTCCTCCGCTGCCTCCATTGCCTCTGCGGCGAGCCTCTGCGCTCTCTCCGCAGCCCTTTGTGCTTCCGCCTTTGCTCGCGAGAGTTCTTCTCTCTCCTTAGCAGTGGAGCGCAAAATGGGACCTCCGCTCCTCAAAACCTCCCTCTCTTCCCTCTCGGCCGCCTTCACCTCCGCCGTCGCTTCGGCGACCTTTTGTTTCAGCGAGCGGACCAGCTCGGAGTCCTTGTCGTCGCCGGTGACCTTGCTGACGAAGGACTCGAAGAGGGCAGCGGGGTACCGGGTGGCGAGAGGAGAAGAAGGTTTCTTCCCTTTCTTCGCCGCTGCCGCCGCCGCTGCTGCTGCTGCCGCTGCGCTCGCCTTTTTCGCTCCGCTGCCGCTGCTGCCGCTGCTTGCCCCCCTTCTCGTCCTCGCCGCGCTCCCTCCTCCCTCCTCCCTCTCGACGATCGTGGCCAGGGACTCGGCGGGCTTGACGAAAAATGAGCCAAAGTCGCCGAAGAGGGAGCTGCTGGAAGAAGAGTTTTCCCCTTCCTCGTCTTCTTCTTCCTCGTCTTCTGCTTCCATTTCTTCTTCGTCACCGTCGTCGTTTCCCGAAATCCTCTCAAACACAAACAGCTGCCTCTCCCTCCCGTCAGAGGGGACGAACTCCGCCACGCGAACCCTCTCATCCAGGTAGAGGATCTCGAAGTCGCGCACGGCTTTTTCCAGCACAACCTGGTAGGAGTTCGGCCCCGTGATCTCGAGGGGCCCTTCTTGGGCGGCGGAGGTCTTTGGTAAAAGTCCAAATGCCGAAAACTCGACCCGGTTTCTGATTTTTGAAGAGCCTGCTTTTCCCTTTTCGTTTTCTTCGACGAGCTCCTGCGTCGGGATCTGCGCCTGCGCCAGGGCCCTCCCGGGCCCGCTCCGCAGCACGGGGCCCCCCGCCGCGTTGGGATTGGAGCAGTAGGAGACGCGGTAGCGGCCCCACAGCAGCGGGGAGCGAGCCGGGTTCCGCATCCTGAATTTCTTCAGCGCAGAGGCCAGGCGAGCGATTTCGTCTCGCTGCCGCTCGGAGGTCTTATCGCTCGCCCCCGCGTCTGTCCCTTCGACGGCGGAGAGCAGGGATTCGACAAGGGCAGCGGCGGCGGGGTTGGAGGAGGGCCTTTTGCTGTCTGCGAGGAGGCCGTCGAGGAAGGAAGAGGCGCGCGGGGGAGGGAGAAGAGAGGGAGAGCGAGAGCGAGCGGCCGCAGCCTTCGAGCGAAGGAGGAGCGGCGGCGGCGGCGGCATCGTCGCTTTTGTCGTCGTCAACCTGATTCTACTAGCAGCCAACCCGCGCGATTGGGGCATCAAGCCGCCTTTCCTGCTCGCCAGGGACAGAGGACGCTGCATGCTGGTTGCTGACGTGTGAAAGTGGGGGCGATTGGGTTGGGAATTGACAGGGAGAAGCGGCGGGAGAAGCGAGAGAGCGAAGAAGAAGAAAAGTCGATGGAGAAAAAAAATGAAGGGAAAAAAGGATAAATTTACAAAACAACAACAACAACCTCGACCCCCTCGTTCTCATCCCTCCCTCGACGAGTCCCGCCACTTCCAAAACACCACCAGCATGAACCCGAAGATCGTCATCGCCGCCGTCGACACGCCCGCCGCGGCCGAGACCAAGGGGTCCCCTCCGAAGCACGAGTGCGCGAGCAGTAAAGCCAAGAGGGAGCTCTGCATCCCTCCCTGCAGGGCGAGGCAGCGGCCGAGGCCCCTGGCCTCTTCTCTTTCTTTTTCTTCTGCCTTTTCTCCTTCGCTCCTCCCGCCACTACTGCAAGCGACGACGAGCGAGGCGAGGCCCCACCCGAGAAGGGAGCAGAGCCCGTGGAACGAAAGCACCGCTACCAGGATCAGAGCAGCAGTCGAGGAGGAAGAGCTGCTATTTCCTCCTCCTCCTCCACTCAAAAGGAACCCGGAGTTGCTCGCAAGCGACGCGCCGACGCAGGCGCAGGTATCCAGAAGAGCACAAAAGCTCAGCCCCGGCTTGCAGGCCGCGATGACTTTCGAGGGCAAGAGGCGCTGCGCCGAGATCCCCGCCGCGATGGGGAGCACCACCACCTGGGCCAGGCTGGAAGCCACCGCAACGGGATTGAAAGGAGGCAGGCGCGTCCGCAGCAGCACCAGCGCTAGCAGCGGCGTCGAGAGGCTTCCCAGGGCCGTGGAGGTCGAGGTCAGCAGCACCGAAAGCGGCGCGAGGCGCGGGGCGGCCAAGAAGGTGGCGTAGTTGCTCAGCTGCGCGCCGCTGACGATCGAGCAGAGGACGATCCCGGTCCCTACGGCGGAGGGCAGGCCCAGGAGCGGAACCACGGTTTTGGCGATCACGGTTCCCATCAGTGGCTTGACGAGGAACTGCAGCAGCAGCCCGGCGCCGAAGCTGCGCCCGCCGTCCCTCGAGACAGCCACCGCGAAGGAGCTCGGGTCCAGCGACAGACCGATCGAGAAGCTCAGAAAGCCCAGCGCCAGGGGGTAGTGCTGCGGTTTGAAAAAGGCGAAGAGTTGGGGGTGGAGGAGCGCGAGCAGCGCCGCTGCGACGACGGCGAGCGGGAGGGCGTCGTTCGACCTCGAGAGCGAGGAGTACAGGGTCGAGAGGAGGTTGCTTTTAGGGCCTCTGCTGCTGCTGCTATTGTCGTCTCTAGGGGAAGCGGGAGAAGAAGAGGCAGCAGCAGCAACAGGAGTTGAAAGTCGGAATGAAGATGTCACAGGTCGAAGAGGAGGAGGTCGAGCATCGATCGATTGCTCCGTCGATCTCGTCCTCGCTCCGTGGGGGCCTCTTCCGGAAAAAAATGGTATTCGACGACGATCTCTACTCGAGGTCAACGCAGAGGCCGTCGTCGAGGAGGGCCGTACTGCGTTGTTGGCGCGAGGCCGAAGAGCGGAGGCCTCGAGAAAGAGAGGAGGCATGCTTGGGCGGAAGAGAGTCAGAGAGTGGGAGAAAGAAATCTTTCCCCTTCCTCTCTCTCTCACTTTCTTTTCTTTTTTCGAAGGGAGCAAGGAAGCGAGCAATCGATTCTGCCGATTTTCTTTTTCATCGCGCAACAGTCTTCTTCCTTTCTTTTCCTTCCTTTTTCTAGCGCCTGACCTCTTCTTCTTCCCTCCCTTCTCCCCTCCATAATGGCCAGCGAAGGTGCGTATGTTCGTTCGGAGTGAATGGACGGATGTGAGGAGGGGCTCTTTGAGGTCGCACCGCGACGAGTAATCTGAATTCCCCATTTTGTTTTTTTCTTTCTTCTTCTCACGTCGTCGTCGTCTCCCGCCGTTTTTTCCCCTTCATTCTCTTTGACGTCAAAAAAAAAACTTCCAATTCAAATCCAACCACACTCAGGCTCGCCGCGCCAGACGCGCTCCGGACGCACGCGCTCCGAAGCCGGCGGAGGCGGCTCCCAGCAGCAGCAGCCGAACGGCTCGCAGCAGAACCAGCAGGCTGCCGCTGCCGCTGCCCCGACGCGCTCGAGGAGGACGACATCGAATGCTGCTGCGCCGGCTTCGACCGGCGCCCGCGCCCCCTCGGCGCGCTCCGGGAGGACGCGCAGCGCCGCGATCGCAGTTGCTTCGGATGGCGGTGCCGTCGCGGCAGAAGGAGCCTCGCCCGCGATGACCCCTGCCGACGGCGGCGCCGGAGGGGCTGCTCCCCGCCGCGGGCGCAGCAACAACAGCAATCAGAACAACGTCAATGCTGGAGCTGGGACGAACGGCAACACGCCCTTCCCCAACCCTGCGTCGAGGTCCCGCGGCGCGATCGGGACGGTTTCGGCGGTCCGCAGGCGCAGGTCCATCTCGACCGGGGTTAGTTAGTTTGATGGTGGTGGTTTTGAGAATTGAAAGAGAGAGACGAAGAGAGCAATCATGAATTGTCGATCGGAAAGATTCGACGCGCGCTTGAAACGATCTTGTTCGACTTGCTTTCGACCTCTTCGACCCCTTCGACCTCGACCTCCTCTCACTCACTCATTCCTTCTCTCTCTCTCCTCCCTCACTTTCTACCACAAAACACAACCAGTTCCCGGCCGACTCTGCCTCCCTGGGCGCTTCCCTCGACCCCGGCTCGATGCCAGAAGGAGACGACAATGCGGCCGGAGGAAACACCAACACCGGGACCGGAAACAATAACAACAACACGAGCGGCGGCGGCAACGGCGGGACAACGAGGGGCGCGCCGACGGCGGGCGCCGGCGCGACGACCGACAACGGCGCCCTGCCCGGCGGCGCCGGGGGGGCCGCCGCCGCGGCCGCCGGAGCGCACACCTACGTGTGGGGCACCAACATCGACATCGCGTCGATCTCGAGGAGGCTGCGGCGCTTCCTGACAGGTAAGAGAGAGAAGAAGAGTGGAAAAAAAAAAGGTTTTTCCTTCTCTCTTTCACACTTGAACAACAACAAAAAAAGCTCACCTCTCTTTCTCTTTTTCTCTTTTTCCCTTCTTCTTCCCCAGCGGCCCCCGCCCCGGACGGCGCGGCCAAGTACGTCCGCCTCCTCCAGCAGCTCGCGGCCGACGGCGACGCGGTCCTGAACGTCGACGCCGCCGACGTCGCGGCCTTCGACGCCACGCTCTACTCTCAGTTGCTGAAGTACCCCTCCGAGGTCATCACGCTGCTCGACGACGAGGCGCGGCATGTCGTCGCGGGCCTCACGGGCGCGGACCCCGCCGACGTCAACGTCTCGTCCAAGCCCTTCAACCTCGCCGAGGTGAAGGTCATCCGCGACCTCAACCCTTCGGACGTCAACCAGCTGGTCTCGGTCAGGGGCATGCTGACGAGGGCGTCGCCCGTGATCCCCGACCTCCGGGTCGCCTGCTTCCGGTGCGACGCCTGCGGCGCCGAGGAGCACGCCTACAACGACCGCGGGCGCATCGAGGAGTCGGCGGGGTGCGCGTCCTGCGGCGCGCGATGGACCGCGAGGCTGCTGCACAACAGGTCCGGGTTCTTCGACAAGCAGGTGGTCAAGGTCCAAGAATCCCCGGACGCTATCCCCGAGGGGGAGACGCCGCACTCCGCGACGCTGCTGGCGTTCGACGACGCCGTGGACGCGGCGAGGCCCGGGGACAGGGTGGTGGTCACGGGGATTTACAAGGTGAGTGGAAGAGAAGGGGGGGGGGAAGAGGAAGAGGAGAGGGAGGAGTGAACGAGAAAAACGAAGAAAACGAAAAACGGGGAAAAAAGCTCACTCGGAAAACTTTTTTTTCCGGAAAAACACACCCATCCCCTTCCTCTTCTCAGGCCGTCCCGCTCCGCCTCAACCCGCGCGTCTCCACGCTCCGCTCGGTCTACAAGGCGCACATCGACGTCGTGCACGTGCAGGTCGAGGGCGGCGGCGCGAGCGCGCTGCTGGCGGGTGCCGGAGGGGCCGCGACCGCCGCGGCCGCCGCCGCCGCCGAGGTCGCCGGCGGCGAGGGAGGGGAAGCCGCCGCCGCGGCAAACGCCGCCGCCGCTGCCGCAGCCGGCCCCACCACCAACGTTGACGGCATCTCCGAGTCCGCCGAGGACGCCTCGGCCCGCGTCGCCCGCCTGCGGGCCCTGGCGGCCTCGCCAGACCTCTACGAGAGGCTTTTGGCCTCGGTGGCCCCCTCGATCTGGCAGCTCGACGACCTGAAGAGGGGCGTGCTGGCGCAGCTTTTCGGAGGGTGCTCCAAGACTTTCTCTGGGGGAAGGGCCCGAGGGGAGATCAATGTGCTGCTGGTGGGCGACCCCGGTGTCTCGAAGTCGCAGCTGGTGAGAGAGAGTTTGGTTGTGTTGAGAGAGAGGAAGAGAGAAGAAGAAGAAGCGCGAACAACGACTAGCGAAGAGGAAGAAGAGCAACAAAAACTCACCTCTCTCTTTTCTCCTTCTTCCAAAAAAAAAAAAAACCCACCACCCACCTAGCTCTCCTATGTCCACAAGCTCGCCCCGCGAGGCATCTACACTTCCGGCCGCGGCTCCTCCGCCGTCGGCCTCACGGCTTACGTCGCCCGAGACCCCGAGACCCGCGAGATGGTCTTGGAATCGGGGGCTTTAGTCCTCTCGGACGGCGGCGTCTGCTGCATCGACGAGTTCGACAAGATGGCCGACGCCGCCAGGGCGATGCTGCACGAGGTGATGGAGCAGCAGACGGTGTCGGTGGCCAAGGCCGGGATCGTGGCGAGCCTGAACGCGAGGA
>Ga0114918_10005658_pt1 | contig 10693 bp, 8 predicted proteins | sample LantaG_FD_87015 | JGI IMG/M metagenome (GOLD analysis project Ga0114918, IMG submission 87015) | Deep subsurface microbial communities from Baltic Sea to uncover new lineages of life (NeLLi) - Landsort_02402 metaG | ecosystem: Environmental > Aquatic > Marine > Oceanic > Sediment | place: Baltic... | reverse complement strand
GGATACTGAAACTGGCGAGGCTGGGTATGGTGACATCCATACCTTCGAGTTGCAGAGGGCTCGATCCGAGAGAGGATACTGAAACGGACGTGACTCGTGTGACAGCGCTGAGGCGGAAGTCAGTTGCAGAGAACTCGATCCGAGAGAGCATCTTGTAACTTTGTAAGTCACATAAGAGTGACGGGAAGTAGGCAGGGGGCAACGATCGCGGCTGGAGCCGGGTTTTTGACAAGTCTGAGTGCAGCAGCATGACCGGATGTCACTGCTTCATCCTGGTAAGGCATCCACCCTCGTGGGGCACCATCAAGTACGAACTCCGATGGACAGACATCCCTTGACGATCGTGCTGTCCACGCACCGGTGCTAATCCCGGAGAGGCCCAGGTGGGGCCCACCGAGTGGTGCGGCAGAAGCGGGCAGTCAACTCTGATACGACGTCTGAGCGTCCGAGGGATACTGACGACATAAGCCCCGCGCCGCAGAGGGACCGGAGCAGGCCGAGAGTGGTTTGACACGACCGGCAAACACTGGTATACTGTTTGTGTCCGGGCCGCTCCCTATTCTTAGGAGCAAGACTCCTATGACGCAGACCTGGCAACGCCAGGCAAGACGTCGTGCGGTAAGAGCCGCTTGCGCTTCGAGCGCCGTGTTTGGGGGCGGCCCGGCGGGTTTATGGTCAACGACGTTTCCGAGGTCGGCGGCGCTTTCTGGGACTGCGCTGGCGACCTTTCTGCTTTTCGGCCAGGTAGCGATACATACGCACCTCCCATTGGCGGCGGAAAGCCGGGTAATCTGGGATGCCGGGGTTGTAGGCTGATTCCGTTCAATCCGTTCCCAAAATCCGTTGACAGGTTTTCCGTGTTCTGTTGCAGAAAGGACACCGAAAGCCATCAGAACAGCGGATGGGCAGGATTATCGGATCGCGGGTCGTGGGCTGGGGTGGGGGGGCCAGGCCCGAAGCGTGATGATCCGGGTTGTGCAATTTTATTTGCATAAATCTGGAGTCCGGCCAGCCCCAAACTACCTGCTCAGGCAGGCGGTTGAAACCGCGCTTGGAGGGCTGAAGCCGGCTGTCCGCCTGCGCGGACGCTCGGCTGAAAGCCCACGAGAGGCGATTTCAATCGCTGAAATCAGTGAAAGTCCGTCTGATCCATAAGCACGAAGGACTTTCGTGGCTTTCGTGTTTAACTTCCGACTATATATCTTATGTCACCTTAACCATATTTGCGCCTTTAACTTGACATAATATATCAACTGCGACGAGAGAACCCAGGCCCATTTCATCAAGCCTGCTCACTTGCCTGCCCCCTGCTTTGTGTTAGAATACCGTAACCCGGCCAGGGAGGTCCCACGAGGCTCCTCACCACCGCTTGCCCGACCGGGCGGCTGCCAAAATTATGTCTAATTGTTATGTCTAGTTCAATTCAGCGCACTCTGCAATTTGTCATCGCTCTGCTCCTCTGCTTCTGCCTGGCCTTCACAGCCGGGTTCGGCGTCTACCGGCTGTGGGACAAATTGAAGCCGGTGATCTGTCCGAAGCCGCCGGGCGTGTTCTGGGAGGCCTGGGATCGAGTAGAGCAACATTTCTATGGCCAACTCCCTTCGCCTCGCGAGCGTACCTACGGGGCCATCCACGAGACCCTGAGGCTGCTCGACGACCCCTATACCATCTTCGTCGAGCCTCAGCCCCGCGAACTGGAGCGAGACCAGATGCGCGGCTCCTTTGGCGGCATTGGCGTCACGCTGTGGCGCGATGCAGAAGGGCGGATGGTGCTCTCTCCCTATTCCGACTCCCCCGCCGAGCGCGTCGGGGTTCGCGAAGGGGATATCCTGCTGGCGGTGGACGCTGAAACCATCACCGGCGAGATGACCGTGGATGACGTGCGCGCCCGCCTCCACGGCGAGGTGGGTACACCCGTGACGCTCACCATTTCTCGCCTCCCCACCCCACCGTTCAATCTCATCATCGCCAGGGAGGAGATCCAGGTGCCCTCCGTCACCTGGCGCGTGCTCAATCGGGCACCTGACGCTGGCTACGTCCACGTCCAGGGCTTTACCGAGAGGACCGGCGACGAAGTCCTGCAAGCCCTGCAAGAACTGCGCCAGGCAGGGGCCGCCAGCCTGGTCCTGGACCTGCGGGATAACTCTGGCGGACTGATTGATCCAGCGGTAGCCACCGCCAGCCAGTTCCTCCGCCATGGCGTTGTGCTATATGAACTGAGCCGCGATACCCAGGAACGCACCTTCTCGGTGCGTGGTGGTGGCACCTCTATTGACATCCCCCTGGTCGTGCTGGTCAACGGCGGGACGGCCAGCGCAGCCGAGATCGTCGCTGGCGCGCTGCAAGACCATGGTCGCGCCCCGCTGGTGGGCGAGCCCACCTTCGGCAAGGGGGCAGTGCAACTGATCTATGACCTTTCGGATGGCTCGTCGCTGCACGTCACCTCAGCGATCTGGTTGACGCCCAACCGGCATCAGATCCAGGGCCAGGGCCTGACGCCCGACGTTTACCTTCCACGCGGCGAGGGCCCACAGGACGAGCAACTCGACCGCGCCGTAGCCTGCCTGCAATCCCAGCGTCGGAATGGCAGCGATTGGAGATGAAGATCTGGAGTTGATGAATGGATAGCACCCTGCGTAACGTGATTAAGTTTGTGATTGTGGGCACAATCGTGCTGGCGTTTTCAGCAGCCGCGTTCCTCGCCGGTTTCGGTTCGGCCTGCCTGCTGGCCGGGCATGGCGCGCTGCCAGCGTGGCCGCTGGCCGCTCCAGCGGATACCCCATCACCCGCCCCGCCGGGAGAGGCAGAGGAAGAGACGTCACCCACACTCGTGCCCACGCCTGTGCCGACGAACGAGGATGAGGAGGCCTTCCAACTCTTCTGGGAGGTATGGGACCTGGTACAGCACAACTTCTACGGCGAACTGCCGGATATGCAAGATGTGACCTACGCTGCCATCCGGGGAATGTTGGGCACGTTGGATGACAAGTATACCGCCTTTATCGAGCCCGATGCCGCGGCTATCCTGGCCGAGGATGCCACCGGTGAATTTGAGGGCATTGGTGCGTTTGTGGACGTGGACGAGGAAGGCCGGCTGGAGATTGTACAGCCATTCGAGGGTGGCTCAGCCGAGAAAGCAGGATTGCTTGCTGGCGACTGTGTCCTGGAGGTGGATGGTGTCCCCATTGTCGGGAACACGCTCTATGAGGCCGTCGGCTTGATTCGCGGCCCGGCCGGCACCCGGATCGCGCTGCTCATCGAGCGCGAAGGCGTGTCCGAACCATTCGAGGTCACCGTCACCCGCGCGCGCTTTGAGATCCCCATCACCGAGGTGGAGATGCGCGATGACCAGGTCGGTTACATCAGACTGTATGACTTCAGCGCCACAGCCAGTGAGCGAATGGAGGAAGGTCTGGAGGAACTCCTGGCCCAGGAGCCGCGGGGCATCATCTTGGACCTGCGTCAGAACCCAGGCGGGTGGCTGGACCAGGCTGTTGAGATTGCTGATCTCTTCCTCGACGATGGGGTGATCGCCGTTGAGCGCTTCAGCGATGGCGGCGAGCAGACGTTTGAGGCTCGCCCAGGGGACGTGGGAGAAGACGTCCGGCTGGTTGTGCTGGTGGATGGGAGCAGTGCCAGCGCGTCGGAGATCGTGGCTGGGGCGTTGCAGGATCGGGAAAAGGCCATACTGATCGGGGAATCCACCTTTGGCAAGGGGTCAGTGCAACGGCCTTTCACTCTCAGAGATGGCTCCGAGTTGCGGGTCACCGTCGCCCTGTGGTTCACGCCTGATGACCAGGCCATTCACGGCCAGGGCCTCAGGCCCGACATCGAGGTCCCGTGGCCCGAGGGGGAGGATGTAGAACCAGATGTGGACCCTCAACTGGAACGAGCAGTCGAGTACTTTTGGTGGCCTTCATAGAGATCGCGGAGTACGCGTTGACTCCTTCAACAGGTGAATGATGCCGGGTATCAAAGTCGTCGCCACCAACCGTAAGGCCGCTCACGACTACCGCCTTGAAGGGCGATACGAAGCCGGCCTGGTCCTGACAGGAACGGAGATCAAGTCCGTCCGCGCTGGCAGGGTGAATCTGAGCGACGGATACGTGCAGCCTCGAAATGGGGAGTTGTGGCTGCTCAATGTGCATATTGCCCCTTACGACCCGTCGGGGAGACAGGGTCACGAGCCGCGTCGTCCACGCAAACTGCTGCTCCACCGCCGGGAGATCAACCGCCTCATCTTTCGCATTCAAGAGCGCGGCTACACCATCGTGCCTTTGCGGCTCTACCTGAAAGGCGGCCGGGCCAAGGTCGAGATCGCGCTGGCGCGGGGAAAGCGTAAATACGACAAGCGGCAGGCTATCGCCGAGCGGGATGCTCAGCGAGAGATTGACCGCGCGCTGAAGGAACGATACGGGCGATGAGGCAACCGCCTCTCCCCCTGCCAGACCTGCAACTGTTCTCCATCAGCCAGGTCAACAGTCTTCCTCATGAACAAAGGCAGCAAGTCTACCGGCACCTGATACCCCCCGAAGTGCTCCGGCGCTTCGGGATTGACCCCAGGACACTGGCCGCCAGCGATGGGCATCCCCTTTTTGAATGTCGGCCGGCCGCTTCATCCGTGGAACTGTCTTTGCGTCACGTCTGGGATGCAGATGATCCGGTGCTGTACCTGCAATTGGCCGACACACCCAACAATCAAATCGAGGTGCTTCTGTTCGTAGTCAATGACCCTCGCTCGGAGCGGTTCGACACCGATCGCTTGCCTGATGGCACGCCGACTCACTTCGGCACGCTGGCCCGGAACATTGAGGCAGAGATGAGGGCCATGGAAGTCGGGCTCGCGCCGGGGCAGGTACACCGTGGCTTGGGCTTGACCCGGCAGTTGATACCCATCCTGGAACAGTTCGTCGCTGGTCTTCATCACCACGCCTTCTACATCCAACCCCTGGCCTACCATAACGCGATTCTCTTCGAGCGGCTTGGCTTCTCCTACATGCTGGGGCTGGGCCGGATGGAATGGATTCACAGAGAGTTTGCCGTACCTGGCGGGTTGTTGTTCAGGCGACTCGATGGGTCCACGCCGTTCCGGAAGCCTGGGGCAGAGGGTAGCGTCCGCGGTCGCAGTTGGGCCATTCACGACGGCATCCTGGGCGAGCCCTATAGCGGCGTGAAAATGTACAGGCGTGTGAACATCCACGCCGGAGTGGTCACCTTCCCCAACGCGGTGTGGTAGCCCCCACCCCACTCGTTTTTTCGCGTTGAGACAAAATGTAGGGGCGAACCCTTGCGGTCGCCCTGAGGGGTGCCCGTTTTTTCGCATAGCCTGTTAATCCATCCCAGAGAAAAAGGGCTGAAGGACCTGACTGAATGCCCTAATGACTATGCGAAGTGCTGAAGGGGACAACTTGACACTTCGGTGCCCTGGGGTATAATGCTACCAATCCAGAAAAATGCGGAAAAGCGGAAAAAAGGAGTGCACTGTGGCAGAAGAGACAACACAACAATCCCCACAACCTTGCTCCATCACCGACCTGCGACCTAAGATGTGCCTGCAAGGAACAGTCAGGCAAACGCAGCTATACGGCGCGCTGGTGGACATCGGCCTCGAATATGATGGAATGGTGCATATTTCCCAACTGGCCCCCGAGCACACCAACCGCGTGACCGACGTGGTTCAACCAGGAGACAATGTGACCGTGTGGGTCACCAAAGTGGACTCGGAAAAGGGTCGCATTGGCCTGACGATGGTCGAGCCGCCCAGGGTGGATTGGCACGACTTGACGGAGGGACAGGTTCACACCGGCACCGTGACACGGCTCGAACCCTACGGCGCTTTCGTTGACATCGGCGCTGAACGTGCCGGTCTGCTGCACGTACGGGAGATGTCCACAGGCTACGTCCGCCATCCATCCGAACTGATGCGCATCGGCGAGGAGGTCGAAGTGCGCATCCTCAAACTCGACCGGCAGAAGCGACGCATTGACCTGACGATGATGGGCATCGAACTGGAGACCGAAGACGAGCCCGAAGAGGAACACACCGAGACGGCTATGGAGATCGCACTTCAACACGCCCGCACCGGGCCCCGGCAACGAAAACCGGAGCGTCGCCACGAAAAGCGCCCACCCGCCGACCTCTCCGAACGAGAGGACATCCTGGCACGCACTCTTAAACAGCACCCAAGACAAGCGACCAAATAAGGGCGCGGCAACCGCGCCCCCACCCCAATCCTCGCGTCACTCCTCCACGAGGAACTCCACGGAGCCCAGGGGCACAAAAGACCCCCTTCTCCCCTCGGCCACCAGGGGCCCATCCGCGCTCGCCACCACGCCAAAATGGTACACGCCCGGCTTCAGCGTCACCGGCTGCGTTGGTACAAACAGAACTGGGTCGCGCACAATCTCACCGGCCCGCCACACCCCGAAGGGATAGGCCCCGTCCACCGGGACCCCCGAAAGCCGCCACACCTCGCGCTCCCCGGCATCCAGCAGCACCAGATCGCGGGTGCGTGCAGCGGGGCAATCTCGGTCGGCACGCCAGAAGAGCATGACACGCCAACCGCTCGACAGCGTCACCTGATTGCAGGGCTGGGCGTACCCCAGGAGCGTGACACCTCCCTCCGGGAAGGTTGCCATCACCTCGCCAGTCATGTCCAGTTCGGCCAGCGGGGGTTGGCGGCGCGGACGCTCCACCTCAACCGAGGCGAGCACCAAACTGTCGCCGGCAACCCGGTCACGCTCGTCGTGGCGCTGCAGCCGGTAGCCTCCATCCATCGAGTAAAGACCCACGTTGAGCATGTACTCCCCTGGCGGCGTCCCCGGCAGGACGCGCACCTCGTACTCGTCCCACACGTACCTGTCGAGCGGCCAGCGCGTCGTCGGCAGGTTGCCTGGGTTCACGTGATCATCCTGACCCCACAGGATATGCAGCGGGCGGGCCAGGTGCACGAAAGATTGATAGTTCGCGTCTAAAGGGGCCAGTGCGTGCCAGTAGAGCACGATGGAGAACTTCTCGCCGGAACGAACGCGCTGCCGGGGCAGATCGTAGCCCAGAAGTTCGATTCCACTGCCGTCCGCATAGAAACCGGCCCGCTGCTCGTGTTGGGCAGCCCACGCCTGGCCTGGCGGCGAGGTGTAGCGCATCCAATCGTTTTGTGGATCTATCACCGCACTCTTGAGAATCACGAACAGCAAAAGCGCCCCACCCAACCATGCGAATTGCGAATGGCGAATGGCGAATGGCGAATGGCGGACGCGGGCAGCAGGCATCCGTATCAGCGCTACGATCAAGATGACCAGGCCGGCCACTGAGATGACCCACCCCGCCGTGCGTGGAGGTGTGTCTTCGAAGCGCACCAGTACCTCGTGCTCGCCTTCGGGCACCCACAGGGTGATGAAACCCTCGGGGCCAGCCACCTCTATCTCCACTTCCTCACCGTCCACGTAGGCCCGCCAGCCGGGGAAGTAGAAAGTGTACAGGCGCAAGACGAAATTCTTGGGTGTGCGGACGGCTAAACGGTCGTGGAGCGGCCCGTGCTCGACGATTTCGACGCTAGCGCCGTCGGGCAGAGTGGCGCGATTGACTTTGTCTACCGGGCCAGGCCGCGAATATGATTCGACCAGCGTGGGCTCAGGATGCATAAGCACCAGCGCCGCCTCCACCGGGACGAAGTCCCCCGTCGAGGTCGTGCCGAGGGCCAGGCTGTCCTGCTCCCACTGGAGGATGTCCTGAGGCGCAGTGGAGCCGAAGCCAGTCGCCCACATCGGCGGGTAAAGCACCGGCAGCGCCAGCAGCAAGATCACAGCCAGGCCCGCCGCCAACAGCGGATCACGCCAGCGGCCAAGAGGCAGCAAGGTCGTCCCGCCCGCGGCACACATCGCCAGCATCAGATTGGCCGGCCCCAATAGCCGCCACGGGAATTGAAAATAGGGCATGCCGGGGACACACTCCCAGATCGCGGTGGAGGCAGGCAACATCAGGAAGACCAGGCCCAGCCCAGCCAGGATGAAGTAGAGCAAGGGAGTGTAGGGATACGGGAGTCCAGGAAACGCTTGTGTGGTAAGGGCCTGGCCGGGCATCCTTCGAGCCCCCAGGGGCAGAAGTGCGCCTAACGCTGGGAGGGCCAACAGCCACTGTGCCAGGCCCAGGTTGAACCGGTAGCGGGGGGCTGTCGCGCCCAGGTCGAGAACGTGCGAAGGAGCAAGCAATTCTCCTAGCGAAAGGAAGTGTTCACGAAAGTCGAAATGGCCTGGACCGACGACGTTGAGCCTGACAGCACCGCGCTCCAACAGGAACGGGAGCCAGAAAAAGGCGATGATGGCCGCTGCCAGGGCAAACGCCAGCAGCCCCCACCCCGCCCGCCTGCGACCTGCGCCGAATACGACCTCCCATACCCAGTAGGCCAACAGCAGACCGCTGGAGACCAGGCCGACCAGGTTATGGCTGAACACGAGCGCCGCCAGTGTCAACACGCTCCCCAGCAACGCGCCCCTCCCCCCCACCCCACTCATCAGGCGACGGAAGGCATAGAAGGCCAGCGGGAGTAGACATAAAGCAAAGTGCTCCGCCAGGTCACCACGGGCGTGTGGGTCAATGAAGACGACGTAAGGCGCAAAAGTGAAAGAGGCAGCGGCCAACACCCCGGCCGCGGGACCGAAGAGTTCACGCCCCAGCAGGTAAGTCCCCAACGAAGCGACGAGCAGACCCAGGACGAACACCGCCTTGACCCCGCCTACGATGTCCACGCCCGGCAACAGGTCGAACAGGTTGGCCAGGTAGTAGGTCAGCGGGGCGTAGTAGTTGAAGATTGGGTAGCCGTAACCAAAGTAAAAGTCGGGCGCCCAGCGCGGGTAGAAGGCGCCGGCGCGGAGGGCGTGGCCCAACTCGGCAGCGCGATAGACGTGGAGTTCGGCGTCTGTCTGGCGTGGGAGACCAGGCCGGGTGAGGAAGGGGGCAGCCGCGACGAGGGCCAGTGCCAGAGCCAGCAGGACATAGCCATTAGCGGTTAGCCGGTAGCCGGTAGCCGGTAGCCGGGAAAGAGCACCTCGGATGAAGGAATACACGCTTAACTGCTAACTAACTCTGGTATCTGCTCCGGGTGTTCGGCCACCGATACTCCAACGGCTTCAAAGGCGGCGATCTTCTCCGCAGCAGTGCCCGTGCCGCCTTCGATGATGGCCCCCGCGTGGCCCATGCGCTTGCCCGGCGGCGCGGTCCGCCCGGCGATGAAGGCCACCACCGGCTTGGTCATCCGCTCGGCGATGAACCGTGCAGCCCGTTCCTCGTCGCTGCCGCCGATCTCGCCGATGAGCACCACCTGTTCAGTCAGCGGGTCGTTCTCGAACATCTCCAGCACGTCAACGAAGGTCGTGCCGATGATAGGATCACCGCCTATGCCGACGCACGTGGTCTGGCCGATGCCATGCATGGTGAGCGCGTAGACGACCTCATAGGTCAACGTGCCGGAGCGGGAGACGACGCCCACGGACCCAGGGGTCGCGATGTGGCCGGGCATGATGCCGACCTTGGCCTCACCAGGAGAGAGAAGCCCAGGACAATTAGGGCCCACCAGTCGTACCCCCTTCTGGTCGAGGTAGGCACGAACCCGGATCATGTCCTGTGTAGGGATGCCTTCGGTGATGCAGACGATCAGCGGGATGCCAGCGTCGGCCGCCTCCAGGATAGCGTCAGCGGCGAAGCGGGCCGGCACATAGACGACGGATGTATTGGCCTCGCTAGCCGCCACCGCCTCGGCGGCGGTGTCGAAGACAGGAACCCTGCCATCGCAGGCCCACTGCCCGCCCTTTCCGGGCGTGACGCCCGCCACGACCTGCGTGCCATATTCGATCATCTGTTGGCTATGGAACTCGCCCTCGCGCCCGGTGATGCCCTGCACGAGCAGCCGTGTGTTTTTGTCAACCAAAATCGCCATTGTCCTCCCCCTACGCTAACTGCTGACTGCTAACTGCTGATCTCCCCTGGCAGCGGCGACCGCTTTCTGCGCCGCCTCGGCCAACGTGGCAGCGGTCAGCATCTCATACTCCGATTGCTCCAGCACCGCCCGCCCCTCCGCCTCATTCGTCCCCACCAGCCGGACGACCACGGGGACAGTGGGCCTGATCTCATCCAGCGCGGCCAGCACCCCTCGGGCCACCTCGTCGCAGCGCGTAATGCCACCGAAAATGTTGAATAGCACTGCCTTGACGTTGGGGTCAGCCAGGATCAGGCGCAGCGCCGTCGCCACCCGCTCGGCTTTGGCCCCACCGCCGATGTCGAGAAAGTTGGCCGGCGCACCGCCGAAGTGCTTGGTGATATCCATCGTCGCCATCGCCAGCCCCGCCCCGTTGACCATGCAGCCGATCTCACCATCCAGTTGGACGTAACTCAGGCCGGCCTCGCGCGCCTCTCGCTCGGTCGGCGTCTCCTCGTCCACGTCCCGCATTTGCGCCAGGTCCGGGTGACGGAAGAGACCATTGTCGTCGAGCACCATCTTGCCATCCACCGCCAGCAGTTCGCCACCAGCAGTGACGATCAGCGGATTGATCTCGGCCAACGAGGCGTCGTAGGCCAGAAAGGCCTGGTACAGACCACGGGCGATGCGGTCGAAGGCACGACGGTGTTCGCCCGCCAGCCCGATGCCTTTGGCCAGCGTCAGCGTCTGATAACTGCGCAGGCCGAGATAGGGATCAAT
>Ga0114918_10005655_pt1 | contig 10695 bp, 7 predicted proteins | sample LantaG_FD_87015 | JGI IMG/M metagenome (GOLD analysis project Ga0114918, IMG submission 87015) | Deep subsurface microbial communities from Baltic Sea to uncover new lineages of life (NeLLi) - Landsort_02402 metaG | ecosystem: Environmental > Aquatic > Marine > Oceanic > Sediment | place: Baltic... | reverse complement strand
TCGCCTCCCGTGTGCTCCCGTGCCCCGCCGTCTTGACAACGCCAGGGGAGACAAAAGCGCATAACACAAGGCAACACAAAACGAGAAAAGCACACACCCTCACTCACTCCCTCACTCCTCCTCCCCCTCGCTCTCCCAACCCCGCTCCAGTAGGGCGCCCAGGTGGCGCACCCCGTCCTCCAGGCGGCCGTCCTCCAGGGCGGCCTCCAGCGCACAGGCGGCCGACCAGGCCGGGTCGCCCGCCACGTGCGCGTCCAGGGCCTCCCGCGCGGCGGCCGCGTCCCCAAACCGCTGCTCCGCGGCGGCGACCTGCATTTTGAGGAGGGACAGGGAGGCCCGCCCCCGGACGGCGGCCAGGGGGCGGGACGCCAGGGCCGCCAGGGCCGCAGCCGCTTCCGCGCGCATGTGCCCGGCCTCCGCCAGGGCGGCCGCGGAGGGCAGGCCCGCGTGCGGCGCTGCGCCCAGGCGGTGGCCCGACTGCGCCCAGGGCGGGGAGGGCGAGGAGGAGGAGCGGTGGTGGCGGCCGGCAAGGAGGGCGTCCGCGGCCGCAAGGGCGTCCAGGATGCGGGCCAGGGCGGGCGGGAACGTGGAGGAGGAGGAGGATGGAGAGGCGGCGGCGGCGGGCGAGGGCGGGGCGGGGGCCCCGCGGCTGCTGCCGCCCCAGGCGCCCGGCCCGCCCTCCCCATCCTCCTCCTCCTCCTCCTTCTCCTCCGCCCAGGCCTCCGGCGACGCGGCGGTCACCCAAACCTCCCGCGTCACGTACAGGGGCGCGCCCGCGCGCAGCGCCAGGATCATCGCGTCGGACGGGCGGGCGGGGACGGGGACGGAGGGGGGGGGGTTGGCGCCCGCGCTGCCGCCGACGACACCCTTCCGGCCGCCGCGCGGGGTGAGGCACAGGCCAGCACCGAAGGCGATGCCGTCGAAGCGCCACACCACGGCGGCGGCGACGGACCCGCCGAGGGCGGACACGCACGCCTCCGCCGTATCCAGGGCGGACGGCTGCGCGCCGGTGGCGACGGGGGCGGCCGCAGGAGGGGCGGGCGGCGGGGGCACGCCGCCGCGGCCACCGTCGCCACCCCACCCGCCCCACCCGGCCGCGGCCGCGATGAGGTCGGCCTGGGCCGACGACACGGTCATGCGCAGCGTGCGCGGCAGGCCCGGCGCGGGCACGCAGTCCTCCAGGCGCAGGGTCAGCAGGGCGAGGCCGCCGCCCATGCCCTCGATCCCCGCCACCGTGCAGGCCAGCAGGTCGGCGGTGGAGGTGGGGATGAGGGGGGCGGACGGGGAGGGGTCGTCGCCGCCGCCGCCGTGGTCGCCGCCGCTCTGGTGCCAGAAGGGCCATCCGGGCAGGGCCTGAGGGGCCTGAGGAGGGGCGGGTCGGGCGGGCGCGACGAGGACTGTGCCGAGAGCGCGCCCGGCCTTGTGCGGGGCGCCGCCCTGTCGGCCAACAAACCGGGCCCGGGCGGCGACCGCGCCCCCAAAGGAGGGCGTGGGGGCACCCCGAAGCCCGGTCTGGCCGATGGTGGTGACGGAGAGCATGTGGAGGCTGGTGGGAGAGGGCGCGGCTTCAATCCCCCCGAAAGAGAGAGTGCGCCGGTGTAGCGAGTGAGTGCGAGAGAGACCGCTCGCTCGCTCGCACACTCACACTCTCTTTTCTCGCAAACACACCATGCGGCTGCGGGCCTTGCCGGCCGCCGGCCTGCTGGCCCTCTACCTCTTCCTGTGCGTCGTCACTCACGCCTCGGAGGTGGACGACGCCGCGCCGCCAGCGCCCGACGCGCCGCTGCCGCCCGTCGCCGCCGCCGATGCTGCTGACCCGCCCACCCCCCCCCTCCCGCCCCACGCCCTGACCGCGTCCTTCCCGGGGTCGCCCTGGTGGAAAGTGCCGCACCTGTGGGTGGACCGCACCGCCACCGTGGCGTGCGAGGGACAGGTAAGAGGAGGAGGCGCGCACGCTGCGGAAAACGGCACACACACACATGTCGCGCGCGCTGGTGTTTCTCATCAACCCCTCCCATCCATCCAGGACTTTGCCGTCTTCACCGCCCCCTCCCTCCCCGCCCTACCGGCCTCCATCGCGGCCGCCCGCCCGGCCTGGTGCGGGTGGCGGAGGTGGGCGGCCCGCCTGGCGGCCGGCGGCCTGCGGTCCCGCGTCGCGGCGCGGGTGGCGCCCCGGACCGCGCCGCCCCTCCCACCCTGCGTCGTCGCGCTGCCCACCTTTGGCCCGTCCGCCCTGGCCGTGCTGGGCCCGGGCGGCGGCGGCAGCGGCCTGCTGGGCCGGACCGCGTCCCCGCTGCGCTGCACCATCTCCGCGGCCGCCACCCCCTCCCTGCCCCTCCTGGCCCGCTTCGCCGCCGGCCTGTTCCTGTTTGCCCGGGCCCGGGCCCTCTCCCGTTCGCCCGCCTTCCGCATCTCCGCGGGCGCGCTCGCCTTCGCGTCCGCCTCCTCCCTGGTCGTCCTCTTCCTCATCGCGCGGGCCGTGCCCAACAAGAAAGCGCTGGCCCTGGCGGTGGCGGCCCTGGGCTCGGGCGCTGCCTCCGGCGCCCGCCTCGTGTTTGGGCACTGGGTGCCAACGCCGGACGACCTAGCTTCCCGCACGCTCCTGGCCTCCGCCGCCGCCGCCTCCCTGGCCGTCGGCACCGCCCTGGCGTACTGGTACGACGACCCGGGATCCACCAAGCTGCACGACATCCTGGCGGTCGCCCTGCGGGCGGGCGGGCTGGGCCTCGTCGCGGGGGGCCTGTCCGCGCCGCGGGTGGGGGTCGGGCTGGCGGTGGCCCTGGCGGCCGCGCCCGCCGCGGCGGCGGTGGGGGGAGGGCTGGTGCGAGGCCTGGAGCGGGTCGTGGTCGCCGTCGGCGTCGTGTCTGCCCCCGCGCGGCGGGTGGTGGCGGCCGCCCGCGCCAAGAAACAGCTCCGCCCGGCCTCCCCCCTCGCGCGCTCGCCCCCGCGCTCGCGAGCCACCCTGCGCGGGTGGGCGGCGCCCTCGCCGCCCTCGCCGCCGCCCCGGCCGTCGACCTCTCCGCCCGGGACGACACAGGCCGGGGCGGCGGCGGCGACGAGGCGGCGCACGACGACGGCCCAGCGCCCCGCGTCGGGTGTCGGCGGGTGGTCCCCGCCCTCAGTGGTGATGGCGGCCGCCACGGCTGCGCCCCTGCCTGCCGCGTCCGGTGGCGGGTGGGTGGTCGAGGAGGAGGAGGAGGAGGGCGAGGAGGAGGAGGTCTCCCGGGAGGACGACGCGGCGGTCGGGCGGGCGCCGCCGGGTGCGGCCCGCCGGTCGTCAGGCGGGGGCCTGGGCGGGTGGCTCGCCCGCCGCCGGCCTTCCAAGGGCGGCGGTGGCCAGGCCAGCGCCGCGGCCAGCATGCCTCCCCCTCCACGCCCGCGCCGGCCGACCTCCCCGCCCCGCCCCTCCGCCCGGCCGGCCGCCACCACCCCGGCCTCGCACGCGGCGGCCACGCACGCGGCAGTCGCGGCCGCAGCGGCCGACGCGGCCGCGCGCTCGCGCTCACCCACCGCCCGCACTGGCGGCACCGGCGCCGCCTCCGCCCCCTCCCCCCTCCTGGCCCGGGGCCTGCTCCTGAACGAGGGGACGGGCAAAACGGTGAAAGTGGGCGGCCCCACCTACAACCGCCTCCTGCTGGAGGGGGCGGCCGTGGACGCGGGGCGGGGGACGATCACGCCGGGCAAAGCGGCGGGCGGTGGGCGGGGGCGGCTGGCGGCGGGAGGCGGCGCTGGAGAGGGCTCGCCCCCGCCGTCATCGGTGCGGCGCAGCTCCCGGGCGCGGGGGGGTGGGTGAGAGAGAGGAGAGAGAGAGAGGAGAGAAGAGAGATGCGCGTGTGTGTAGCTTGCCTAGCAGAGAGATGTTTTGACAAGGGAGCAGGAGGGGGAAAACGAGCGCGGCCGCGCGCTCTCAGCTGTCTCACTCTCCTCACCCCGACCCGCTGGAGATGGGGGTCGACGACCGCCGCCGCCGCCGCCCCTTTTTGGACTGCTTCCGCTTGTCCTTGGGCCCGCCCGCCCTCCGGTCCTGGCGCGACCCGTACCGCTCCAGAATGGCCAGCGCCTCCTCCACCGTCTTGATCTCCCGCACGGGCGGCGGAGACGCGGGCCGGCCAGCCGCCGCGGCCGCCGCGGCCGCCACGGCCGCCGCCCCCGCCGACCGCGCCTCGGCCGCGAGCTCGTCCGCGTCCGCCGTGAGAAGGTCATACGCCCGCCCCGTGCCGCCGTAGTCGGCCACGTCGGCGGCCAGGTGGCCCCAGGCGACCGCGTCTGCGCCCGCGACCGTGCCGCCCGCACCCGCCCCGACGGGCGGGCGGGAGGGCGCAGGAGGGCCGCCCCCGGCGCCACTGGGCCCACCCCCACCCCCTCCGCGCCGCCACGTCGCCCCCGCCGGGTCCAGGTCGGCCCCGGACCGCTGGTCGATCGCGCGCATGGAGGCCGCGATCTTGGGCGGGCGGCCCGCGCCCTCGGCGACCCCCTCCTCAGGGGGGGCCACGTCCTGGACCTTCACAAAGACGGGGTCGCCGGGGGCGACCACGGCGGCCAGGGCGGCCGCCTTCTCCGCGTCGGGCGCGGCCCGGTCGGGAAGCTGCAGGTGGTCCGCCACGTGCGTGGAGGGGACCAGGACGCGGTAGGACCCGCCGGTGGCCTGGTCCAGGGTGACAAAGACGCCAAAGGGCATGACCGCGGACACCGACCCGCGGTGGATGGAGGCCAGCGCGGGCGGCGGGCCCAAGGGCCGGGCCGGGCCGCCGCCCGGGCGGCCTCCCAGCCCGCCGCCACCTCCCCCGCCTCCACCCGCCGGCAGGCCCACGTCCGCCCCGGTGTCCTGGTCCACGCCCGCCAGGCTGACGCCGATGCGGGGCTGGAAGTCCGGGCCGGGGTCGGTGGACGTGACTTTCGCCCACACGAGCCCCCCCGGCGGCGCCCAATAGGACAGCGCCCGCACGCGCGTCTCCTCGTCGTCATCCCGCCCCAGGGCGAAGCCCTGGTCGGCGGGCGCGACGGCCGTGTGGTGGGCAAGCGCGTGCCGGCGCTGGCCGGGCAGGGAGACGAAGACGCCGAAGGGGCGGACCGCCTCTACCCGCGCCCGGTGGATGGAGCCTAGGGCGGGCGGCGGGGCGTCATCGAGCGGTGGTGGGTGGTGCCGCCCGCCACGGCTGCTGTAGTGCGGTCCACCTCCGCCGGGTAGGGGTCCCGGCAGGGGCGGCAGGGGCGGCGGGTAGGGCGGCGGCGGCGGCAAGTGGACGGGCGAGCGGGAGGAGCGGGCGCGGCGGGGCGGGGGGCGGGGTGACCGCGACCGCGACCGCGACCGCGACGAGTGGCGCCGCCGGGGCGACCACCGGCTGCGCCGGTCGCCATCCTGGTGTCCTCGCCGTCCGCGGGAGGCGGACCGGGACCGGGTCCGCCGCCGGCGGGGCGACCGGGACGGGCCCCGGCGGGGTGAGCGGGAGCGGCCCATTCCTCCACCGCGAAAAACGGAGAGTGAGGACGAAAGAAAAACACTCATTTTATTATAAAGTGGCCCGTGTCCGCACCACCCCCACGACATGCTCCCCGCCCGGGCCCAGGCCCAGGCGGGGCTTGCCTCCACCAGCGGGCGGCCTGGAGCCCAGACGGCCCGCCCTGCCGGCCTGGCGGGCATGCGGCGGCGGCGAGGAGGAGGGGGAGTCAGCGCGGGTAGGCCGTCTGTGGCACCGCCGTCGGCCGCCGCCGGCGCAAGCAGCATGCGCCGCCGGGCGCCGCGCCGGCCCGCGGGTCCGCCGCCCCTCGCATCGCTGGCCTCACCCGCGAGCGACGAAGAAGGCAGCGACCGCGAGGACAGTGCGACGGCAACGGGCGGGCAGGACACGGCGTCCTCCTCCGCCGCCGCCGCCTCCACCTCCTCCACCGCCGTGCCCACCACCGCCCGCCTCGTCCTCTCCGAACCCGCCTCACGCACGCTGGTCGACCTGGCCTCCGCTTGGGAGTCGCTGGCGCCCCGCCTGCCCTCCATCGCGTCCGACGGGCCCGGCGTGCTGCTGGAAGCCCTGAAACTGGCGGTCGCGGGCGCTGCCTCGGCGGGCGGCCCCGCGCCCTCCCATGCCTCCTCTGCCCTGGCCGCGGGCGCGGCCCTCGGCACGGCCGCCCGCCTGGCCGACCTGGCGGCGGCCGGCATGCCCCTGGACGTGCCCGCCATCGCGGCCGGCATCGTGGCGGACGCGGCGGCCGCGGGAACTGTCTCCCTGGCCGCCGCGTCCGCCCGCCTGGGCCCGGAGGCGGCGGCCGTCCTGGACGCCGTCTTGAAGGTGAGAGGCCTGCCGCGCCGGGTGGACATTTATGACGACGCCGCCTCCGCCTCCCTGCGCGAGCTGGCGCTCACCTTCTACGACGCCCGGGCCTGCATGGTGGAGGTCGCGGCCCGGGCGGCCCAGCTGGAAGGGCTGACCGCGGCGGCGGCTGCGCAGGACAGCGCCGCCGCGGTGGCCGACCTGCAGGTAGCGGCCCTGGAGGCGCTCCAAATCTACGCGCCGCTGGGCCACGCCCTGGGCATGGGCCCCGTCGCGGCCGAGCTGGAGGACGCCTGCTTCCGCACGCTCTTCCCGGAGTCGTACGGCGAGACGGCGCGCTGGCTGCGGGCGGAGGCGGACGCGTCCGCGGCGGGGCTGGAAGCCTGCCGGGCCGCGCTGGCGGCCGCGCTGGCGGCCGACCCCTCCCTTTCCTCCCTGGCCGCGGGCTGCGCCATCCACGCCCGAACCAAGTCGCTCTTCTCCACCATGAAGAAGCTGCTGCGCCTGGACGACTTTGCGGCGGGCGGCCGGGACCGGGCCTCCCTGTTTGACTTGTTGGGCATGCGGGTCATTGTGTTTCCCCGTGGGAGTGGGAGCAGCGGGGATGATGATGACGGCGACGACGAGGGGTGGAGCGCGTCTTCCGACGCTGACGCGTTCGACCCGGAGGCCGAGGCGGACGCAACGGCCGCCTGCTACCGCGTCCTGGAGCTGGCGGCGGGGCTGTGGGAGGCGGTGCCGGGGAGGACGAAGGACTACATCTCCACGCCCAAGGAGAATGGGTACCGCTCCCTGCACGCCACGTTCCAGCCCGGGGCTGTGGTGGCTGGGCTGGGCGAGACGGTCGACCTCGAAGGAGGAGGAGGCAGAGGAGGCGGCGGCGGCGGCGGCGATGGAAGGGGTGAGGAGGCGGCGGCCCGGCCGCCGTCCACCACAGCCGCCGCCCCGGCCCTGGAGCTCCAGATCCGCACCGCCGCCATGCACGCGGCCGCGGAGTGCGGCGACGCGGCGCACACGGCGTACAAGGGCGGCCTGGCCCGGCGCCAGGCGGCCGCCCTGGCCGCCTGGAGCGCGCGGTCCGCGGCCGCGTTGGCGTCCGCGTCGGCGTCAGCCTCCATGCTCAGCCTGTCCTCCTCCTCGGACGGCGACTCGTCGTCGGATGAGGGCAGCGGGCAGGGTGCGGGCAGCCACGGCGCCCCGGCCCAGCCGCCCCTGATCTCCTCCGCAGAGGCCCTGTTCCGCCACCTGGACCGGGACGGCGACGGCACCGTCTCCGCGGGCGAGCTGGAGGCGGCGCTGCGCGATATGGGCAGCGGCGACGGCGCGGCCGCCGCGGCGGCGGCCGACCTCGTGCGGGTGGCGCGCGGGGCGACGGGTGGTGGCGGGGGCGGGGGCGGGGGCGGGGGCGGTGGTGGTGGCGGCGACGACCCGGAGCCCGCGCCCCTGACGCTGGCCGAGTTTTCGGACCTGGTCCAACGGGTGAGTAGCGGAGAGAGGGTGAGAGAGGAGGGAGAGAGCGACGGCACGCCGCCGCCCCTCCAAAAGGAGACAACCACCTCAACAGCGAATGAAGACACCGGCCCCCTCGCGGGGGCACTTTCGTTAACCTTTGCCGACGGCGCGCGCGCTCTTGCGTGCGCGCCGCTGGGGCCCTTTCATATATCAAATCCAATTGATCCTACTGATGCTGTCTTGATGTGTGTGTGTGCGCGGCTGCTTCTGCCTGTGTGCGGCGGCGGCGAGGGATGGAGCGGGCGTGGGGTGTGCGCCTCCCCTCAAACCTCGCTCACCCCACCCCCACCCCATCCCACCCACCCCCTTCACAGGCGTCCGTCGTCGCCAGCCTGCCAGCCGTGGACGCGGCGACCGCGGAGTCGCTACGCCGCCAGCTGCCCCCGCCGGCGGCGGGTGATTGACGATAGTGACAACACACAACAGCTAGTGCAACCAACAACAAGACACACACACACCACAAATGCTTTTTCTCATCTCACCCCCATCCCCACCCCATCTCTCTTTATCACATTTTCCCATTGTCCTCACCGGCGCTTGCGGCTGGCGCTCACGCGCGCCGCCGGCCGCCGCCCGCCACCACCCCCACCACCGCCCCCCTTCACCGCCCGCGCCGCACCCCGCACCCCCGCCACAGTCAGCGCAAGCACGGCCCCCATCCCACTCACCAGCACGGCCGCCACGTCCGCCCCGGACCGCACCACCCAGGGCGTGTCCAGGGCCGCGGCCGGGCGCAGGTAGGCCGGGTCCACGCCCGCCGCCACCAGGGCGCCCAGGTGCTCGACCGCCTCCGCCGCGACGGCCGCGGGCGGGCGCCGCCCCGCCCGCATGCGCAGGGACGCCGCCCGCGCGCCCGCGGCCAGGGAGGGCAGGCCGGCCAGGGCGGCCGTCACCGCGGCCGCCACGTCGCCCACAGGCGGGCGCTGGGGCAGGGTCAGGCCCGCCCCGGACGCCGCGACGCGGGCCGCGTTGGCGGGCTGCTCTGCCGAACAGGGCATGACGACCAGGGGCACGCCGTGGTACAGGGCCTCATACGTCGAGGACGCGCCGCCGTGGGAGAGGAAGAGGGCGATCCCGCCGGTCGCGAGCAGCTCGTTCTGGGGCGCCCACCGCAGGACGCGGACGCGGGACGGCGGCAGGGCCGCCACCGCGGCGTCCCCCATCTCCGCCTCCGATAGCTTGATGATGAGGCGGCCGTCCACCGGCGCGAGCGCGGCCAGGAGGGAGTCCACCAGGGACGCGCTGTACTCTGGCGTGTGCGAAAAAAAGGAGCCGGTCGCGGCGTACAGTGTGGGGCCGGCCGCGCCCGGCGCGCGCTCCTCCAACCAGCCCGCCAGGCCCGCCTCCAGCTTGAATCCGGGCGGTGTTGGGCCTGGCAGGAACGCGCCGGGCACCAGCACGCTGGGAGGCACCGCCCGGGGCCAGTCCAGGGCCCAGTCCGAGTTGATGATGGTCAGGATCGGCGCGATGGCGGCCCGCCCGCCGGGCGGGTCGGCCACGCCGATGGCCGCCCGCGAGGCCGGGCCCGCCCGGTCGACCTCGAATCTCAACAGGGCGCGCTGCAGGGCCAGGTCCAGCGCGTTTGTGACCCGCCAGGCCAGGGACCCGGGCGGGCGGGGGTGGCCGCCCGCCGCGCCCCCGCCGCCCCACACCGGCCAGTTCATGCTGGAGGTGGAGGAGGCCGGGTAGGCCGCGCCCTCCCCATCAAACCAGGGGTCGGTGGCGGTGCCGACGTGGACGTTGACGAGCGGGACGCGGGCGGGCCCCGGCAGGTCGCCCGACAGGACGGTCACCAGGGCGACGGGGCAGGCGTCCATGCGGTCGCCGATGACGAGGTCGAACGGCCCGCGGGCGCCCAGGGCGGCCAGGAGCGTGGCGTTTGCCACAACATCCACGCAGGACAGGCCGAACGCGGCGTTGAAGGCTGCCATCCGCCCCATGGGGCCGACCCGGGACCGCCAGTCCAGCAGGGACGGCTTCTTGGCGCCGTTCTGCATTGCCGCGACGAAGCGGGCCAGCTTGGCCGCGGACGTGGACGCGGCGAAGGGCAGGTGGGTCAGCGTGGGCGAGGCGGGCGCGACCTTGCGGAGGAAGGGCGCGACCGGGCTGGGCAGGAGGAGGGTGACGTCCGCGTGGCCGCGGGCGCCCAGCTCGCCCGCGAGGCGGCCGACGACCATGGCGTGGGAGGCGCCGCCAGCCAGTGGCGTGACCAGGATGCGCAGGCGGCGGCCGCCGGCGGCCTCCTTGACGGGGAGGGGCTGGGCGGCGGCGAGGGTGGAGGTGGCCAGGGCGGCCGCCACGAAAAATGCTAGTAAAGCCGCGCGCCGCGAGAAGCCGGGGCTCGCCATGCTGGTGGAACTCGCACACACAACTCGTAAATATGTTGTACCGGCGACTAAAGAGTGAGGGTGGGCAATCGGGTGGGACGGGCGGCCTGGATGGGGCGTCGGGCATTGACAAAGAGAGTTTGACTAATGCCGTTGAGCGAGGGACGCACACACACAAGCGATAGAAACGGAATGGATGGTGGAGGGCTGGTGTACAGGACGCCCCCGCCCGCCGCGCCTCAGCGCCTCCTTCGCTCCCTCCCTCCCTTCATCCATCCACTCCTTTCAAAAGGCGAGCTCCGCGACCGCCGCCTTGCCCGGCGGGTGGATGCCCATTTTCCCTGCCAGAGGGCCGGAGGAAGCCATCGGCCCGCTCGCGATCATGACCTTGCCGCCCGCCGGGACGGCCTCCAGCTTGAACGTGGCGGCGATGCGCCCCGTCGCCGGGATGCCGGCGGCCAGGGAGCCGGGCGCGACCTTGAGGCCCTCGGCGGGCGAGACGAACGCGTCCGGGCTGTAGCCGGCCAGGGTGGCCGTCCGCGCGGAGGCCAGGCTCCGGGCCGCCGGGTCGGGCGACGCGATGACGACGT
>Ga0114918_10005654_pt1 | contig 10695 bp, 4 predicted proteins | sample LantaG_FD_87015 | JGI IMG/M metagenome (GOLD analysis project Ga0114918, IMG submission 87015) | Deep subsurface microbial communities from Baltic Sea to uncover new lineages of life (NeLLi) - Landsort_02402 metaG | ecosystem: Environmental > Aquatic > Marine > Oceanic > Sediment | place: Baltic... | reverse complement strand
GCCCTTACCTCGAATAATCTTCTAATAAACATTAGTATTAAGATATATAGCATGGTCGGTATTTTACGTTTAAGAGGTTATCTATGTTCTCACGGTTATCATATCGGGTAGTCGGGTCATATTTAGAAGGCTTGGAGTCTAGTATATCGAAGGTATCCGGTGTGCTAAACGAGTTTGCAACTCGAGTTAGTTTTTTGATGGACAAGAGAGTTCGGGATGGGTATAAGCGGTTTATAGTGACTGGTTTAGAGGGTTTTTTCCCGGAGGGCTATTTAAAACAGGAGGAAACTCAGTTCCTCCTAGACCGCTATATTGGCCTTATCTCCTCTCAGGCGACTATAGATTCCCTGACTAAAAAGATAGTTAAGCGTCTGAATAATACGTATGGTCTCAAGGTGTATGAGTTGCATGTAGGTGGTAAAAAGGTAGCTGACATTGAGTCTCGTAAGCCTTTGGATGATTCCGAGTTGAAGGAGTTGTTTGAGGATAAGGTTAAGGGTCTCGATTTGGATAGTGTTCAGTATGAGATAAAGGTTAAAGTAAAAAAAGAGGTGACTCAATCCGCAGATATAAAATGGGATGATGCCGAGTTGCAGGAGCTGCCTTCGAGCATATTGTTTTCGGTGTCGGAGGAGATTTCCACGGACCCGATATTGGTGGAACGTTCGTTGATACAGGCGGCGTTGGGTAGTGAGAGCGCTAAGAACGTTGGTGGCTTGGACACCTATTTTGTGCCCCGCCTGGATTACGAGCGAGTCCTTGAGTTGAAGAAAAAATATGGGGAGACATATAAGGCTCGTGTTGGGGACGTGGACCGAGATTTATTGGATCAGCTTCGAGGTAAGGACGAGGTGAAGTGGCGTTATTACGATATGGAATTGGGTCAGACTCGGGGTGGTAAGCCTATACATAAGGTAGAGTTTCAGTTGCCGGAGATAAGCGGTGACCGTGTATATAAGGTGGAGGTGCCTGGAGCACTCAAGAACATACGTAGTGGTGATTACACATTCGATATTAAGGAAGTTGGCAGCAGACGGGCGTTACTGGGGTTTAAAGAGCATGGCGATAATCGTGTGAATGACGAAGTTGATACTATACGTAAGGATGGGTTGTTGCCTGGCCAGTTCAAGAAGTTTATGGATTTGCTTTATGATAATTTTTTACAACGTATAGAGTCCTGGCCTATGGATAAGCTATTTGACCGATTTTTGGGTGGTATGTATATAGGTGGTAAGAAGGTCCGGAATGCTGATGAGGCTGAAGAGGTGCTCGAGCAGAGGGCTGGAGTGAAGGTTACCCGTGAGCAGGTGGGAGAGTTGGTGGAGCGGCGTAAAGAGATGGACGGTCGGATCCGTGATTTTCTTACTTTGGATGATAGTACTGGTCAGTTTGAGGCTCGTGATGTATATCACTTGTTGATGGATATGGACCAGTCTGATAATGCTTTGGTTGATAAGATATCGAGTGGGTTTCCCCCGGCTTCCGATGCCGATAAGATAAAGGATTTACTATTTAGCCGCGAGCTTGTGGCATACATATTGGATTTGATGATTAACGAGCCTGGTATGGCAGAGGCGGACAGGCTTGACCGGTGGATTAAGCGAGTGTATGAGGAATTAGGTCGGGGGGCACTATTGGACGTGCCTGTTTTGAGGCCTTTTTTTGAACGCGCTTTAGAGTTGTTGCGTGAGGGATTTGATAGTGGGCAGAAAAGTAAGAAGAATATTATCCCAGGTCGTTCGATAGACCCCCACGGGGAGTCCCGGGCTCTTATGGACGCCTTTTCTGAAATAACCTTTGATACTTTCAAGGCTCGTATGTCGGAGCTAAAAGTAGAAATTATGCGCATTATCATGTCTATGGCGGCTCGTAAGGACCCGTTAATCATGAAGTTGGTAGGTAAGACCCGTGAGAGTCACCGGGCAGTGGCTGAGGATACTCGTGTGCTTTCCGAGTATTTATGGGATTCGGAGTTTGAAAAAGCGGATGCCTTGCTGGGTAAGGTATCGGATGATAAGGTCCGGGACCAGCTCGCTAATAAATTGAGATTGTTGCGTGGGACTGATTATAAGAAGCAGCCGGATCACGCCCAGAACCGTATAGAGTTTATCGTTGAGAAATTCATGTCTGACCGTATGAAGTCCGAAAGGTCCAAGACGGCGTCGATGGCGTTTGGGTATATTATGGATTTGATAGAGCGGGATACTGATTACAGCCCTATAGTTAGGTCTGTGGCGTCTCGGGTAGCGGTATAGCTTATTTATCATGATTATAGATATAGGGGTAGAGGCATGAGTTCATTTATGAGCCGGGTATCGTCGAAGGATCAGGATAGATTCCGTCAGTTGATGAAGTTATACGGCAAGGAGCCTACTGAGCAGGAGAAGCGTTTGCTTGGTCTTACTGAGGAGGATATCATTGCGTTGGTTGAGGCTTCGACTTCGTACGAAATGATGTTCCAGGGAATTCTGGACGTATTGCGCCATTCCTGGAACACACACCCCGATTTCCGTGCCTTGATGGGTAGAGACCCTAAGCAGACTACTTCGTTGGTATCCAAATTCATACAGTATATAGAAGGCCAGGCCGGTATCATGGTGCATAAGGACCCTGACGCTACGGCCCGTCAAGTACTTGAGACGATATATTCCGAGAAGACGGACAGGCGTATGCCGGAGCCGGGTGTAGTGGCACCTGAGGAGGCTAAGGCTATACCCCCTAAACATCCTATGACTGGCCAGACTTTAAAGTCGTTTGGGTTGAGCCCCGCAGAGTATACTGCTGCTATTTCCCGGGAGAAGGTGAGTGAGGGTCTCCGTGCGTTTATAGCGGAACAGGGGGAGGTTTTGTCTCGAGCGGACGCTATAGATTACATATACAGTTTTCTGAAAATTTTGAAGGATAAGAAGAATATATTGGTGGAGCAGGGTCTAAAGAAGGATAGCGGACCTGAATTTAAAGAGCTATTTGAAGGTTCTGATGAGGATTTATATGAGCGCAGTAAGGTTAAGTTTGACCAGTATATGACGGATTTCAAGCCTCTATCTAATAGGGATACCTTACGCTCGGACTCGATAGAAGCGGTTCGGTCTGAGATGGTTCGTATAGAACCTATGCTAAAGAATTTCATAACTGATATGAGAGGTACTATAAGGGATGAGATTCTTCAGATCCAGGAGCGGAAGCGGGAGTCTCTTCCGGATAGAAAGGACGTGAAGGATCGTGTGGAGTCTATATTAGGCCAGCTATCCTCTTTGGGAGTTACTCGGGAGCAGGTGCCTTTTATTCTAGATATTAATCCAAAGATACTTTGGAACTCCCCCATGATTCGGGACAGCAAAGATATTTTAGGAAACTATAAGATTCTCTTAAATAAATTGGAGAAGACGCAGAGTGACTTAAAGGAGCGTGCTACTTTAGATCGAGCTAAGGTGGAGCAGTTGCGTAGGGAAGAAGCCTCTCTGAAAGAGACGCTGAAGGAGCAGGAAGCTAGAATAGGTGTATTACGATCTCTGGCCGATAAAAAAGATGATATAGAGAAGGTTTTGGGGCAGGTGGACGATTACTTGGAATATTTGAAGGGTTTTCAGGATAAAGCTAAAGATTATTTCTCTCCTAGGTCTAAGACTAGTAAAGACATGTTTCGTGGGTTACATCTATTGAAACCAAGGTTTTCAGAGATTCGTTCAGCGGTAAAATATTTGGCGGAGCAGGGAGAGTTCAACCGTCTTTGGGATGGAGTGGACAAATTTTTTGGTAAAAGGGCCTCCGATGGGGAGGACTCCTCAGATGTGGATGAGAAGGCGGAGAAGCTTTTAGGAGCTCTGATCCCGGATGAGAAAAGCCGGGGGGACTATAAGCTAGATTTTTTTGGAACCCTGCTTCAGAAGCTTCAGAGTATGCGTCTGAGTGGGGTCAGCTCTCCTGAAGGAACTGTTGATGAAATGCTTAAAGCATTCGATAAGCTTCAGAGGCTTTATGATTCTTTTGACCCTACCAAGGTTTATAAGAAGCTGGAAGATACGATACAGAATCTTGCCAAGTTAGACGAACACTATATATTTGGTAGAGGCACAGACTATAGCATCAGACATACCAAAAAGAAGATTACCCCTAAGGAAGATAAAAAGGGCGAGAAAGGTACCAAGAAGGTAGCTCTGTGCGACGTTTTAAGGGGTCGTGCATATGACCTTCTAAAAGAAGCTGTTCATTCTCCTAAGATGCTGAGCAAGAACATCCCTAGCTACTCGGCTAAGGGTGAGCGTCGAAAGCCAAATTGGCTGGTGTTTGCCAAGCGTTTTAAAAAAATGGGGGATGGGGCGAGCAAGACTGAGATTGTGAATTTTTTTGATCGCCCTACAGTCCTGAACCGGTTTCTGGATAAGGTTTCTGAGGAGGGGTTCCTTTTTGACATAGAAAAAGAGGTTATGTCTGACCCTAACATATCGCACATGGATTACCCGGATCCCAAGACGGTAGCAGGTAAGCTAGATAAGAAGCTTACAGAGGCTTTGAAGGATTTCGAGGGTAACTTAGAGGAGCATGTTCTTAATCAGGCTGGGGTGAAGAGGGCCACGGAAGAGGGTATTAAAAAAGAGCAGGACGTTATAAAGGCTCAGAATGCGCGTGCCAAGACTCTTTCTGACGAGGTTAGCGGTATAAAGAAGACCTACCTTCCTAAGCTTAACGAGATGGCCAAGTTCCTGTCGAGCCCTGTTAAGTATCTGGCTCGTAGGGCTGAGGAGGACCCTGATTCTAAGCGTATTTTTGAGCAGTTGGATCTTCCTAAGGAAGAGATGCAGGCTATTAAGGATGAGATGCGTGAGGAAAGCCAGGGTCGCCGTTTTGTGATGGACCGATATAACTACAAAAATACAATGATAAAGTTCTTCCAGAGGTATATAAAGCACAAACCTCTGGAATATAAGGTCCCCACAGGTGAGGTTATCACCCTGGACGATTCCGTGATACGTGATTCTAAGTTGGCGGCTCGGGCTGCCGAGGAGTCCGGCAAGCGGCTGCAGGGTATTCTGGAACTTGTGGATGATACATACATGGCGCGTGAGAATATAATTACAAAGGTAGAGGGTATTAAAGGTCGCTTGGATGCAGGCGGCATCCTGAATAATATTACTCGATTCTACAAGTTAATTGAGGAAAGTAAGTTATATGAGACTGTGTTGTCTAGGGATTGGGAATCTTTGGATGAGTTGAAGGGGTTCTTAAAAGAAAATGAACAGAAGTATCCTGACGCTAAATTCAAGCAGAATGAGGACCTCCAGACTTTTATAAGCCGCGTGATAGAGACTAAGAAAAAGGAAGCGGAGACCCATAATAAAGAGATACTTAGGCTCTACTCTGAGTTGGCGGCGATCTCTCCCAAGATCTCTGAGATAGACAAAAAACTGGCCTCTCTTCTTGAACAGTATAAGACTGAGATACAGTCCGGGAAGCGGGCCTCAGAACTTAATAAACTTATGGTAGGTAAAAATTATTTAGAAAAGAAGATGAAGGCCGACGAAACAGCAGGCCGCCCCGTAAGTGATTCGGACTGGAAAAAGCTTGAGGAGCTCGAGAAGGGTATAGAGTCCCTTAAGAAACCTGCCGCTACGATAGATGTGTCAGATATACACAAGGCTAAAAAGGACTTAGGGGAGATTGAAGACCTGTTAAAAAAGCCTTTGGATTTTGATAGGAAGCTACCGGACCAGCTGCAGCGTGAACGTGAGGACTTCATAGAGCCCCCGGCAAAGAGTATGGACCCCAGTGAGATTAAGAAATTGGAAGAGGAGTATTGGTCTAAGAGGGAGATTCAAAAAGATAAGCCTTATAAACCTACGGTTCCTATTGTTCCGACTGAAAAGACTAAGAAAGAATTTGACGATTTCATAAAAGGTCTGGGTCAATCAAAAACTGCGGCTTTTGAGGATTCCATGGGCGGGGCCCCAATGTCTACCCATGACGTTATAGAGACCACTGTCCCTGATGATACAGCCAGTAAAGGTAAGCCTTTCCCTGTGAGCATGAAGGAGTGGGATGTATTTGAGCACCTTTTTCAAAAGGATATAGATAGGCTGAGAGCGTATAAGGATCAGATGGAGAAGGGTGGGATACCTAAAGACATGCTGAAAGATGTTTATAAGCAGGTGGCCTCGCTGTCTTCGAAGATATTTCAAAAATTTGATCGCGTTAAAACACCCATTACTATAGCTGGTGAGCGGTTAAAGATTCCGGAAGTGGCAGGTCGTTTTAACGCTATATTTGATGAATACCAGACCAGGCTGAATAAGAATATGTACCAGATGGAAGACGCCTTGGAGATGGTTCGCGAGGCTCGTGCTCAGTTAAGGGCTCATCATGAGTATATTAACCCGGAAACGGGGGAGTTCCTAGAGATGACTCCTGAGGAAAAGAGAAAGATTATCGGGTACTACATGGAGCAGCTTTATAAGGAACTCGATGAGAAGTGGACTACTGCGGTAGGAACTAATGCTCTTTTCGGAAGGAAAGAGGGCCCGAAATATGAGATAATGTTCAATACTTTAAAGAATCTTGGGGCTGTCAGGTCTAATCGACTCCTCATGAACCAGCTCAGTGACCTTAAGCAGGTTTTGAGGTCTAAATTTATGGAGTACCGTAAATATAAGGACCGAGAAGAAGAACTTGAGGCTGAGATAGAGAGGACTGAGGGCCTATATAAAGATGTGGGTGAGGACCCTTCTCATCTGATAAAGGAAATGAAAGACGAGATAGAAACTCTTAAGAATCAAAAAATACTTAAGGAAAAGATCTTCAGGCGTATGCTGGATGCCATCTCCCTTGAGGAGCGTGCGAACATCCTTCAGGGCGTATATCAAATAGGCGTGAATAAAGGGGACCTGGATGAGGATAGTAAGAAGGAGATGGAGGAACAGGTAGATAAGCTGAGAGAAGAGGCCCAGAAGAATCTAACTGAATTAGTAAAGAACCCTGAGATTAAGAAAGACCTTGCCGAGCTAAAGACTGACGCTTCTAAAAATAAAGATCAGACCGCTCCTAACCTAAAAGCGGAGGTATCCGATACAGAGGTGGAGAATGGTATAAAAGATATGCTATCCGAGTTAACCAAGAAAAGTAAGCCCTATGAAGAGGAATTGATACAGGGGATAGAGCTTAGAAAGCAAAAAAGAGAGGAAGCTCAGAAGAGCTTGGGGCAGAAGCAAAAGCCTTCTAAAGAGTCCTACACGGATTACCGTAAGGACCCTAACTTTAATGCTAAGCTCCTGTACGGGTCTTTAATGCAGGAAACTATATTGAAGATGGCTCTTAAGAGGGACTAAGATTTAAGGTTCCGGTAGTTCTGGTAAGAGGCGGGGGAGCTTGAGTAATCAGGCTCCCCCGCTTTTTTGGTATAATCTCCTAATACCTTATTTTTAAGGTATGGGAAATAGTATCTTAACCCCACACGGGTTATATTTAAGTAGACAACATGGCATATGTCTATTGACTCTGGATGGCTGGGTTTATTATTTTACTATGCTGATATAACATACTAACTTGAGGTAAAAATGGCAGCTTTAACAAGCCGGATGGAAGAAATCTTAAAAAGGGCCTATGAAGACCTAGACCGATTTTACGATAGCTACGGAGAATCCAAAAAAGGTTTAAATAAAAAGGAGAAGGAAAGAGACCCGGAAGTGTCTCTCCTGGACGAGATTGCTTATCCTTTTTACGCCCCTCCCCCACCGAAGCCCCCCGCTTCCCCGGTAGACGAAGAGCCTTTCTTTCCAGTATTCCCTAGGAAATCCAGCTTTTTACCGACTAAACGGGGTCCTGTGCCGCCCATACCCACCCAGGAACCCAAACAAGAACCTGAGGTTGTCCCCGGGGAATATACCCTTGAAGTCTTAAGAGGAATGCAGGCAAAGAGCCTACTGAGCCTCATTAAAGAGAAAACGGGGCAGGAACTTAATATCTCCACTAAAAGCAAAAGATGCATAGTAAATAGGGCTGCTGAAGCTTTAGGCCTCATAACGCTCAGAAACGCTCCTCCTATCAAAATTACGCACCCCTCGATAATCAAGGAGTCTCATGTCCCTCTGGAGACGATGAGCTCCTCTTCCATCATTAAATTGGTGGAAGAGAAGACTGGGGTAAAGATAACTATCTGCGTGAAGAGTAAGAAGAACGTGATTAAGCATGCTATGAAAATCCTTAAAGAACACAATATCTCAGGATATTAATGGATGGGATATAACCTTAAAAGGTCCTCGTGGGTTCCGATGGGGCTCCGGGGTCCTTTTTTATTAAGAAAGGTCGATTCTTATGATTTCTTATGTTCTTGAGAGCGTTGAGGAATATCAGGACGTCCTGAAAAATCTGGTAAAGATATTCTATAGGGATATGCAGTGGCACGTCTATGATGACCAGAGTCAGCTAAGTGAAGACCCATATATCGTTATATGTAACGTGAAGGACCCTACTATCTCCGGGGCAGTGTTTGGTAAGAAGGTCCCTACCTTTATTAAGATAGGATATCAGTCCGGAGAGGTCCTGGTATTCGTGGTAGAGGCTTATGCGTGGTGGGATAAAAAGAGGCACGTCGGAATCCTGAGCTACTACTCTTGCCGATATGACCTGGTTAAAATAGCTTCCCGTGCCTGGAGGCTGGTCCTAGATGAAAAGAGTGTGGTTTTATCTAGCCTAGATATGGCAGGGGACTCTATTAAGCAGTCTTTCTCAGCTTTTAATGCATCCGCTGTCGGACTTTCTTTCAGAGATAAGTTGACCATGCTTAAATACAGTGTTTTTAGATAATATTATCTTTAGGTTTGGTTTAATTTTCTTGTCGAGAATACTATATTAAATAAGATGTATTTGTAAAAAACGGGCAATGTTTGCCCACCTATGTTTATTAAAATAAAGGGGTTATGGTATGCCTAAGTATGTGCCTATCACTGAGACGTTGTCTTTGGTCGAGCAGGAAGTAAAAGCGAAGAGTTCTAAAAAAGTAGATAAGCGGACCCCGGTCAATCACATCTGGATTTACGACCGTAGTGGATCCATGTGTGGCACTCTCCAGGAACTTACCCGCCAGCTTATAGACCTGTCCAAAAAAATCCCCAAATTAGATTCTCTTACCTTGGGATGGTTCAGCAGCGAAGGTCAATTCAATTGGATCTTCAAAGGCTTCAGGATAACCGATGATGCCGATTACGATATGCTGGAGAAAGCCATCAAAAGGAACTCCACCACTATCGGACTTACCTGCTTCTCTGAGATTCTTCAGGATACCAGCACTGTAGTCAGTGACCTATCCGTCATTTCAAAAAGTTTTTCCTTAAGCTTCCTCAGCGACGGATACCCGGTCGTCTCCAACTATCGCAAAGAAACCGAAAATATTTTCAAGGCCATAAAGGGGATCAAGGGGAAGATTACCTCGGCCATGGTGATAGGCTACGGCCACTACTACAACAAAGAGCTCATGCAGTCCATGTCCGAGAAGCTCGGAGCTATGCTCATACACTCCTCCGCTATAAACGAGTACGCTCCTCTGATTCTTAAGCTGATCCAGCTCTCGGATTCCTCAGAACCTCGGGAAGAGGTCGTCCCGATAGTCTCTCCTGCTATAGCTATCTACACGATTACTGACCAGGGAGTGGTGCTCTATTCAACGGAAGAGGATGGCAAGCTTCTTATCAGCCCCATCTCAGGCAAAAGCACAAAGATTTATTACCTGTCCGAGGAGAAGCCTAATAAGAAATCCTGGGACAAGGTAGAGGTATCCTCGATTAACTTCGGGGACGATTCTGACGACTTGGCTAAGGCCGTGTACGGGGCCACCCTGGTTCTTACCCAGCAGGCGAAGACGGATATAGCTTTGGAGGTTATCGGTAAGGCCGGGGATAAGGCTGTGGTAGACGGTCTCACGAACGCCTTCCAGAACGAAGAGTACGGTGCTGTGGAGGAGGTTATCTCCAAAGGCATACATGACGTTAGTCTAAGGTTTTCCAAGGGCAGAGACCCCTCATACCTTCCCCCCGCCGGTGCCTTCTGTGTGCTTGACCTGGTTAACACGCTGATGAAGGATGATAAGGCCTCTTTCTACCCATATGATAAGAGATTCAAATACGAGCGTATCGGGGTGAAGACTTCTGCCGCCGAGGGCTATTCGAAGTTTGAGGCGGACCCTTCGGTGTCTTGCCCCTTTAACAGCCTCTCTTGGCATGAGTCGAAGTTGAATCTCTCGGTTAAGGCTAAGATACAGGGTACCATCAAGCTTAATGAAATTGATGGAGATACTCCTAAGAAATTTGGTTTTGCTGAAGAGTACCCTGTCCACGTCTTTAGGAACTTCTCCATCATTAAGGACGGTCACGTCTCCATGAAGAAGTTCTACGTTTCGACGTCCGAAGATACCTACAAGAGCTTAAAGAACGAGGGTATTGTTTTTGACGACACCTTTAAGAAAGATGGTATCTACGGGATAGATATCTCGGGCACCCCTGTAGTTAATAGGAATATTGCTAAAGGTAAGACTTCAGCCAGAGTGCTGAGCTACTTAGCTTTGCAGGAGCAGCAGCTCCGGGGCCAGATTAAGGCACTTAAGTATGTCAGGGACTCCGAGGTCGGTGAGGATTACAAGGCTCCTTGTACGGGCTTATCCGAGGCCCAGTCGGCATTCCTTGAGAAGAACGGCATCTCCGTGGAGAAGGG
>Ga0114918_10005653_pt1 | contig 10695 bp, 24 predicted proteins | sample LantaG_FD_87015 | JGI IMG/M metagenome (GOLD analysis project Ga0114918, IMG submission 87015) | Deep subsurface microbial communities from Baltic Sea to uncover new lineages of life (NeLLi) - Landsort_02402 metaG | ecosystem: Environmental > Aquatic > Marine > Oceanic > Sediment | place... | reverse complement strand
TGATATAAATAAGTGGACGCAAACACCTGCTAAGGATGAGCCAGAAAATAGTTGGCAAGTTAAATTATTAGATACTTTATTTGGAAAAGCGGCTACTTATAATGTGAAAACATCGCAATATTATTATCAGCGAGAAACACAAGATAGAATAAGTGAACTTGAGGCTTCTATAAAAAGAGCACAAAAAATAGGCGATAAAGCCCAAGTAAAAAGATTAGCAGACGAACTAAAAGAGTTTAGAAAAGAAAGAGGAGATTAGATAGGGTCGCAACCATTTATATAGTTTGGAACACACTCTGATTCGTAGTCAGGATAAATATTAAAAGAATCTTTGTGTTCGCCAATTATCATAGGAACTATATAAACAAAGAATAAAATTAACACAACCCAAAGTATAATCAAGAGTAATACATTTAATAAAAACCTCATTTTCTAATCATATCATTATCAAATAACCTTGTCAAGTATATGCCAACAGAACTACAAAATTTAACACCATTAGCTATCGTATTTATCTTCGCAATTAGAGAGCTTTTCTTATTTTTAAAATCCCGCAAAAACGGCAACAACGGAAACTATAAATTAGAATTAAGCGAGATAAACGAGAAACTGAATAATCATATGCTTGATTACAAGCAGGAGTTGAAAGACGAAAACAATCGCCTGACAAGTATGGAAACTGACATTAAAATAATAAAGAATACATTAAGCGATATAAAAATAAAAATGAAATAGTTTTTTTCAATCTGGGGCATTACTAATCGGAGTATGAGCAAAACCAATACAAGCTATGACCCAATGGTATCCGATAAAGCCATTTGCGAGCTATTACTATAATCAGAATGCGATGCACGTTTGTTGGTATCGTCTTAGTCATCGCCCCCAGATTTAAGAGAAGTAGTTCTTTAGGTTAACTTATTAGGTTAACAAGAAAGGGGGTTCACTATGAATGGAAAGGTAATCAGGATTATTTACAACGAAACACCGAAAACAGAGGAAGAAATAGATAATCTATACAAGATGCTTGATATGATAATTCAACACATAGACGAAGGTTTATCCTTCCGAATTATCGTAGAACAGCTTTCTGACGACTCCTCCTCCTAATGGGGTTCACCACTCCTAAAAGGGTTAGGGCTGATTCACCACAGTCAGTCCTAACCCACCATTTTATCAACTAATAAAAATATATGGATATATTTTCAACTGGGTTAATTCCCTCCCCACCAGACAAACGAGATTTATTAAGTTCCGAAATAACTCCTGACATTAAAAGAATACCAATAGAAATGCCAGCTCCTTTTTATTTGAATGTTTTAGACCAAAACGGAACGCCACATTGTGTGGGATATGCTTCAGCTTGCCTTAAACAGGAAAAGGAATTAAGAGAAAGGGTTGTTGAAACCTTTGATGGTGATTGGCTATATGCGGAATGTAAAAAAATAGATGGAATACCAAATCAGCAAGGGACTTTTTTCCGAGCTGGTATGTCTGTTCTGCTAAATAAGGGAGCTAAACCCATTGACAAAACGGAAAATGAAGCGTTAAAATACAGAATAGGCGGATATGCCCAAGTGAACGAATTAACTTTTGAGGGACTTAAAAAGGCGATAGCTGTCCACGGAGCTTTATTAGCAGGAATGAGAGGGACTAATAATGGCTGGCAAACCGCTTATATTAAACCTCCCCAATTAGGAGAACAGCAATGGGGACACGCCATTACTATCACTTCTTACAATAAGGATTATTTGATATTTCAAAATAGCTGGGGTGAAAAATGGGGAGATAAAGGAATTGGTTATATTTCTGCCGATTATCTTCCATTTGAAGCGTGGGTTTCACTTGTAGATAGACCCAATATAGCCTCTGATGCCCCTGTAAGCGATTTAGAGGGCTGGGTAGCCCAAAAGTATGTCCGACCGATTTTAATATCAGGAAACGGAGTTTATAATTATGTTCGCCTTAATTTACGCAAAGAACCAATGGGTGAAAAGATTATCACTCTTGATAAAAATACCGAACTTCAAATAATATCTGACGAAATAAAAGAAGCAAATAATTATCAGTGGATAAAGGTCGCTAAAAAATAACATAAAAAATATGAAATATTCATTTAAGAAAGGAGTTTATAAAGTTGTCAAATACTTCCTGATATTTCTATTACCGATTTTGGTAGATAAGTTTATTATTGCTTATCCCGTCTTTTTCCAGCTCTCTGTTGGAGCTGTGTTAGTAGGAATAGTCAATTGGCTTAAAATAAAATACGCTAAATAGTTTATCCCCTTGACATATCTGTTTTGTTGGGGGAAAATTAACTAATGAAATACGAACATAGAATTTGGCTTTACCTTATTCTAATGGCAATAGTGTTTTTAGTGATGTGTTTTTTAATTGGTTATTTCATCTCATTTTTAATAGAGAAACCGAAAACAGAAACTACACTTAACGAAACGCTAATATATGCTCCTCGCATACCATATATCCCAAGAATACAGGTATTGGGTTCATTGACGGGAAAGATTATATTCTGTGAGAGTGGAAATAATCCCAATGCTTATAATCCAAAATCAGGTGCTACTGGGCTTCTACAGGTGATACCAAGTTCAGAAAGGTTCTGTGAGAAAGGGCTGGGTAGGAAACTTGATATGAGAAACCCCGAAGACAATATAGCTTGCGGGGAATATCTTTACAAACACGGAGGAATTTGTAATCATTGGAAAGAATCTTCCAGTTGTTGGGATATAAATAATATATGCCTCAAAGAAGAAATAAATTAGGTAAATATATTTCTGATAAAGTAAAAGTTAAATGTGCCTTTTGCGGTAAGAATTTTGAGATACCAAGATGTAAAAAAATGGTTCATAATTTCTGTCGTAAAGATTGTCTTAGTAAATGGATGAAGGGAAAATGTTTTATGTCTTTTGAAAATAGACCAAAAAAAGGAGTTCATTTCTCTCCTATGACAGAATTTAAGAAAGGAAATACAATAAATAGAGGAAAAAATAATCCAGTTTATAAAATGAGGAAAGAAGATACTCCTAACTGGAAAGGTGGAATTACTCCTTTGACATTAACAATAAGACATTCTTTTGAATATCGTCAATGGCGGTCTGATATTTTTACAAGAGATGATTTTACTTGTCAGAAATGTGGTAAAAGGGGCATTAAAATAGTTGCTCACCATATTAAAAGATTTAGTTTAATTTTTGAGGAAAATAAGATTAAAACATTAGAGCAGGCAAGAATATGTGAGGAGTTCTGGAATATAAATAACGGGATTACTTTATGTAAGGAATGTCATTAAGAATTTCATAAGAAGTATGGTAAAACTAATAATACAAAAGAGCAATTAGAGAAATTTTTAGAGGACAAATTATCTCATTGGAATGCTTCAAAATCCTGCTGGAAATAATAACTAAACGAAGCATATAAAATGGGAATAAAGGTCGCCAATAAATCTAAATCTAAAAACAATATGGAAGAAGAAAAAAACACCGAAGAAACCGAAGAAGAAACCAAAGAAGAAACTAATGAGGACGACGACGAAGAATAACATTTAGGGACTCGCCTGTTCGTGGTTATATCGCTGGGATTTATCCTTTAGGCTTTATAACTATCGGCAGGCTTGTTCCACCTAAAAAGTTATTAACAGGTTGAGGACTTGCATCACTTTCTTGAAAGAGTAAAATAAAGATGTAATCGTAAGAATAATTATTATGGGACAAATAAACAATATTCACTCGCAGACAGACCGCCCCAACTTTTGCGAGTGAAGGCGGTCTTTAATTTATGAAACAAGAAAAACTATTTAAAACAAGAGATAAAAGGAATAAGGGTTGGTTCTGGTTAAATAACGAATATCTTAATGGATATGGAAAACGATTAGGGGCAGTTGGGGTTTCAATTTATGTAGATTTATGCCGCCACGCAGATAACGACCAAAAATGCTTTCCAAGCGAGAAAACAATCGCCAAAGAATTAAAAATAACAGATAGAACGGTCAGAAAATACATTAAACTTTTTGAAAAATATCATCTAATAGAGATAACGAAGGAAAGGAGTATCAAGGGGAAATGGTTAAATAATGTTTATTGGCTTACAGATAAGACAGAATGGTTAGAGCCAGAGGAAACTATTTCCGATGGTAAGCCAGAGGAAACTAAAGACATATCCAGAGGAAATGAAACACATATCCATAGGAAACTGTTTCCGCTTAACAATACTAATAAGAAGAATACTAATAAGAACAATAGTTTTTCAATTGAATATCCAACACTTAAACAGATAAAAGAACGAGCAAAAATTAAATAAACCGGCAAAATCTATGAAAAAGATATTCATTTGTAGTCCATTAAGGGGCGACATAAAAAACAACATAGAAAAAGCCAAAGAGTATTCAAGAGAGGTAGCATTACAGGGTGATATTCCAATAACTCCCCATATCTATTTTCCCCAGTTCTTAGATGACAATAACCCGAAGGAAAGAGAATTGGGTATGAAAATGGGGCAGGAATTATTAAAAATATGTGATGATATTAAAATCTTTGGAGTTCCCACAGAGGGAATGAAAGAAGAAATAAAATTATGGGAAACAATAAGTTATTAACTTTTAGCTTTAAAAGCGAGGGGTTGACATCACCCTTGGACTATGATAGTATTATAGTATGAAACAATATATTAGAAGACCAAGATTAACACCCGAACTATTAGAAGCAAGAAACTTATGCTTCTATGATTTCTGGACTAAATATAAGAACCGCTGGACTATGGCAGATTTAGCCAAGGCATTATATATTCCCTTGCCAACACTATTTCAGATTATAAGGGAAACGGCAAAAAAGGTCGGTAAAAAATAACATAAAATAATATGAAAACCTATACAATCAAAAAACCAAAAGACATTGAAAAGTTCAAAGATGAATATGGCTACAAAGTAAATGGTAATTTAGAAGTAGAATGTGATTTGGATATTCAGGGAAGATTATTAGTAGAAGGATATATATTGACGAAAGCTGGCGGGTCTATTAAAGCTGGCGAGTATATTAAAGCTGGCGAGTATATTAAAGCTGGCGAGTATATTAAAGCTGGCGGGTATATTGAAGCTGGCGAGTCTATTAAAGCTGGCGAGTCTATTGAAGCTGGCGGGTATATTGAAGCTGGCGAGTCTATTAAAGCTGGCGAGTCTATTGAAGCTGGCGAGTATATTAAAGCTGGCGAGTCTATTGAAGCTGGCGAGTATATTGAAGCTGGCGAGTCTATTGAAGCTGGCGGGTATATTGAAGCTGGCGGGTCTATTAAAGCTGGCGAGTCTATTGAAGCTGGCTGTTATTATGGAATATCAGCAGGACTATCAATAACATGTAAAGGAACATTATCATTTGGTTTAAATGCTTATGCTGGTATTAAAACTTGGGGAGAGGCGACAGATGAGGAAAAAACAATAACCTGTGGGAAGTTAGAAAAAGGACATATAGAATATGGAATACTTAAAGAAACTGGCATTCCAGAAAATGAGATGGTTGAGATAAAAATATCTCGTTCTACTTTAGAAGAATTGAGAAAGCAAGGAATTAAAATAAAGTCAAATTAAAGGTAGTAAAAAATTAACTAAATAAAATTTTGAAACAACTTAAAGTATTATCTATTATAGGTATAGTCATCAGTGGTATAGGTATTTTTGGCAGTTTAATTTTTTTGGCAGAAAAAACATCTATGGCATTATTAGACATAAGAAACCTATGTTTTTATAAGTTTTGGGCTAATTTTCTTGCCCTGATTATCTATGGCTACTTTCTTACTTTTAGTATTGTAGCATTAAAAGGAAAATAATTATGATGGAAGAATTAGCTCAATTTATTAAGAGATGGTTTGGAAGAAAAGGAGTAAAATCTTTGATTGAAGAATTAAAAAAAACATTAAAAGTAAAGGTCGGTAAAAAATAAACTAAATAACTATGGATAAAGAATTAACATATTTAAAGAACACGGAACAACAATTCCGCTTAATAGAAAAAGCATTATTAAAAGCCAAAGAAGAAGGAAGAACAAAGATTATGATGAACGATTTAAGTATAATGGAAGATAATGACCCAAGTGAAAATTATAAATCTAAATAATTATGGCATCAAAAATCAAAGGAAAAATACAAGATAAATGGGACCTGAAGTTCGTGAAAGAGAGCAGATATATGCCCTTTGGCAGTGCTATGAACGCCTACGGGAACATAAACCAAGGCAAAGGCATTTCTGTTAAGAAGTTTTTAGAAGATATGTTTGTGATAGCCGAAGCTTGCCAAACTCTGATAGAAGATAGCTTAAAGATAGCCAATGATTATCAAGACAGGGCGGTAGAAGACAGCGAACTGCCAGAAATAAACCCTGACGGGGAAACAGTATCCACTAAAAGGCAGGTAAATAGAAAGATAGGCGAGGATTGGCAAAAAAAGCATAATTCGGAAGGTAAAACAGACGAGGAAAGACTTGCTATCTTACGGGAAAAAGAAAACAACGCAAAGGTCGATAATATTCAAGATGAGGAGTTTAGTTTAGGGGAACAAGTATCCCCAAAAGACGATAATGACTAATATAAAAATAGAACAAGTTGAGCCAGCAAAACACAAGGACGGCTCTAATGTAGAGGGAGTATCTAAAAACGGCAGACACTGGAAACTATGGAAGATAAACGATAAGTATTCCTACTTTAGCGAAGAAAATTGTGATTTAGGGGTAGGAGAAACATATAGCTGTGAGGTAGAAACCAAACAAGACGGGAAGTTTACTAATTATACTATCCGAGCCGCAGTTCAGACAGACGGGAATACACACCAGACAGGCAAGGGCGAAATCCAGACAGGCGAACAAATAATATTTGACGAACTTGTGAAGATTAACGAGAGATTAGACGGATTAGCAAAGTATTTAAAGAAAGAAATGGGCGATGAAGGACAGGATTAGATTATTATTAAGCAAGTTTCCTGAAAGCCGTTATAATCGGGGTTTATTTTTTTGGCACTACTTGGAAGAATATCACGGAGCATCTGTGTTTGTTCTTAAAAAGCAGTTTCTTGACTTTTGGAAAGACGAGGCAAGCATAGAACGAACCCTCCGTGATATTCTGAAAGAACCAGAATATAAACCTGAACCAAAAGCAGACATAAAACGCTATGAAAAATCAAACGATTATAAAGTAAAATACCAGCCCAAAGACCAAAAGGAACGGGAACAATATAACAAGATATTTAATCTATGAATAAAGAAGAAAAACAATTAGTTTATTCCAGAAAATATTATCAGGAACACAAAGAAGAAATAAAAGAATATAATAAAAAAATTAAGAAGTGAATACTCTACTAACGAAAGAAGATACCCTCACGGCTACAACCAAGCAATTTCAGATATAAAACAATTATTAACTAAACACTAAATAAATAATATGCAAATTTGCAAAATCTGCCACATAAACGAAACTGATAACACTTCTGGGATTTGCTGGGAGTGTATGGGAAAGTATGATTTAATTTATCTTTCTACTCCTATTATAAGTGGCGAGTGGATTTTAATAGAAACTAAACACTAAATAAATAGGGGAATAATATGAACTCTTGCGAGAAATACATTATTAAATTAGGCGGAATTATAGATAATATGGCTTTAGATAAAACAGGGTATTTTTTAAATGGTAAAAACACAAGGATTTTTATTGATTCTTCAATGTATGAGGATAGAAAAAGAGTTAGTAAAAAATTCAAAAATATAATACAAGAATCATTAAGAAACTAAACACTAAATAAATGAACCCTAAATGAAAAAGATAGGAAAAATAGGAAAAATTAATATTAAGGCAAACAAGAAGCTAAAACAAATATATGCCTATAAGGGCATTTCTTCCTGTGAAATACAATTAAAGGGTTGTATGGGTATATTTGGACTTTCGTTCGCCCATAAGCATAAGAGAGTATGGTATTATGATAGACCCGAATTATTAGGAAGTTTTAATGAAACGCTAATGGCTTGTGCTTTTTGCCATAGTCGTTTGGAAGATGACCCAAAATTAACAATAGCAACATTTAAAAGATTAAGATGAAACTTCAACCAAAAGAGAGCCAAATCCAGCGAGCTATTTTAGATTATCTAAAGCTGCGAGGGATATTTTGTTGGCGTAATAATAGTTTAGCTGTCCCAATAATAGATAAATATAATCGTAGACACTATATTAGAACGGGCATGAAAGGTTTGCCAGACATATTTTGTCTATTGCCAAGCGTATTACTTATGTTAGAGGTTAAAACTGCCAGAGGGAAGCTATCAGACGAACAGAAAGCGTTTTTTGAGAAAGCCAAAGAGTTAGGACACTATTGCGTAGTAGTAAAAAGCGTTGAGGATGTAGAGAAGATATTAGAACATCTTAATTTATAATAAACTATGACTAAATTAGAAATTGCACTACAACTTATAAAAATAGCAATAATGATAATGGGGTTAGCTTTTTTTATGGCTTATGTCCTCTATTTAATATGATAATATCTTTTATAGTAATTCCGATTATAGGGATAGTAATTTTCTGTTTTATGGTTGCTATTATTACAAGAAACATAAGTAAGAAATGAAATTCTTGCCCTAAAAAGTTTTTCCCTTTTCCCTACACTTTGACAAGACAAGCAAGAAATGATAAAAAGAAAGAGCCCTCATTAAGAGAGCTCGTGAGAAACTTTTCTCTGCCGGCACTTTCAATTAGCCCCTATAATTACCAGCTTGTAACGACCTTCAAAAACACCTAAAATTATACCACAATCCGCAAAAGTCGTGTCCTGAAACCCATACAAGCCCTTTTATAACTCCATATACCAGTAAGACAGCGAACAGAAGACAAGCCACGAACCCTACCCACTTATATACTTTAAGAATTGTATTTCTCATAGTTTTTTATTAGTATTTTGTTAATTCTCGTATTTTATCTAATGCTTTAGTTTCTATCATTCTTATCCTTTCTCTGCTAACCCCGAAATATTTAGCTACTTCTTCTAATGTTTTTCTTTCTGAAAACCTCATCTTAAGGATTTTATAATCCCGAGCAGTAAGAACTCTTTTATGGCGATAATGTAAAAAGATATCCATTAGGGTATAAGTTCTTTGTTCTCTGATTTTAGCTAATTCTTTTAATTGGGCGAAGATAAAATCTATTTTATTCATAGCTTTCGGCTCATTATAAGTCATTATTATTTATTAGACGACCTTTAGATAAGCATCTTAAATAGTTAGTCCAATTTATGGCAACCCGATTTAAAACATTAATGTTGACGGGAGTAAAGTTGAACTAACTACTTAAAATGTCTATCCTATATATACCCTATCATAATTTGAAACCCTGTCAATACCTGTCAACTCTCTAATTTAGCTTTAAAATAGCCACTTATCCCCTTCTACTATAATGTTAGCATATCAAGAAACAATGCCAATAGTATCTGTTAATAACTAAAACAGCTAAAACCAACGCATTTAAAAGCCCTCTAACAAGAGATAACTAATAAAGAGGTATAAACTATTAACCCCGAAGTAGACAACTTTTAAGCAAATAGCATAATTAAAGTAATCAACAAGTAGTCAACAAAATTATGCGGACTTATGCGATAGCTGTTAAAGAGAAACAGATAATAGTTTCGCCGGCCTAAAGATATAAAGAAGTAATAAGAGTATAAAGAGATAGAAGAATAAAGAAAAAGAAACTTGATTAAGCTTACTATATCTATATTCCTCCCACACACACACCCATATTGACAATAAACCCCTTATAAACCCCTTATAATGATATTTAAAGCTAAACTAAGACAAATAGGCAACAGTATAGGGATATATATCCCCCAAGAATGTAATTACATTCCATAAAATAGGGGACATTATTGAGTTAAATGTAATTACATCTGACGATAAACCCGCCAAAAAGCCCCTAAATGTTATAACATCTAAGCCAAATGTAATTACATCTGCCCCTAATGTTATAACATCGCCCGCTAATGTAATTACATCTCCCAAGGGCAAGCGATTAGTTTTTAATGCTAACAAGGGCATAGACGAATGGAAATAGCCCTGTAAGCTCCTGTAAGCTCAGATAAGCTCATATAAAGACGGGGGAGGGGATAGGCAAGTTGAGATGGGTGAGATTATATATATACTACCCTTCCAAGCAAAACTGGAAACTGACAAAGGTCGACAATATAAAACGAGAAGGAGGATGAAACCAATCTATAAGAATGGTGAAATAGTGGACTTCTCTGATGAAGGGGAAGGAATGTCCCAGATGAATGATGCGGCTGATATCCACTATGCATTGAAACGGCTGTCTAAGAGGCAGAGAGAGGTCGTAGAATTGATATTAGAAGGCTACAACGAGGTAGAAATAGCCGAGGAATTGGGTGTAAGCCAGCAGGCTATATCTCAGATTTTAAAGAGGGCACGTTGTATGTTGGGTAACCACATGGTAAAATTATATAATGGGGGTCAAACTCCAAAAGAAACAACACTATAATTGGTTTCTATCCTGATTCAGGTCTTTTAGTGTTTTTTTGGATGAAAAATGTTCTATATTTAGATATTGAGACATCTCCAAACCTTGCCTATATTTGGGAAAAATATGAACAAAATGCCCTATCTTTTGAAAAAGAACGGGAGTTAATCTCCTTTGCTTATAAGTGGGACGGGGA
>Ga0114918_10005651_pt1 | contig 10695 bp, 10 predicted proteins | sample LantaG_FD_87015 | JGI IMG/M metagenome (GOLD analysis project Ga0114918, IMG submission 87015) | Deep subsurface microbial communities from Baltic Sea to uncover new lineages of life (NeLLi) - Landsort_02402 metaG | ecosystem: Environmental > Aquatic > Marine > Oceanic > Sediment | place... | reverse complement strand
TTATTCCGAGCTGCATGATAGCCCCCTACTCCTGCTCAAAGTCCTTGCAGGCGTAGACTGACACCAACGCCCCCGCATCTAGTGCTTCCTCCAGCGCGTGTTTCAGCACGTTACACGTCTGAAGGTCCTCCCGCACGAACTTCGTGCAATGCGGGCAGAGTCTGCCTGGCGGCGCCTGACGCTTATTGCCAGTGCGCCTCCAGACCAGGGTGCCGTCAATGTCCTCCCGCACGAACTGAGGTCCGATGCTCGTTTCTGCTTCTGCCGAAGCAAAGGGCGGCGTTGGCTCGCCCGACTCGCCGTCGCTCCAGTCCCGCGGGCCCTTTATGTCGGCGTATGCCCGCCAAGTTGCGAGTGCTACCCGCCTGCGCTCGCGCAAGCACTTCTCTTGGCCCTGAGCAACGAGCCGGACTTGTTCTGCCAGTTCGTCCAGGCGTTCTTTCTGCCCTATCGGGGCAGACAAGTCGTCAGTTACTATGCGCTCAATTTCATCGAGGCCCTCATCGGCAGGCGCTCTCGGCTGCAAGGGCGCCTCGCTTATGCGCTGGCACAACACGCTGTCCAGGTAAGTTCCAAAGCGTTCGTACTCGCTCTGGCGCAGATACATCCTCGCTACCATGTAGCGGGCGTCCTCGATAAGCGACTGAATGTATTTCGGGTCGGCCTCCACCCGCCAGGGCTCCTCAGCGAAGAGGCGCTTGAGTTCGTCTATGGTATTGCAGACCTCACTGTACTGCGTGGCGCGGTGCTTGCCGTGTACCCGTTGCCAGGCAGGATCGGCGTGCTGAAAACTCTCCCTCGGCGTATCGGCGATGCGAGCCTTTGATAGCTCCATCGAGCCGCCGTCCTCAAAGAGGAGCAGCGGCGGTTCGTCGGGCGCGCCCTGCACGATGCTGGCAGCACCGTGCTCAACCCAGTCGAAGATCGCCTCGCGGTGTGGCGAAGGCGGAAGCCAGGAACCCCACTTGTGCAAGATGTCCTCTGCCATTATCATGCCCCCTCTTCCGGCTCGAAGTGGCCGCACCCGTAGACCGTAAAAAGCATCTCCTTGGTAGTCGCCTGTTCGGTTAGCTCCTGCAACCAGTCGCACGCCTCCGGGTCCTGGTCGTGCGCGAACCATCGGCAATGCGTGCAGATCCAGTTCGCGAAGGCCGTCACCGGCAAGTCCGTGCGGACCCAGACGGTCATACCCTCAAGGTCGCGCTGCTCGAACGCGGGGCCTATGCGCGGCCTTTCTGACTCCATTCCAGCATCATCTCATAGAGCGGCACTTTCGGCTGCCCAGCCTTATTCAGCAAGCCGGTTCGCGTAGACCAATGGTTGTCGGAGGTCTCGAAATCATGCCAGGCGAGCCACAGGAAGAACTCCAGCCCGTGACTTTCAAGGAATTGCAGCAGCAGGTTCACGTATTCGGCGACGTGGCCCTGGCTGAGCGTCCGCACAAACGGATAGACCCAGGACTTCAAGTCCATCGCGTCGTCTGCATCGTTCCATCCTGGGTGCGTGGCCATGCCGAACTCCGTCACACAGGTCGGGTGCTCCTCAACGCCCGCGGCGGCGCATAGTTCGGCGAACTTCGCGAAGGCGGCGTTGCCGGTGCTTTCGATGTGCGGCCAGTTGCGCGGCGCGTGAAAGTACGAGTGCAAGCAGTTCATATCAAAGTCCCGCGCTGCGCCGTGTGCCATCACGCCCTCGTACCAATCAGTGATGAACCGTTCGCAGTGACCGGCTATGAGAACCTTGGCGTCGGGGTTGACCTCGCGGATCGCCTTGCTCGTCACCCCCAGTGCCTCGGCATATTTGGCGTGCGTCCAGCCCGCGCCAACTACCGAACAGTGCGCCTCAGACCAGAACTGCCAGTGCTGTACGACAGGCGTGAGCCGCTCAACTAATCGCATGACGTTATCGCGCCACCACGGATAACGATGCGCCAACTGCCCGCCCTCGTCCTCGCTCCGCAAGTCAACGACTGTGTGTATCCCGTATGTCTCCCATATCATGCGCACGTAATCAATGTCTCGTTCGATAGCCTCCGGCAACTGCTCTCCCGCACCTATGTGCAGGATAGTCCACTGTGGCGCGAACTCGCGCAGAAGCACCTCGGGCTGCTTTAGGTTGTAGTCTTCGTCAGTGAGGTGTTTCCTCACATCGCAGATGCCGATTTGCATAAGACTACCTTCAGCAGGAATGCCCCCTTCACAGTTTGAGGGGCGGCCTTTGCAGACCGCCCCTCGGAGAGAAAGACGACGGTACGGCTGGAACGCCAGAAGCCCCGCCGAAGCGGGGCCACCGCCAGGTTCACTCCTTCTGCGGCTTGGGCCGCGGTGCCTGCTTCTCCACCTCGAAGCCCAGCTTCTCCAGTACTTCCTCCACGCTCATCGCGATGTGGTACGACTGCTCGCCGGTGATCTCGATGACGGCCCAGTCTGCCCTAGCGTTGCTCTGGCGTACCAGCGAGACCACCTCTGGGTTGATGAGCGCCGGGCTCGTCGGAAACTGCTCGCTGACCTCCCTGGCCCATCCGTCCTTCCCGACCAACGGAAACTCTACTGCTTTCGGCATTTTCTTGGCCCCCTTCGGGGAATAGTTTGAGGGGCAGCCTATCCGTCCCTCTGTTCGCACGTTTCGTCCGCCTCGACTAAGAGCGCGAGTTCGGAATCACTAACTCGCAAGAGCACGCGCCTGAAGGCGTCAGCGCTACCTCCATCATACGGGTCTCTTTTGAGGCGATGGCGGCGTCTATGTTCTAGCGCGCGCTCTAATACCTCCCGGCGACCCATCATGCCACCGCACTCGGGGTATCGGTGCGCCAGGCTATGCGCTACATGATCCGCGATGTATTTCTTGCTGGCGTCGGCCTTTTGCGCACAGTCACCGTCGACTAGTCGCTGTGCGCCACGCCTCCAACTTTCTTCGCATAGCCACAGCATTGCTTCGTCCAGATCCTTGGGTTCCCAGTTTCCGGCATTGTCTTCTGGCATCGGCTTATGCCCCCATAAATGCTTGAGGGGCGGCCTTTGCGAACCGCCCCTCGCCGCTATTCGGTTGTGGGGCGGGAAGCCTCTCCTGGCCCTCCCGCCCCTTCTGTCCCTACGGCAAGTCCGAGACTACTCGGCTACTCCAGTTAGGCAGGGGCAGCGTCGTAGTCAATGTTGATCGCGGCACTGATGCAGTCGTCAGTACTGGCGTACAGACACGCAAAGTGCCCGCGCCAAACGGTGACCATCTTGATCGTCTGGCTTTCGATTGTCTTGTCGGTTTCCACGGTTACCCTCTTGCGGTCTCCGAGGATAAACGCGCGGTGGTTGTAGAGATACACCTGCGTCCGGTCCGTGGTCGAGCCGTCGTAGTAGCCGGTCGTACTGTTGTTCTTGGCTACTTGGCCCGACCGCAGAATCGGGAAGCCGAAGAGGTCGTCCACCGGCATTCCAGTGATGGGCGACAGCGCGCCGCCTGGCACCAGGATAAGATTCCTGTAACCAGTGGACATGTAGTCAGACATCACGCGCGTCCGGGACCACTGGACGGGATGCATCAGCCACGCGCACTGATCTGGCTGCGCGAAGGTATTCAGCGCGTCTATCTGCCCCAGCGCATCCTCCCCGTCCCACCGCGTCCCGCCTACGGCGATCTCGGCGGTGCTCGCGGCGACGGCCTGGGCGTGTAGCCCGTTCCAAGCGTCGTACGCGGTGTACTGGGTCATCGTGGTGTTGTTCGACTGACCCTGGGTGTCGTCGGTGTCGCCGTGTACCGTGGCGAACTCGATAGCCTCGCCCATCGCGTAGGCCTGCTTCTCCTTGACCAGTTCGAGCGCGGGGATAATGCTGTCCTCGTCAATCTCGCTGGTCAGTTTGCTGTAGGCCATCAGGTTGATGGCGGTCAGCGTGGTCTTCCGGTCGTCCGTATCAGACTGTGTCCCAGTAGCGGCCTCGGCGCGCTTGTACACCGCAACGTCCGCGCCCTCACCGGGCAGATCCACGACTTTACTCGTCATCACCATCTGGCGGACTGACGCGGATGCCTGCATCGGGTGCCGCATCGTGCGAGTGAACTCATCGCTCAATATGGTGGGCACGTAGTCCGAGCCGGTGCTTGTGGTCAGCGTCGCCTTCTTGTGCTCGGGCTCCAGCGTCTCCTGGAAGCCCTTGTACTCGTCTACGAACTCGCCCCAGTGCCCGTGCTCCTTTACCCAACGCTTCCAGTGCCCCGTCTCGCGGGGATCGTACTCGCGCTTGCCACCCATCGTCAGGATGGCGCACAGGAACGCGCTGGAGTCGTTGTGGCTCTGCAGCTCCTTGATGTTGCGCTGCATCTCGGGGTCGCTGGTCTGGGCCTCCGCCGGTTCCGTGATGACGTCGGCAGTTAGCGGGAACTGAGGCTTCTGGTCGGTGACCAGCGGCTTCTCGGCCAGCTTACGCTCCAGGCCCTTGACCTGTGTTGCGCTCGCCTCGGACTCGGTCTCCAGTTCGGCAATGCGCTCCCCGAGAGCCGCCACCTGGGCGACTACCTCAGCGGGCACCTCCGGCTGCTCGTCTTCCTCCTCGGCCTCCTCCTCTTCGACTTCCTCCTCCTCGGCATCGGCCTCCGGCTCCGTCACCGCCTTGTAGCCCTCGCCGATGCGCTTCCAGCTCTGGAACTGCTCATCAGTAACGTCCTCGGGCTCGACGCCGAAGGTCTCGGCGACGGCTGCCCTCTGTTCCTGATTCACGTCACGGCCTCCTAGTTCGGAGGCCCCCTGTTATCAGGCTCCTTTGTGCCTGCTCCGTATCATAGTGGTTACTGTTTGACTATGGGGATCGGCTTCGGGCGCAGCACTGGGACGGGTAGAACCCCGTCTCCCCTCGCGGTTGCATCGGCCTGCAACACGGTATCGAGGGCGTCGCGAGCCTCCTCAATCCTCACGCGGCTGTCGGGCATCAGGAATCGGCCTTCCTTGACCCAGTGCGTGGCGATGTTGGAGGTGCTGAGTGACAGGCCGCGAAGCCTACTTAGATTCTCTGCGAACTCGGTCTCCTCGTATATCTCCTGCTCGCCGGCGCGGAACTCGCTCGCCTTCTCCGGCGGCTCCTTATCAAACTTCTTGTAGTAGCGTTCCAGATGGCTGACGACCCCGGCATTGTCCGCGTCGGGTATGTCCGCCCCGCCCCGCGCCCCGTGCATCACGGCCATCGCAGCAGCGACCGCACGCCAAACCACCTTCAGGCCGCCGTCTATTACGTCAGCGATGGCGAGCTTGTAGGCCCCGACCGTCTCTGCGTTCTCCGCGTCGTACCAGACGAATGCCTTCCGGTACTTCGCCCAGTCGGTCTCGTCGCCGCCCGCCCACTCGCGGATGCGCTTGCGGGCCTCGCCCGCGTCCCACTCGCGGTCTTCGGGCGCAAGCGAGAGGTCCTGGAAGGGAACGACGCCCTTGGCCTCGCCGATGAGCGGCAGGGAGAGGTCAAGACCGAGCCCCTTCGCGATCTGCATCGTGGCCTCGTAGTTTGCAGGCATAGGTACGATGGCGATCTCGCGAAGTTGGATGCGCTCCCACACCCACGCGCCGCTATCCTCGTCCAAGTAACCCGGCGGCGACTCCTCAGTACCGTAGCCGTCAAAGCCGATGCTGAGCGCCTTCACCGCGTCCTGCTCGACCCGCGCCCATACCCTGTCAGTCAGGTCGTCTCCAGCGTTGAGTAGGCGCGCACGTATCTGAAGGCCCGCGTCTACGACCTCAGCCGTCTCCACATGGCCGATGGGCCACTGCCAGTCGTGAACGTAGCTCAGGACGGGGTGCTTCATAAACTGCGGCAGGCCGTCGGTGAACGCCTCGGGCTTGACTACCTTCCGCGTCTCGTCCACGTCGGGCGTACTCGCCAGCCCCTCGATGTAGCGGGCACCATCCTCCTCGCTGATGGCTTTGATTTCGGCGGGCAAAACCTTGATGTGGCTGTATGGCGGCGACTGCTTGTCTGTCCTCTCTGGCATCGGATGGGTCTCCAATGCCCCCTGCGAATCGGTACTAGCCCCCGTGTCTCTCGCGGTAACTGCTTACAGTCCGCCGAACGCTTTCAGCAATGCTCCGCATAGTGCGCCGCCGATTAGCGCACCGATGAAGAAGCCCTCGGCAAAGCGCGTAGTCGGCAGGCGGTAGCTTCTGAGTTCGGGGTCGGGCTTCGGCAAACGCTCGACCTCTACCATCAGGCGGCTGTCCGCGACGGGCGGCTCCGTTATTGCCCTCGGTTCACCGTGCGCTCGCGTCGGCCTTGACACGTGCGCTGGCGGTGCCTTGCCCTGAGCACTCTCTGCTACCTTCTCGCCCGCCTGCGCTCTGCGCATCGTCTCGCCAGCGTCAATGCCCTCGGTCAAGGTTATAAGGAAATCAGCGGGCCGCAGGCCATCCTCTATCGGATAGCGGTTCGCCGGCCTCGGTATCCGCTCTGCCGGTATCGGGTTCTCGCCACGCTTGCTAGGGCGAGGCTTTCGCGGCGGTTCCGTTGGCCGCGCGCCCTCCTTCAGCCCGCCTTTGCGCTGGCCGACTAGCGGCGGCACTGCGCCCTCCTCGCTAGGCGGCACTGGATTGCGCGGCGGCTTCGTCGGCCTCGCGCCGCGCTCCCTCTGTGGTCGGACCTTCTTGCCCATTACTTGCGCCCCCTGTGTGTTCCACTTGCCGTACTCGCGCTTGTAGAACTCCTATTCGCCTGTACCACGCACACCCCGCCGCGACGCTCCGCCCATAGACTTCATTGTCGTGCGGGTAAGAGAACTCGATGTCCCGAATATCGCAACCCCCAGGGCGTATGCGAACGTTGCACTCGCCAGTGTCGCGATTGCAGTGATATGAGTAGACGATGCCCTGCCATCTGCACCTAAAGCATGTCCGAGTCATGGCCACCCCTCGCTCTGTCGCGTCAGCTACTCAGTATATGCGCCAACCAACCAAGTAGGCCGCCGCCGATTGCACTCCCCGCGATGTCATGGCGTTGCTTCTTGGAAATACCACTCGACCTCGTCAATCTCAATTTGCGGCGAACCGTCAAGCGTGAGGTGGCTGCCGTCTGCAAACCTGATAAGGCCGATGGTCTCCTGGCCCTTGTCACCCCAACCCTTATCATAAGTCTCAACGCTGAGGACTGTCTTGCCCCTTAGCAATCTTGTTAGCTCGCGATTCAGACTCACATCATTGCCCCCTTACTCCACCACCGGCGCGGTGTCGCACCGGCACCAGATGTTATCCGCCGGCCCGCCCTTGTCGTCGTGCGGCCAACGCAGGTCGTGTGTGCCCTTGCGGTTAGGGTCGGCGGTTGCGAAGACCTTGCCGAACTCCCGCTCCTGGCCGTCGGAGGCCTTGTGCGTCGGCCTCGGCTCCAGCGGCGCGTGCGAGTGCAGCCAACGTATGCGCTCCACCCCGTTCTGCTTGTAAGCCTCCACCGTCGCGTTGCTCGCCGCCCCGTTCGCCTCCGTGATCGCTATCCTCTGCGCCCCAGGGGTATTCCAGTCGCCGTACTGCTCCTTGTAGAACTCCTCCACCGCGTAGCGCACCTCGGAGAGCGTCTGCCCCTCCTCATAGGCCCGCCCGATGACCCCGCGAATCTCGTCGTGGTAGGTCTCCGGCAGCGTCCGTATCCGCTTGGCCGTCTCCGCCGCCCACTCCTGGCCGCCGGGCGTCGTCGCGTCGAAGGGAGTGCTCAAGCCGAAAAGGTCAACCGTCGCGTTCCCCGCCCGCTCGTAGGCCGCCAGTTCCTCTGCGGTCATTTCTAGTACGGCCAAGTCGCCTGCCTTGTCAAGGTCGAAGAGCACCACGTCGGGCGAGGGCAGCGTCTGCTTGAGGCCTTTCTTGTCCTCCGCCTCCAGGTTCTCGACAACCTCGTCGGTGAATTTGCGCCAGACGCGGCTCACGGTCTCGCCCAGCGCCCGCACATCGGGCTCGCGCTCCTCCTGCCGCTGCTTCCAGAGCAGCTTGCGTGCCTCGGCCCCATCGTCGGCGATCTGCGGCTCGGCCTTCGCGGAGGGCGGATGCACCGGCGGACGGGGCAGCGCCGCCACCCGCGCCTTCTCAACGCTCTCGGCTATCCGTTCGACGGCGGCCTCCACCCGCGCCATACGCTCCTGTGCCTCGCGCTCGGCCTCAGCCTCCGCCTCTGCTTCCTCCTTCTCGGCACTCACGTCCCCGGCGATGGGCAGGTAGTTCGCGGCCATGTAGTACGTATCGAGCCCGGGCTGCCCTTCGACAACCGGCAGCCCGTGCAGCATCTCGCGTACCTGGTTCGGCGTGAACTGCCCGCTGCTTATCATCTTCGCGCCGGTCTCGGCCCGGTCGCGGTAGTCGGGCTGGAGGGCCTCAACGCTACCCAGGTCGAACTCCGTGGTCAGCCCATCCGTGTCGCCGAGCTTCGGTACCAGCGCCTCGTTGATAGTGGCCGCCAGCATCCGCAACTTCGGGCGCATCGTGTCCGACCAGAAGAGCTTGCGCTGGATGTCGGCGTTCGCATAGTTCACGCCGTCGGTGATGCCAAGCAGTATCCTCGGCACCCCGAACGCCGCGAGAATCTGGTCACGGTTCATCTTGCGAAGCTCGATAAACTGTGCCTCCCGCGGCGTCTTCCCCATCTCCAGGAAGTTGAACCCGCCCTCACCCATCCCGCTCAGGACCATCAGCTTCCCCGCGTTCTTGGTCCCGCCCCAGCGTTCCTGCGCCCGCTCGCGCAACTCCTCCTTCTGCTGGGGGCTGAGGTTCTCCGCCGCAATGAGCGCCGCGCTCGGCATTGCGCCGTTGCGCAAGAAGTTCCTGTTGAATAGTTCCGCGGCGCGGTCGGCATCAATCGCAATCGCCATCGCTTCGATTGCGCTCATGCCCCAGAAGGTATGCTTCGGCTGGTACTCGCGAAAGTGGATAACGTCCTCAGCGTTGTAGATCTTCTCGTCGCCTGACCCCTCGCTCTCCACGTACGTTAGCTCATTGCCCTTCACCCGCGCGCCCATGTTGTGCGGAGGCAAGGGCCGGAGCGACAGCGGTCCGCCACGCGAGTCGCGGACGATGTGCCAGAGTGCGTTGCCGTGCAGGGCGTTATCCGACGCAGTGTCGCGCTTGAGCATCCCCTGGTCTTGTCCGTCGTTGACGTAAGTGAATAGTTCGGGTATCACCCCCGTCGAAACGGGTTCGCCATCCTTGTCGCGGAAGACCAATGGCACGCTCGCCGCCGCGTCGCCGATGGCGTGGACGCAGGAGTAAACCCACGTGATGTTCTCGTACGCCCACGGGTGGTCGGCGGTGCCCGGCGTCTCCTCCGGGTCCCAGAAGGCGTACTGGCCGATAGCGCCTGTCGTGCTAAGAGCCTTCGCCTGCTCCGCCGCCTGCTCCGCCGCCTGCGCCTGGGCGGTTTCCTCGGCTTCGCGCTGTTCGCGTCGTGCTCGTATATCAAACGGCCACACAGGTATTTCTCCTAGCCCCCTGCGTGGCACTCATATAGTCGCTGCCCGCACTGTCCGTCAGAAGTAGTCTATCTCAAGGCGTGAGGTTTTGACCGGCGCGAAGGCCAACACCACTGCGTCGGCCTCGTCCGGCGACGGCATACCCCGCTTCTTCATATCGTCCTTCTTCTCGATGCGCAGCTTGACCGCGCCGCTATAATCGTAGCGCATCGCCGAGACTTGCGAGATGAACCGCTGCACCGCGTCGCCCTCGGCGGCGATCACCATATCCGGCTCCATCCCGCCCTCCTGTAAGAGCAGCCGCATGTGCCAGTAGATTTCGGCGCGCCTGTTGAGGAAGTGCTCCGCATCCAGCGCCGCCGCGCCGAAGTGAAGGCCCTCGTAACGGATGTCCGCGTTAGCGGCGTCGGCCTGGAGCATATCCAGGACAGGGCCGCCCACGCCCGTCTCGTCAATAACCACTACGACGGGGCCGCCGTCCTCTGCTAGCGCCGTCTCCGCCTCGGCCCGCGCGTAGCCCGCCACCTGCGGCCCAGAGGTGTCGCCCGGGTATGAGCGCAGGCTCCTGAGTACCCGCCCCTTGCGCCTCCCTATTGCCGTCCGGTCCTCGCCGTACCGGGCAACGTCAACCCCCACCTGCACGTCGCCTTCGGCATCACCCTCCTCGCGCCTCTGCGCTGCCTCCGCCCAGGCGAGCGGCACGAGTACACGGGTCGCGTCCTCCTCCGGGAACTCCGCCCGCACCCGCGCCACGTAAGCTGGGCTGTCGCGCCCCCAGTCTACCGCCCATTTCTCAACGCGCTCCGGCTGCACGAGGACCCGCCGCACCTCATCGGGCACGTCCTCGCCCGTCCAGTTCGGCGTCTCGTCAACCGCGATGCTTATCCGGTTGTAACCTAGCTCCGGGTTCTGGAAGGCGCGGTAGAACTTACCCTCGGGCCGGATGGGATTGCCGATGAGCAGCTCGCGGTACTCCCCGCCCGCGCTCAGAGTGTCAACGGCCTCGTATATCTCGTCGGGCAGCCCGCTGGCCTCGTCAACGATGACCATCAAGTGCGGCGAGTGGATGCCCTGGAACTTGTCCGTGTCGTTGGTGCTGAGGCCGTATGCCTCGTGCCCTGGCCCCACCACTAGCCGCGTCGTAAGACACTCCGCAAGCGCCCGCACCTCCGGCACCGCCCTCGCCCACGCCAGGTTGATTTCCTTCCACAGCAGCTTCTCAACCTGCCGCCAAGTCGGGGCGGTAGTCACCACCTCGGAGGGCTTGCGCGTGCAGAGGAACCA